>Ga0190359_1001510_pt1 | contig 14606 bp, 12 predicted proteins | sample 48721823_MG_FD_161269 | JGI IMG/M metagenome (GOLD analysis project Ga0190359, IMG submission 161269) | Hydrothermal vent microbial mat bacterial communities from Southern Trench, Guaymas Basin, Mexico - 4872-18-2-3_MG | ecosystem: Environmental > Aquatic > Marine > Hydrothermal vents >... | reverse complement strand
TGCTGCCACAGGATACTCAGGCCAAAACCCTACCTTTACCGGCCAGCCTGGCATCAGGGGAATGGAAGAGCCTGTAGAAACCCTCTTCTCTCTGACCTCAGAAAACCTTGCGCTGACAGCCCTTTTCATGAGATGTGATCTGCTCTGCCACGGCTTCTCCTCTTTCTCTCTTACCTGAGAAGATGCAAACATGGTGTTGATAAGCAGTATAAATATGATAAAGTATTGAGTTTTCATAATGGCCTCTGTTTTATTTAACAGCCGGCGGAAAAATGTTTCCGCCGGCAATTTAATAAATATCTATTTAATTAGCGAATATTTTTTATGAAACACCCTCCCTCCAGCACGCAACACTATTATATATATACCAGAGCTTTCTTCACTTCTATTGTCATTACGACCGTCCCAGTATGCACTGTGAAATCCTGCTGGCTTCTGACCGTTGACAAGTGTACGTACAGTTTTACCCTGTACATTAATAACCTTAAGAACAACATGGCATGCCTCAGGGAGAGTGTACTTTATGCAGGTTCCAGGATTTCCAGGATTTGGAAAGCAGTTCATAAGCTCATAATGTTCAGGAATACTATTTTGCATGAGCACAAGCTGTGGTTCACTATTATCAGACTCTTGCATTGTTATACCCCATGTTGAAACAGTATTTGAACTTCCAGAACTTCCTGCTGCGTTGAAAGCAATAACTTTATAGTAGAACTTGTCATCTGCATTGTTCTGGCCTGTAATTATAACATCATAATCTGTATAGCTGTTAGATGGTGTGATGCCTATCTGTTGCCAATCACCTGTTTCAATATATGGCTTTCTGAATATCTTGTAACGATAGGCCAGATTCACTGCATTCCATGTAAGGTGCGGATTGCCGCCTGTATTGCTGATAGTTAGATTCTGAGGTGTAGAAGGTTCGACAATGCTTGCATTTACTATTACAGATTCTGTGCCTGCATTGTTAGTGCTAAATTCGATTGTGCCCTGATGTTCTATCTTATTTAATTCGTCCTGAGGAATTTTGCTGCGGATGACCGTTACATCAATCTTATCTCCACCATTGCCATGGTATTTATTAATTTTTAACCAGTCTTTTATTTCATTAGCCCACCACTCAAACGTGCCATAGCCGTGGTTTTCAACTGTAAAGGCGTTGGTTATTGTTTCAGTTCCAGATCCTGGGCCAAAATCTATCTCAGATGGTCCGATGTAGATAATAGGGGGATGAGTGGGCAGTGTAAACATTTTGGATTCCCAGCTCTCTCTTTCTACCATTTTTTTCCTTTGATCAACAGTATCAATATGTACTGCATTCGCACATACAAATGACTCTAGTTCAAACTCAACCTTAACATTTTCTACTGAATAAGATTTGTTGTAATAAGTATATGAATATGAATCATTATCATTATTTGCATATTTTAATTCAACTATATCGTATTTTTTAAAATCCTCACAACTCCATACCCATTCTTTTAAAATTTCTCTACCTATATAGAACCTAAGTGATACCTTTTGGCCATCAGTTAATTCAGGATTATCCTTGTTTAATTCATTCTCAGCAGTTGCACCACCCTTAAATGTTATGTCTAATCTATTCTCATACTGAAAAATAGAAAATCTATCGGCCCAAAGTGTTATCTTCCAGAAATATTCTTTATTATCTTTTTTAAAAGTGTCGTGATCTTCATAATCATAATTTAGATACCTAATTTCAGAATCATCCTGGGCATTTAATTCTACAGAATTTAATATGAAAAATGTAAGAAAAATGTAGATAAAATATATTCTTTTTCTTGACGTTAACATGATATCCTCCCAATTTTTTATTAACTATTTCAAAGTTAATCATACAAATCTAACTGCTAAATGGCTATGGTGGGTGATCACATAAAAAAATAATTCCTATTAGAATGTCTTTAGTTAATGTCATTTTAATTAGCCTTTTTCAACAGGTTTCTAATTGCTAAAACACAAAAAGCCCTGCTCAAAACTCCTCTCTTCTCTCTTCAAAAGCAAGGCTCATCTCTATTTTTTCAAGGCTGCCTGCTGCCTCTCCTCGTGCAACAGACGTCTTGTTGATTATGTGCGTCTATTAAACCAGACTCTTATCCTGCTGTTTAAATCACCTCCTTTTTAAACAATTATTATTATCTATTATAGTCATATTTTAAGGGTAAATATTTAAAATGTCAATAAAAAATTTAAATTATTATTATCAACCCTGACAGGTTCTGAAGACCTGTCAGGGTTGTCAGCGAAAAAATCTAGTAATATGAAAATTTTTCAATTTCAGGCTGTCTAATAATTCAACTTCTTCAGCATCTCTTTTGCTTCTTGCTTAAACTTTGGATCATCTTCTTCTACATCGGGAAGACTGAGAAGTTTTTCAAGCGGCTCTTTCATCAGATCCCATCTTTTCATAAATTTATATGTCCTTGCCAATTCGAGATAATGCTCAATATGATTTGGATTTATTTCTATAGCTTTTTTAAACATCTTAACAGCTTCCTCATTTGTTCCGGGAGGAACACCGCCAAAAAACACTTTTGCAAAGAACTTAACCATGCCGCTTAAATTAGCAAGATTCTGATGCCATCTTCCAAGAACATGGTATACAAGATCTGCATTTGGATTTAGAATCAGGGCTGTATCTGCCTCTGCCTTGATCATCTTTGAAAGTTTTATCTTCTCCTTTCCTCCTCTAAAAAGAGCTAGCCTCCCAAGCGCAACGGCCAGCCTGAAATGTCCTTCCCATCCATCAGGATTAATCTCTATAGCACGTTCGCACAATTTTCTTGCTTTATCGAAATAGAGTTCTTTCTTTTCCTTCTCCTTATCCGGCAGCCTGTCTGCTACCTCTGTATACTCATCTCCTGCCTTCCAGCATGCCCTATAATTATTTGGATCGATCTTGAGAATCTCAAGATATACCTCCACTGCACCACTATGGTCCCAGATGCTTGCCAGAGAATCTGCCTTTGCCATCAATCTTGCTACCTCTTCCTGTTTTCCTATGCCAGCTAAAGTATATGCCGACAACAGAATAAGGCAAATTAGACTGGTTATTAAATATTTTTTCATCTCTTATTCCCTCCTCAATTTATGAGCGGCCTTTTATTAATATATATTAAAATAATTTTACTTAAACACAACTAATTTTTATTTGACCATTGAATTTCTTTTAATGCTTTTGTATTTTAATTATCATGACAAATTCCGACTATTTAAAGATTCGCGGTGCAAGAGAACACAATTTAAAAAACATCGACCTAGATATTCCGCGAAACAAGATAGTAGTGATAACCGGACTATCAGGATCCGGAAAATCATCGCTTGCATTTGATACAATATATGCCGAAGGCCAGCGAAGATACGTAGAGTCACTTTCTGCTTATGCAAGACAATTTCTAGGAATAATGGAAAAACCCGACGTTGACTCAATCGAAGGCTTGTCGCCTGCAATATCAATAGGCCAGCAAAGTGGCGCCAGAAATCCACGTTCAACAGTTGGAACTGTAACAGAGATATACGACTACCTAAGGCTTCTATATGCCAGAATAGGAGTACCCTACTGTTACAAATGTGGAAGAATGATTGAGAAACAGACTATTCAGCAGATGGTCGATTCAATCATGAATCTAAACCAATCTACAAAAATCCAGATACTCGCGCCTGTGGTAAGAGGAAGAAAGGGCGAATACAGAGAGGTCTTTCAACAAATAAGAAAAGATGGATTCATAAGAGTAAGAGTAGATGGAAGAATATACGATATTGAAGAAAAAATAGTTCTCGAAAAGAATAAAAAACACACAATCGAAGTCGTTGTTGATCGTCTCATTGTAAAAGATGATATTTCTAGACGTTTAGCGGATTCCTTAGAAACTGCTCTCAACATATCGGCAGGCTATGTAATCGTAAACATTGATGAAAAAAAAGATAAACTATATTCCGCACAATATGCCTGTATCAACTGCGGAATAAGTTATGAGGAACCATCTCCAAGGATGTTCTCTTTTAACTCTCCATACGGTGCATGCCCAAAATGCAATGGACTTGGCTCAATAATGAAAGTAGATCCTGATCTGGTAGTACCTGACAAAACAAAAAGCCTAAACCAGGGTGCCATTCTCCCTTGGGGCGACTCAAGAGAAGGATGGTATTTCTCAAAACTTAGAACAATAGCAAAAAAGTACAACTTTTCGCTAAACACACCATTCAACAGACTCTCCACGTTTCAACAGAATATAATACTTTACGGGTCAGGAGATGAAGAATTGAGATTCGAATATCGTTCTGCAAATAAAAAAGCAGAAGGAATCTTTGTCGGACAATTCGAGGGCATTATAAACAACCTTGAAAGACGATACCACCAGACCAGTTCTCAAAGCGTACGCAACTGGATTGAAAATTTCATGAATATTCTGCCATGCCCTGTATGCAGAGGAACAAGATTAAAAAAAGAAAGCCTTTCAGTAAAAATTTCCGGAAAATCAATTAATGAAATTACATCCCTATCAATCAAGGAATGTTTAAAATTTTTTAAGAACTTAAAACTCACACAAAAAGAGATGATTATAGCATCTCAGATTCTAAAAGAAATTATCGAAAGGCTCGAATTCTTGCTGAATGTGGGTCTCGATTATCTTACTCTTGACCGCTCTGCAGATTCCCTGTCAGGAGGAGAGGCCCAGCGCATCAGACTTGCAACTCAGATCGGCTCCCAACTCGTCGGTGTTCTTTATATACTTGATGAACCGTCTATTGGTCTTCATCAGAGGGACAATAATAGACTGATATCTACTCTGAGAAAATTGAGAGACCTCGGAAATTCAGTAATAGTAGTCGAACACGACAGATCAACAATAAATTCAGCAGATTATATAATTGATCTTGGTCCTGGTGCTGGAATAAATGGCGGAAACATTGTTGCAATTGGCACACCGGATCAAGTTGCAAAGAATACAAATTCTATTACTGGACAGTATCTTGCACATAAACGCTCAATACCTGTTCCAAAAATAAGACGCATTCCTTGCGATAAATTTATCAGAATAAAAGGAGCAAGGGGAAACAATCTAAAATCCATAGATATAGAAATACCACTCGGCCTTTTTGTGTGCATTACAGGTGTATCGGGATCCGGGAAATCGACTCTTGTAAATGAAACAATATTCCCGATTCTGAAAAGACACTTCTACAGGTCCAGAACTGTACCGCTGCCATTCGACTCAATCGATGGAATTAAACACATCGATAAAGTAGTCGATGTTGATCAGACCCCTATCGGTAGAACACCACGTTCAAATCCAGCAACATATACAGGCCTGTTCACACACATTAGAACCCTGTTTTCTCAACTTCCAGAATCAAAGATAAGGGGATACAGACCGGGCCGCTTCAGCTTTAATGTAAAGGGCGGCCGGTGTGAAGCTTGTGAAGGTGACGGAATGATAAAAATCGAAATGCATTTTCTTCCTGATGTATATGTGCAGTGTGAAATCTGTAAAGGCAAAAGATACAACCGTGAGACTTTAGAGATAAAATACAAGGGGAAATCGATAGCTGACATACTCGACATGACTGTAGATGATGCACTTAATTTTTTTAAAAACATACCTGTAATAAAAAGAAAACTTCAAACACTTCATGATGTCGGGATGGGATACATTCATCTCGGACAGCCAGCAACAACACTATCTGGTGGAGAGGCTCAACGAATAAAACTCTCCACAGAACTCTCAAAGGTATCAACAGGAAAGACTCTTTACATTCTCGATGAACCAACCACTGGTCTTCATTTTGAAGATATTAAAATGCTTCTAAATGTACTAAACAGACTTGTTGACAGAGGCAATACAGTAATCGTTATTGAACACAACATGGAAGTAATAAAATGTGCTGACTGGATAATAGACCTCGGTCCTGAGGGTGGAGACGATGGTGGAAGAGTGATTGCGGCAGGCCCACCTGAGAAGATATGTCTTGAAAAAAGATCGTATACAGGACTGTTTTTAAAGAAGGAACTCCAGCCCACCAATCTATAAAGTTCTTGCATTTATTATAAAAATTGATTAAATAGTATGCTGAAAATTTTTACTTAAATTTGAATATGGAAGTCATAAAATACATATTTTATGCTCCTAAAATGGAGTGGATTTATTTCATCCTATTTGTTTTTGGAATAATTGCATTCATAACCGCGGCCGAAAAGGGACGATCTAAGTTCGGCTGGCCATTAGAGGTTAACAGAAAACTTGTACACATTCTTACCGGCGTACTCGTATTTTTTACTCCATTTGTTTTTAAATCCAGGACTCCTTTGATCTGGATGGGAATAATCTTTGTTTTTGTAAACCTTTATAGTCTCAGGTCAGGAAGACTAACAGGAATGCACGACACCAAAAGAAAAAGCCTTGGAACCGTATTCTATCCGATCTCATTTATAATAATCTTAATTGCATTCTGGAAAAACTTCAAATCTGTCATAATGATATCGATGCTTATCCTTGCCATTTCCGATGCAATAGCTGCCATTGCTGGAGAAAGTTCGAAAAATCCACATTCCTACAGTACCGGCTTAGAAAAGAAAACTGTAGAGGGATCGATCGCTATGTTCTTATCCACTTTCCTGATTGTGATAATTATCTTTCCTGCAATCTCATATATCGATGGATACAAAATTGGAATCACCTCTGCCCTATGGATTGCGATCATCACAGCAATTACTGCTACTTCTCTCGAATCGATTTCTATATACGGCTCGGACAACCTGAGCGTTCCCCTTGGTTCTGCCTTTATACTTCACTTTATGGTTGTTCACTCAACTGGTGCCAATCTACAGCTCTCCACAGGTGTGATTCTCGCAGCAGTAATATCGGTAGTTTCTTACTATGCTCATTTTTTAACCCTTGGAGGAAGCATAGCCACCTTTATCCTCGGACTTTTTATTTTTGGAATTGGTGGATGGCTCTGGGCAGTACCGATATTAGTATTCTTTCTGACATCGAGTCTTCTTTCAAAGGTTGGAGGAAAAAGCAAGAGGAGATTTAAGGATATCTTTGAGAAAACGAGCCGCCGCGATGTGGGCCAGGTTTTTGCAAATGGAGGATTAGCAGGACTGATTATTTTAGTATACAGCTACTGGCCAAACTCAATTTTTTACTATCTTTATCTCGGAATACTAGCGGCTGTAACTGCCGATACATGGGCAACAGAGATAGGAATCCTCTCAAAATCAAATCCTGTATCAATACAAAATTTCAAAAGGGTAGAACCTGGAAGTTCTGGAGGAATTACGCTTTTAGGTACTGCTGCGTCATTTGTTGGATCACTTACAATACCGCTCAGCGCTTTGATTGTCCTCTTTATGTCCAATTCACCAAGACTTGTGATTTCAAAATTTACATTCTGGCTTATCGGATTTGGAGGATTTGCCGGCAGTATTGTAGACACAATTCTTGGAGCAATTGTTCAGGCTCAATACCAATGTATCAAATGCAATAAGAAAACAGAAAAAAAGATTCACTGCAAAGGTGAAAAAGGTCGGCTAATATCTGGAATTGGATGGTTTAACAACGATCTTGTTAATACATTTTGCTGCTTTACTGGATTTATCTTCGTACTAATAGGAAAAATTTTGAATTTTGATTAAATCGGATAGGAGGTAAAATGAAATTATCTGTAATCGGAACTGGCTATGTGGGTCTTGTCGCAGGTGCCTGTTTCGCTGAATCAGGCAACAACGTAATATGCATGGATAAGGATGAAGAAAAAATAAAAAAATTAACAGAAGGAATCATCCCTATCTATGAACCTGGACTGGAGATACTTGTTGAAAGAAATGTAAAAAACAATAAGCTCTCATTTTCTACAGACATTAAATCGACAGTGCACAACTCTGACATTATATTCATTGCAGTTGGTACACCTCCAGATGAGGATGGATCTGCAGACCTAACCCATGTTCTTGAGGTTGCTAAATCCATCGGACAGAACATGGACAGGCCAAAGATAGTAGTAAATAAGAGCACCGTACCTGTTGGAACTGCAAAAAAAGTTAAGGAAACAATTCAAAAAGAGACAGATATTCAAGTGGACGTAGTTTCAAATCCTGAATTTCTTAAAGAGGGAGCGGCAATAGATGATTTCATGTATCCCGACCGTGTTGTGATTGGAACAAGTAACCCTGAAGTAGCCGAAGTTATGAAAGAGCTCTATCTTCCTTTTGTACGAACTGGAAATCCAATATTAATAATGGACGAAACAAGTGCAGAACTAACTAAATATGCAGCAAACTCACTCCTTGCAACTAAAATATCCTTTATGAATGAAATTGCAAATCTGTGCGATAAGGTTGGTGCTGATATCGAACAGGTAAGAAAGGGTATTGGCTCTGATAAAAGAATAGGATACTCATTTATCTTTCCTGGTGTTGGTTATGGAGGATCTTGTTTTCCAAAAGATGTTAAGGCATTAATACGTACTGCAACAGAATATGGACACAAGATGCAAATTCTCGAATCTGTTGAAAATGTAAACGAAAAACAGAAAAAGATATTGATTCCAAAAATATTGAACTATTTTAATAATGATATAAAAGGAAAAACATTTACAATATGGGGATTAAGCTTTAAGCCAAAGACCGACGATATGAGAGAAGCACCTTCAAGAGTAATCATAGAAGAACTTCATAAATTAGGTGCAGTAATTCATGCACACGATCCTGCTGCAATGAACGAGGCACGGCGGTTAAGGCTTGACGAAAAAGTAAAACTCTTTAACGACAACTATGATGCCCTTAAAAACAGCGATGCCCTGATTCTTGTGACAGAGTGGCTCGAGTATCGTGAACCCGACTTTGAAAAAATGAAGACTCTTATGAAAAGAGCTGTTATCTTTGACGGAAGAAACATATATACTCCTACAAAGGTTAAAAAAGTTGGTTTCGATTATTTTGGAATCGGAAGAAAACAAAACTAATGGAGGGATATAAATCATGTCTACTATTACTGATATTTATGCTCGTGAAATCCTCGACTCCAGAGGAAATCCCACTGTGGAAGTTGAACTTGTACTTGAAAGTGGAATTATTGGAAGAGCCTCCATACCATCTGGTGCATCTACTGGTGAACACGAAGCCATAGAACTCAGGGACGGCGACAATGATAGATTTCTGGGAAAAGGTGTAACTAAGGCCGTTGACAACATTAATAACAAAATTGCAGATGAGATTATCGGCCTGGACGTGCTTGACCAGCCCTTTATAGATATGACCCTCATTAAACTTGACAACACTGAAAACAAGTCAAATCTCGGTGCTAATGCGGTTCTCGGTGTATCCCTTGCTGCTGCCAAGGCAGGTTCGCAGTACTGCGATCTTCCTCTGTACAGGTACATCGGCGGTATAGGGGCAACTATTATACCTGTTCCCTGCATGAATGTCCTGAATGGCGGTACACATGCAGGCAACAACATTGAACTTCAGGAGTTTATGATTGCTCCGATTGGTGCACCAACATTCAAAGAAGCATACAGAATATCATCCGAGGTTTACCACTTTATTCACAAGATATTAAACGAGAAAGGTCTCTCCACAGGTGTTGGCGATGAAGGCGGTTTTGCTCCAGATCTCAAATCAAACGAGGAGGCAATACAGATCATTCTGCTCGCAATCGAGAAGGCAGGTTACAGGACAGAGGATGACTTCTATATCTGCCTCGATCCTGCTGCAAGCCAGTTCTATGATCCTGATAAGAAAAAATACATACTCTCGTCTGAAAATAAAGAGTTATCATCTGATGAGATGGTTGACTACTACGAAGATCTTGTAAACAAATATCCCATCTTCTCTATCGAAGATGGAATGGCTGAGGATGACTGGGAAGGCTGGAAGAAGCTAACAGAGAGACTCGGTAAAAAGATTCATCTTATCGGCGATGATATCTTTGTCACAAATAAAAATAGACTTAAAATGGGATATGAGAAAGGAGTAGCAAACGGAATTCTTATAAAACCAAATCAAATCGGCACTATTACAGAGACACTTGAAACGATTCATCTCGCCTCTTACTATGGATACTCCTGGATGATATCGCACCGATCTGGCGAGACAGAAGACACTACAATTGCTGATCTATCTGTTGCAGCAGGAGGAGGTCTCATTAAGAGTGGTGCACCGTGCAGAAGCGAAAGAGTAGCCAAATATAATCAGCTGCTGAGAATTGAAGAGGAGCTGGGAGATTCGTCCCTTTATTATGGAAGGCTTGCTCTTAAAAAGTGACTAAAAATTATTAATCATGAGAAAAAAATCTAATAAAAGAAAAAATATATGGTTAGCGGGTTTTCTTTTCATACTTATGCTGATACTCATACTATCTATTGGCAGAAGAGGATTTATTCAACAAATCCGCATAGCCAGAGAGAAAAAGAGTTTAGAAAGAGAACTCGAATCGCTCAGCCAGAGAAAAAAAGCACTGGAAGAACAAAAAAAAGAACTCAACGATCCAAAGACCATTGAAAAGATTGCACGAGAACAGTATGGAATGTCAAAAAAAAATGAAAAGGTATACAGAGTGATCCCAAAGGAGAAAAAGTAAGTGTGGAGATGGATAAAAAATACATTTCTTGCAGGCCTACTTGTGCTTGCCCCCATTACAATTACTATTATCATATTTTACCATCTCTTTAAATTCTTCGATGGATTATTGACAAATTCAATCACAGGTTTCATAGCAAATAAGATTGGTATAATCAGCAGTCCTTTTCCTGGTCTTGGGATCATTGCAATATTTATTCTTATTATCGTTACTGGTGCTATCACCAGAAATTACTTTGGTAAGAGGATAATTAGAATAGGTGATAGTATTGTCTCTAAAATACCTCTTATTAATACTATATATATCACTATTCGGGAAATTAGTGAGGCTATCTTTTCTGAAAAGAGAGAGGTCTTCAAAAAAACTGTTTTGATAGAATATCCTCGCAAGGAATTATATTCAATCGCATTTTTTACTCAGGACACAAAAGGTATCGTTCAGAAATCTCTACCAGAGGATGTTATCAGCGTGTTCATCCCAACCACTCCAAATCCTACTTCTGGATATCTCCTCTTTGTGCCCAAAAAAGATGTAATCGAACTAGATATGAGTGTTGAAGACGCATTGAAATTAATAATTTCTGGAGGTTCCATTCATTTGAAAAAAGAAAAACTCCTGAATAAGAAAAAGAAATAAAATGGGCAAAAGAGCCGAGAAAATAAAAATAACGATTCCAAGCAGACTTGAAGAATTAAAGAACATAGAAAAACTTTCCTGCAAGGTATCAAAAAAGATGAGACTGACCGAGGATGAACGAAATAACCTCTCTATTGCTATTACAGAAGCTGTTGGCAATGCAATTATTCATGGAAATAAAAAAGATCCAGAGAAAAAGGTTTCGATAACCTTGAAGCTAACCGATGATAGAATAGTCGTTGAAGTAAAGGATCAGGGTAAGGGTTTTGATCCCGACTCGCTGGCAGATCCTAGAGATCCAAAAAATCTATTAAAAGAAAATGGCAGAGGAATATTTATTCTCAAAACACTTATGGATAAAGTCACATATTCATTCTCACCTGAGGGAACAACTCTCACATTTATAATGAAAAAGAAACCAAAAAAAGATTAAAATAGAATGAGTAAGATAAATATAAAAGGACTTTCAAAAGAAGAGCTTAAAATATTTCTCGAGTCGATTGGTGAGCCTGGTTATCGAACATCACAGCTATGGTCATGGTTATATCATTGGGGTGCCGATTCTTACTCAGAGATGTCCAACATATCCAAAAGTCTGAGAAACAAACTGAACGATATTTCATATATTAGTAAATTGAAGATAGTAAAGCGTTTTGAATCATCCAAAACAGATACAATTAAATTTTTATTGGAACTGGAGGATGGACTGAAAATTGAATCTGTATATATGGAATATGATCAAAGACGAACAATATGCATCTCATCTCAGGTTGGATGTAAACTCGGATGCTCCTTTTGTGCCACTGCAAAGATGGGTTTTAAAAGAAACCTATTTCCACATGAAATAGTCGATCAGGTTCTTCTAATAAAAAAACAAATCGGCATAAGACCAACAAACATCGTTATAATGGGAATGGGCGAACCATTATTAAATTATGATAATCTATTAAAGGCTCTTTACATAATAAACGATCCTGAAGGAATAGCGATAGGTCACAGAAAAATAACGATCTCAACAGCGGGCATCGTTCCATTTCTAAAAAGATTTACCGATGAAAATCATCCATTCAACATTGCAGTATCACTGAATGGAACGACTGACCATCAAAGAACCATGCTGATGCCAATAAACAAGATGTATCCTATAAAGTCGTTAATCAATGCATGCAAAAAATACTATAATAAAACTAAAAAGAGACCCACATTTGAATACGTAATGATCAGGGAAATTAATGATTCGATTGATGATGCAAAAAGATTGGTTGAACTCTTAAAGAATATTCCGTGTAAGATTAATCTCATTCCATACAATTCCACAAACAACCATTTTCAGCGCCCTGAAAGGAAAAAAATCGAGATGTTCCATAAATATATTCAAAAATTATATGCTCCTGTTATAATTAGAGATAGTAGAGGAGAAGACATAAATGGAGCATGCGGACAGCTTGCAGTATCATTAAATTAAAATATTTAACAGGAGGAAAAATCTCATGCAATCGCACGATGTAGATTATCAAATAGTCGGTGACGACATGCAGATGGTCATTGTTGAACTCGACCGATTCGAAACTGTAATTGCCGAAGCTGGATCGATGAACTACATGGAAGATGGAATAACGTTTGAGGCCAAGATGGGTGACGGTTCAGAGCCTGAAAAGGGATTCCTGAACAAACTTGCCAGTGCTGGCCAAAGAGTGCTGACCGGTGAGTCAATCCTTTTAACACATTTTAAAAATCTCAGTCCTGAAAAAAGACATGTTGCCTTTGCATCACCATATCCCGGCAAAATTATTCCTGTTGATCTGTCAAAAATCAACAATGTAATCTACTGTCAAAAAGATGCTTTCCTCTGCGCTGCATACGGTACTAAAATAAGCATTGAATTTACTAAAAGATTTGGAGCCGGTCTTTTTGGTGGAGAAGGTTTCATACTTCAAAAAATTTCTGGAGACGGGAAGGCATTCATTCATGCATGCGGAAATGTAATAAAGAAAAATCTTAAAAATGAAACAATAAAGGTTGATACTGGATGCATAGTTGCATTTACATCTGGAATAGAATATGACATAGAACTCGTTCGAAATTTAAAATCAATGTTTTTCGGCGGTGAAGGAATGTTTCTTGCAACCCTTTCTGGAACCGGTACTGTTCTTCTACAGAGTCTTCCATTCTCGAGACTAGCAAATCGTGTATTGAGGTATGCACCATCTGCCGGTGGAAAAAGAAAGGGCGAGGGATCTATCCTCGGTATGCTCGGCGACATAATAGACGGAGATTAATCGGTAAACTAAATTATAACAAAATGGATCTTTAAAACCATGAAACAGTTTACAGATCATGATATATATTTAACACCCAAAAAAAAGATTTCATTTATTGCACGTATCTTTCCAGGTCTTGTATTCTATCCAAAGATGGCACATGTTGTTCTAAGGGCCTCTCGTGCGTGTAAAAGAGGGGTCTACTCTGAAATGTTATGGATTCGAGATAGTCTTGACATAATCAGGGCATTAGAATCTGTCGGAGTAAAAATAACAATCGAAAATCTCTACATTCTAAAAAAGATACTTCCTCCATGTGTATTCATTGGCAATCATATGAGCACACTCGAGACTTTCGTTCTGCCATCAATAATTCAATCCCACATGGATGTAACATTTATTATAAAGAAGGAATTGACTCAGTACCCTGTATTTAAACACATAATGACAGACAGGAATCCTGTTATTGTTACAAGAAAAAATGCAAGAGAAGATTTTAAAACTGTGATGGAAGAGGGATTGAAAAGATTAAAGAACAAAATATCTATTATTATTTTTCCTCAGACTACAAGAAGAAACTTATTCGATAAAAAGAAATTCAATACTATTGGAATTAAACTTGCTCGTGAGGCTGCCGTGCCAGTTGTTCCCTTTGCCATACGCACCGATGCATGGGGTGTTGGAAAAATCATTAAGGATTTTGGAAAGATAGATCCCAAAAAGCCTGTCCGTATATCTTTTGGAAACCCCTTATCTATTTCAGGAAATGGTAAAAGGGAACACTTATTAGTTATAGAATTTATATCTGATAAATTAAGATCATGGGGTATAGAGGTAGTTTGATTATCAATATTAATAATCTGTTTATAATATAATAATAAAAACTCAAAATAAATCTTAATCAAAAATTTTTTATCAAATTCTACTTATGTCTAAATCATCTTTGACAGTTGCAAAAAAATGCTTCTTTAAAAACAACAAGTTACGGCCATAAGAATTAAACGTGGCACTACATTTTTATTTATTCATACAGATTGCATAACAGGTGGAATACGCAATCCAAGCGCTTGAAAAGCATATGAGACATTTCCTCTACATTCTGTCC
>Ga0190359_1001508_pt1 | contig 14615 bp, 19 predicted proteins | sample 48721823_MG_FD_161269 | JGI IMG/M metagenome (GOLD analysis project Ga0190359, IMG submission 161269) | Hydrothermal vent microbial mat bacterial communities from Southern Trench, Guaymas Basin, Mexico - 4872-18-2-3_MG | ecosystem: Environmental > Aquatic > Marine > Hydrothermal vents >... | reverse complement strand
ATCGTATGCCTTTTTTATGTAATCTTCGCAATCTAGATGCATATTGTATATTTTTTCACAGATTTCTTTTGGCAGTCCTGAGTTTCCAAGCCAGTTTGAGATGCTTACACTTGGAATCTTGTGTATTATTATTTCTATGTTTTTTAAGTTCCCATGCTCCAAAAGTTCTATTAGATCATCTATTGTGTATGTTCTGCGTTCTTCTTTTAGTTTGAACATTTCTGTATAAAAATGTCTTGTACCAGGAGGTGGAACCCCTTCAGATATTACAAACTTTTTTCCAGGTTTTAAAATTCTTATGCATTCTTTAATTGCTAGATTCTGATGGTTTATATGGTGAAAAGCCATTCTTGAAACAACTGCGTCGAAGTAATCGTTTTTATGTAAAATTTTTTCAGCATTCATATTTTCATAGAAGATGTTGCTTTTATTTCGTTTTGCTATTGCAATTTCAAGCATTTCCTGGGATTGGTCTAATGCTGTGACTTTTGCACAGTATTTTGCTAGTTCTTCTGCAACCTTTCCTGTCCCTGTTCCCACATCACAGACATGGTAGTTGGATTTTAGATTACATGCTTTGATTAGCAGACTATTATATTCTTCCCTATTTGTCCATTCGAGTTTATCATAATTTTGAGCTCTTAGTTTTCCGTCCCATGTCATTATATTTCATCCTTGACTTAATTAGTTTAAATATTTTCTTATCTGTATTTAATGCTTGCATTGTCTATTTTATGCTGCTTTGACTTTAACTGTATTTTTATCATTGTTTTTAAAATGTCCAAAGTATGTTACTGCCACCGATGCTGCTGTTGCAAATGATATTAAAGCCCATAATAGAAAAACGTTATTCCATTTTCCAGCTGTTTCGAGTACAAAATAAGGAACTAGAAGCATAATCATGGTTGTTCCCACATATCCCATACCATCTATAAAACCAGTCGATGAGGCGACAACTCCTTTCTCTTTGAATCTTGTTGGTATTGTACAAACCAGGAATACATGTGGTCCATATAGGAATGCACTACTTATTAAAACTAGCAATATTGCTGTAAGTCCCGTAGTGTATGGAAATAAGAACCAGGTCACTCCCATTGCGGCTAGAAATGCTATAGTTGTATAATCCTTATTCCAAGGTAGTTTATTATATATAAGAGTTCCTAGAATGCCAGCAATCGGTATGAAAACGATTTTCCATACCTCTGTTCCAAAATCTGCTATTGCAACGTTTCCATCCATTATTAAAAACGTAAAAAACCAAGTCATAACTCCATATCTTACCATGTTTAAGAGCATCAACGAAACACCTGTCATTACTATTGGAAAAGATAGCGTTACAGCAACCTGTTTTTTAACTGACTGTTTTGGTTTATAGTCTAATTTTGGTTTTGTTACATATAGAAGCACCCCTCGGCTTAGTAACCATATACTAGCAACCCAGAAACCTGCCTCCCATCCCCACATACTAACAGCATATGCGGAGATAAGCCATGCAAAAGAGTTACCAAACTGATATGAACAACCGAGTACTGTAGAAGATCTATCTCTTTCTTTTTCGTTTTTCTGAAGCAATGAATTTGCTCTGACGATAGAAGACCATCCCATTGATTGGAAAAACCCATCAAATGTCTCTAATATTAGTAACATTACAAAGAAACTTCCAACAAATCCCATAATAAGATTAGCCAATCCTGATAAGATTAATCCCATAGTTATATACAAGTACGGATTGAATCTTTCTGATATCTGCCCGTGTAAAAATTGTCCTATAGCATATGCAAACATAAATCCCATTGATACAAGACCAAAATCATACATATTAAGATCTTGATAAGTTATTAATAAAGCCGGAATTACAATACTTAAATTCACTTTTCCAAAGTAAAAAACAGCATATGAACTCCACAGATTCCAAAATTGTTTATTCAATTTTTATCCCTCACGTATTTTTTTCTTAATATCAGTTGAAGAAATCATCGGATAATATGGTGTTATAATAACCTTGCCACCCAATTTGGCCATAACTCTCTTAGCTTCTTCAATATCCTCTTTAGTATGACTGCTTGATTCCATTAAAATATCAGGATGTATGTTCCTAACATTTGGTATAGGTGAATAAGTATCCTGAGCAACTACAAAATCATTAAACCTAATCGACTGAGCCAGAAGCATGCGCTCATCAAAACTTAGAATCGGTTTCTTTTTTCTCTCCATAACTGCTTTATCTGTTAAAATACCAACAACGGAAATCCCATCCTTTCCAGCTGTAGCCTTTGCATTTTGCATCTGTAGCAAGTGCCCTCGATGCACGATATCCAGCACATAATAGCTGTAAACAATTCGCTTTTCACGTTCCAATGATTTCCCAAGTTTTTTCACATCATATTCCATCTCTCGAATCACAGAGACCTTTTCACCAACCCACTGTTTTGGTACATATACAATAGCACCGCTGCCGTGTTTCTTCACTGCTTTGGAAATAATTTCTCTACCGGAAATAACAAATTCTGACATATAAAATCCATATAGCATATGCATATTATATACTTTTCGTAAAATCAACTTGAACGCTTTTTAGAATAAACAAGATACATTTTTAGGGGAGATTAATAATATAATCAGAATCCTTATAATTTATTCAAAAATTTCGCCAATAATACAGCTGTGATTGTACGCCCATCAGTGATATCCCCACCCATAATTTTCTTGATAACAAGATCCTTATCTAATATTTTTACGTCGATAAGTTCATATTCCTCCCGATTTGCATCACCGTCTTTCAAATCCTCAGCAATATATATGTGATAAACCTGATTAGAATATTCAGTTGAAGGATGATATTCTAATAATTTTTTGATTCTGCCTGCCGTAAAACCAGTCTCTTCTTTTAATTCACGCTTTGCACATTCTTCAGGTTTTTCCTCTGGCCAAACATGCCCTGCAGGAAGCTCAAGAGAATCAGACTTGATAGGATATCTATATTGTTTAACCATTACAATTTTATCGGAAAGGACAGGTAATACAACGACAACAGGTATTTTTTCAACCCTGTAATAATCAAGTTTAAGCCCATTAGGGAGCTCTACACTATCTTCAAAGACTTTGAAAAGTGGGAAATCTGCTTTTTTCTCAGAATTTATCATGTTCCATGACATTTTTACACAGCCTGAAAAGGCAATCTATAACTTTTATTTAAAATATTACAATTTACAATCTTAAACGATCTTTAGTAGATACTTTTATACTAAAAACAAATACGCATAAAAAAGAAGAATGGGAAATGACAACATCAAAAGCACAAATTAAAAAAACACATGCAAAAAAAGAAAACAAACAACTAGCCAAAAAAAGAGAGGAATGGGCTGTAAAAATACCAAGATTTTTCGGAACTCCACTCGCTAGAGTAATAGCATATTTGCCAGTTAAGATACATCCCAACGTTATCACTCTGTTTTCACTATTTTTTTCTATAATGGCTGCCTTTTTCTTTTTTAACAATCAACTAATATTGGGAGCAATATTTTTCTTTATAAGCTACGTTTTTGATTGTGCTGATGGTACATTGGCTAGACTAACTGGCACAGAGTCGAGATTTGGTCAGAAGTTGGATTTTTATGTAGACATAATTGGTAATATCTTTATGTATTTTGGATTATGGTATAGTCAGTTTTACCTTCATGATCAATGGTTCCTGGGGGGGGCGATCATTGCAGCACACTATGTTGTAATGGCTTTTGGATATATTTTTATAAAAGATCGTACTTACAAAACAATTTCACCATATGTTTGCTCTTATTACGGTGCTGCTGATGAAGGAATTCTAACGTTTTTCTTCTTACCTATGGCCGAATTTTTTATAGCCGGCATCTTTCGTTTAGCCCTTCCAATACTAGTGATACTGCAGCTCGTATCATATTTAATATTGTTTTTCAGGCAAAAAGAAAAACCAGATATTAAAAACAATATCAAAAAAATGCTAAAAATAAATAAATAAAATTAACTTTCGTATTTTCTTACAGTAATTACACAATACACATACCCTAAGAATCCCACAAATAACCTTACAAGACCAAAAAATGACGTTTGATTTTTTACCACATCTGTAGTCGAATGTTTCTTCCAAACATTTCCATGCTTCAATCCAATTAACTTTCTTCCATAGCCATACCAAAATGATTGCTTTAAAAACTGTAAGAGCGTGTCTTTCGCTCTGTAGTATATCTTCGCGTTTTTGTTTTCTGTGATTTTGTATCCAAGATCTACAGCCCTGTAGTTTATTTCTAAATCCTCTGCAGATGAAAACCAAGGATCAAATCCACCTAATTTGTCAAGAATTTCTTTTTTGTAAGTTGTATTTGTTCCAGGATACGAAATGTTCACGCCTTTATGAAAGAGTTTTACATTTTGAATATTTTTAACTCTTTCCCCCTCCTTTGAAATATGATCTCCTACGACAATGTCTGCTGTTTTCAATGCTTTTCTAATCTCTTTAATCCAGTTTTTATCTGCTATGTCATCCCCACCAATAAATGCTACTGCCTTTCCTGTGGCTTGTTTTATTCCATAATTCATACTTTCTGCTCGTGTGCCTGGATGGATGATTAGTTTTATGTTGTTATTTTTCTTGGAATATTCTTTGACAATATCTTGAGTTTTATCAGTACTATCAGAATCAACTACAAGTACTTCATAAGGCTCTTCTTGATTTAGAAGGCTATCAAGGAGATTTCCTATGTTTTTCTCCTCGTTTTTTGTAGTTAGAACAACGCTAATTTTCATGATAAGACTTACGGTCATAAATATTATGTATACTTATAAAAATTTATAGGATAATTGGTTTACCCTGCTCTAGCGATTTTCTTGCAACTTCCATATATTCTACTGTCTTGGCGCCATTTTCTCCATTATTTGATAAAGTTGAACCTGTTTTAACGGCATCAATAAATTGTTTTAGCTCATCTCCTAAAGTGTTATTTGGCTCTATGTCTAACTTCTTTCCTTCATTAGAACCTTCAAAAATCTCAACTTCCTGAGATATTGCTTGTATCTTTGCAGTTGCTTTACTACCAATTACATCTACTTGTCTTACTTTCTCAGGTAATGTCCAACTTATCTCCGTATGGGTCATGATGTTGTTTGGTAACTCACAGAATACATATGCTGTATCTTCTAGGTCTTTCTTTATGAAAGCTTTGGCAAAGCATGTAATCTTTTTTGGCCAAAGACCTGTGATGTAATTCATAATGTCATACATATGTGGCATCATATCAACGATTATGTCAAGCTTTTTATCTGGATATATTTCAGGCATCCATTGTATTGTCCATTGTAATCTAAGATAATACAAATCTCCAAAGAATTTCTTATCAACTAATCTTTTAACTTCATTTATTGCATTGTTGTATCTATAAAGATGCCCAACAGCTAGTATTTTATTCTGTTCTTTTGCTAAGTCTACAAGCTTATATGCCTGTTTAGGTTGCATAGTTAAAGGCTTTTCAACAAGTACATTTTTCCCTGACAAAAGAGCATCCTTACAAACCTTGTAATGTGTTTCATTACTTGTGCAAATGCTTACAGCATCCACGTCTGAACTAAGAACATCATTATAATCTGTTGAAATATTTTTAATATCATACTCTTCTTTGCAATATTTTAGAGCATCTTCACTAACATCTGAAACCCAGAGAAGCTCCACACCTTTCATCTTAGAATATTCATCGATATGTTTTTTACCCCAACGTCCTGCTCCAATAACTCCAACTTTCAGATTATCACCTGCTAAAGAATTTATGCACTTTCTCAGATATGTATTTTATCTGCTCGTCCTTAAGCCCCGGAAACATTGGAAGATCCATAGATTGTACAGCAAACTCTTCACTCTTGGGAAACATGCCTTCTTTAAATCCGAACATTTTCTTGTAAAGTGGCTGATAGGGGATTGGGGTAGGATAATGAATAAGACAGATTATTTTGTTATCCCTGAGATATTTCAAAAGTTCATCACGTTTCTCTGTTTTTATCTCAAATAAGTGATATGATGGTTTTTTAATATCAGAATCTCCAGGAGGCAAGGTAATTTCTTCAACATCATCCAATAGTTTGTAGTATTTCTTTGCAATCTGTCTGCGCTCTTCAATCCATTTTGGAAGATATTTGAGCTGTACACGTCCAATAGCAGCATTTACTGTGTTTAAGCGAGCAGTATAACCAAGTACAGTATGAACGTCTTTAGGATGTTGTCCGTGATTGCGAAGTAGTTTTATTTTCTCAGCTAGCTTTTCGTCATCTGTGGTAACCATCCCGCCATCTCCACATACTGTCATATTTTTTGTAGAATAGAAACTAAAACAACCCATGAGACTTAGTGAGCCTGTTTTTTTACCTCTGTATACTGCCCCATGTGATTGAGCGCAATCTTCAATTACGAATAGGTTATTTTTCTCAGCAATTTCGTTTATTTCATCCATATCTGCAGGATGTCCATAGAGGTCTACAGGCATAATGCCTCTTGTTTTTTTGCTAATCTTTCCAGGAATTTGATTTATATCTATCAAATATTCATCGTTGATGTCGCAAAAAGTTGGTGTACCATTAGCATGTAATATTGAGTTGGAAGTGGCAATGTAACTGGTTGCAACAGTAACAACTTCTTCACCAGCATTTAGACCCGCAGCTAGTAAGGCAAGATGTAACGCATTGGTTCCAGAGCTTACAGAAGCAGCATATTTCGTTCCAATATATTTTGCAAATTCTTCTTCAAATTTGTCTACAGATTCTCCAAGAATGTAATGCTCATTTCTTAATGCATTTATTGCTGCTTCTTCCATTTCTTTTGTAAAAACTGGATTTGCAGGAGGTATAGTTTCCATATCATCACCAATCTATTTTTTTAACAGGTTTTGCAGGATTTCCAGCAACAAGTGTATTTGGTGGTACATCCTCTGTAACTACCGATCCTGCTGCAACCATTGATTTTTCGCCAATTGTTATTCCACATAAAATTACAGATCCAGCACCTATTGATGCACTTTTTTTCACAGTTGTAGGTATAACCTTCCAACCAGGGTTAACAGCGCGTGGTTTCAGATCATTTGTAAAACAGACATGTGGGCCAATAAATACCTCATCTTCAATTGTTACGCCTGTCGGAATAAACGCAAAAGCTTCAATAGCACAGTTATCGCCAATTTTAACATCTTTCTGAATTTCTACAAATGCTGCGATTTTACAGTTTTTCCCAATTTTGCATCCATATATGTTCACAAAATCTCTAATAACTGTGTCATCTCCAATATCAGCATTATCAATAACATAATGTTTGGCAAGTACCTTCATGGTTGGTCGCTATAAATAATAACTATTTCAATATTTTCATTTACTGTTTTTTTAATTTTTTAAATTCTTCAAGAGCCTCAAGAGTTCCGATGTGATAAAAACGTTCCTTTGCTTCATATGCTAAAAGCTCTTGTTTTTCTATTAATTTTGAAAAAAATCTCCCTGTTGTATAAAAAGTATCTGGCGGGATAATGTTTAATGAATTCTTTCGCAAGATGCTTGTTCCATAATCTATATACACCATGTCTTTTGTTCTGTTTCCATCTCCATAGCCAACAACCATGTCGTTTTTAACTATCAGATTGCTTTTATCGTATTTATCATAGTTTTTGTAGACAACCATGCATCCTAACTTATCAAACTGTATAAAAAAGTCATAGACTTTCTGAAAATCAACAGACAGGTATGAATCGCCGTACATTATGAAAAAAATATCATTTAGATATGGTTCTGCTTTTTTTAAAGCACCGATTGGGCCCAAAGGCTCCACACCATCATGGCTATATTTTATTTTAACACCAAACTTTGATCCATCTCCAAAGTATTCTTCAATTATTTCAGATAGGTGCCCTACACACAAAACAATATCAGTTATACCTTGCTTTTTCAGTTTTTCAATCTGATGTTGCAAAAAAGGTTTTCCATTGATGTTAATCATAGACTTAGGAATATTTTTTGCAATCTCTCCTAATCTTGTTGCAAGCCCCCCACAAAGGATTACCATTTGCATAATCATCAAAAAATTATAGAGTTAATATTTCTTTTCTGCTTGTTTAAATTCTTCCCAAGCCTTATCAAACTCTTTTAAAGTTGATACAGTTGTTCCATGGAATGGCATATCTTTTAAAATTTTGTATGGGATTGTAATAATATGAGGATTGCAAGACACAATCTCTTCGACATCTCCAGATGTTCTTATACTTCCAACTATGAGTTTTGTTTTGTATCCGCCTTCGTCGATAACTGCACGAGTTTGCTTCACAGTCTCGACTGGATCATCTCCACTATCTCTAATTCGATTAAAGAATAAACTGGCGTATGATGCACCAGCAGCTATTGCAAGAAACGCCTGATTAACAGTCATCATAGCTGTGACATTTGTTTTTATTCCTTGACCTTCAAGGATTTTTACTGCTTTTAACCCAGAGCCATCAGGAAGCATTGGAACTTTAATTACTACGTTTTTACCCCATTTGCTGTACTCTTTGACAGTCTGAATAAGCTCATCAAAACTGTTCGGTCCTTCAAGACTTACAGGGTAAGGCTCTACTAATTTCAAAATCTTTTTTGATTGCTCTTCAAAGTTACACCCTTTCTCCTTCAAGAATATCTTTTGATTGGTAGTAACTCCTCTTATTAAACCCCACTCTAGAATTTCTTTAATTTCATCGATATTTGCAGTGTCTAGAAATATTTCAGTCATAGTTATTTCACTTCCTTTTCGATAATAACGGATGCCTTATATAGATTTGACGCTATAAAGTCAGGTTTAGCATTTTCATCTTCTAATAAGTTACAAAGCTCGCACTTCATACGACCAATTAAAATGGTTTTACAACCGGCGTTTTGCCCTGCCTTTATATCTGTAACTCCATCACCTATCATCCAGCTGTTGGCTAGATCAATGTCATGCTTTTCAGCCGCTTTAAGTATTAATCCTGGTTTTGGTTTCCTGCATTCGCAGGCCTTTGTATATTCTTTATTTGTTCCTTCAGGATGATGCAAACAATAATACTGACCATCAAGATAAGAACCTGTCTTCGCAAGTTCTTGCTCCATCTTCTTTTGTATTTTTTTAAAAATATCCATTGTAAACTTATCTTTTGCTAGTCCTGGTTGGTTAGATATAACTATTGTTTTAAAACCTAGTTCATGAAATTTGTTTATAGCTTTTCCAACGTCTGGTAAAAGTTTAAATTCATCAGGATTTGATGGAGAATCTAAAATTCCCATTTCCTTGTGATAGACTATTTCGTTAATCACGCCATCTCTATCTAGAAAAATTGCTTTATTCATTTGTATTCCATGATTTTTTCTTTAAGTCTGAAAGCAATCAAATGTTGTAATACTACATGAAATGCCTCAACATGTGGTGTTGCATCAAATGGCACAACAACACAAACATCTGCGAGCTCTTTCATTGCACCACCATCAAAGCCAGCAAAGCCAATTGTTTTACCGTCATTCTTTTTCACATAATCCATGGCTTTCAAAAGATTTTGTGACCAAGCTCCTGCTTTATCTTGTCCTGCGCCGCCATGAACGCTAAAGCACATTATTACGTCTCCTTTTTGATATAGATTTTTAAGTTGCTCGATAAAGAGATTATCCCATCCATCATCATTAATAAGAGCAGTCATTAAAGGGATATTGTCGTTTAAACAAAGAGCGCGCATACGCTTTTTCCCTTCAACAATAGTTACTTTAAAAAGGTCGCATGTAAAATGTGTCGCAGTACTGGCAGATCCACCATTTCCACATAGGAAAACCTGATTTCCATTTTTCCATGCGTCAAAAAGAATCTCAATTACTTCATCGATATCTTCTCTAGAGATATTGTCGCATATCTCTTTAATTTCTTTGAAGTATTGTTCTATCTGTTTTTCATTTTCCATAGGATTTTCCTCTCATATATTTCTCATATTTAGCACAATTTTTGCGCCTTCAAAATCAAAATTAAATCGCATTTTTTTAAGATCTTTCTCAGACATTGCTTTAATAAATTTGGTTTTTGCATTATTATTGCCGTTGTGGTAGAACATAAAGAAACCGCCACCTCCAGCGCCCATGATTTTGCCACCTAATGCCCCATTTTTAATCGCATGATTGTAACATTCATCAATGTATGGGTTTGTAACTCCTCCAGAGAGTTGTTTTTTAATTTGCCAATGTTGGTCAAGATATTCTCCCAATTTGTCAACATCTCCCTTTTCAAATGCTTTTTTTGTTTCTAGACCAATTCGTTTAATTTCATGTAAAGTTTCAATTGTTTTACTTTCATCATTCTTGCTTTTGTTGTCCTGCTCACGAAGTATTTCGGAGGCAGATCTTTGAATGCCTGTGTAGAATAGAATTATATTGCTATGCAACTCATCACGGGATTCTTCAGTCATTTTAACAGATTCAACAGTAACATTACCATTTTTATCGAATTCAAAAAAAGTAATACCTCCAATGGCACTAATATATTGATCTTGCTTTCCAATTGGTTCTTTTAATATATCCATCTCTATGTGACATGCTTCTTCTGCCAATTGTTTCTGTGAGACAAATTCTTTTTTATATGCATGTAGGGCATTAAGAAGTGCAATAGTAAAACTACCTGAAGTTCCAAGGCCTGAGCTACTTGGCATATCTGAGAGAGAAGTTAACTCAATGCCCTTATTGATTTTTAGTAGTCGCAAAGCTTCTCTGAATATATTGTGTTTTATGTCATCAACATTTTGAACAATCTCTGTTTTAGAATAATTGAGCTTAATATCGTCATCAAAACGAGTATGTGCTGTTACCATTGTGTATTTGTCAATGGCGGCAGCTATTAATGCACCACCATACTTTTCATAATAAGATGGGAGGTCAGTTCCCCCTCCGCCAAGTGTTATTCGTACAGGAGATCGTGAAATTATCATAAATCAGCCTCTTACCTCTTATTTTGAATCAAGTGTTTCTCTAATAGCTTTTCTCACAGCTTCGTCAGAGCTGTATCTAGGTTTCCATCCTAGCTTTTTCATTTTTTCAGTAGATAACTGAAATCTTGGAACATCTCCAGCCCATCCTCTCTCGCCACCAGTATAATTGAATTTAACATCTTTTAATCCCATTTCTTCAACAATCATTTTCGCAATCTGTGTAACAGTTGTATTGCTGTCTACTCCAAGATTAAACAAATTTATCTGATCATTTGAATGCTCAAATCCATAAATCATCCCATCAACAATGTCTAATGCATGAAGATAAGGTTTTTGTTGTTTTCCATCGCCAAGGATCTCAAGTTCTTTTGGATTCTTATTTAATTTTTCAATGAAGTCGACTATTACACCATGCGTCCCTCTTATCCCAACAACATTTGCGAATCTATATATCCATGCTTGAAAACCAAATGTCCCACAGAAAGCGCTAATCAATCCTTCAGCTCCAAGTTTTCCAGCACCATAAAGCGATATTGGTAAAGTTGGGCCATACGTCTCAGGGATTGCAATTGGCGGCGTCTCTGCGTATACGACACTGCTTGAGGAAAAAACAATTTTTTTGATATTATTTTGTCTCATACCTTCTAAAATGTCATAAGTTGCTATTACTCCCTGTTCAAGATCAAGTCTGGTTTGTTTTTCACCAAGTCTAACAAATGGATTTGCAGCTATATGAAAAACCACATCGTGATTTTTTATCTCTTTTGTAACCTGTTCAATATCCAATAGATCTGCCTCTACAAAATTAACTTTGTTTTGTTCAATGTGATTTTTGATAAATTCTTTCTTTCCCGAACTGAGGTTGTCGTAAACAGTGACAAAATCTCCTCTATTAACTAGTTTATCAACTAAATGGCTGCCAATGAAACCTGCTCCACCTGTTATAAATGCCTTCATAGGTATCGATGCTCCTCGAAACGACTTATTAAAGCATTATTTATATATCTTTTCTTTTAATGTTTAACAACATAACATTTTATAAATAGAAAATTGTTTGCAGTTTGGGAAGGGGAATATGAAAATTCATAGAGAAGGTCTATCATTTAAGTGGAGCACTAAAAATCACGAGATTCTCGTTGGTTTTAAAAAAGTGGAGCATGGTAAGTGTAGCATTTGTGGAAAAAGGATACCTTTTGGTAATACCATATGTGATGAATGCTTTGAAAAAGAAAAAAAAATAAGTAAAAAGTGAGGTAGTCTTTAGTATCCTTAATTTAAAATTAGGAACTATAATGAAGTTTAAACTTTTTTAATATTAATTGCTTTAACTCCTTTTTCTGATTCTTCAGTTTCATACTCAACTGCATCGCCTTCTTTTAAGAAGGTCCCTTGCGGTATAGCAGTTCTGTGTACAAATATATCTTTTCCATCTTGGCCTTCTATAAAGCCATATCCTTTTCTTGCATTATACCATTTTACTTTTCCGTTCATATTCTTCCTCCTAATAATTTGGAGTTCATTCCTTGCAAAAATTCAAAAAAACAAATTAGTTCCAAAAATTCGTGATACGAAGGATTTTGAGACTTTGTTTTTTTCTTTTTTGCTTTTTTTTATCTGCATCATCCTCTATTTTAAATAGATTTCTGTTAAGTTTAAATAAGAAAAACTGTTTGAGGGGAGGCAATGCTTGGTGAATTACTAAATAACGAATTATTTTGGGTTTTTTTATTGTCGTCCTACGTTTTGGCAATTACATACCTTACTAAGAACCTATATTCGTGGATGATTAGCCACGTTTATAAAAAAGAAATAGCGATTTATTATAATCGAAAATTGATACATATTTTTGCTGGCGGGGTTGTTGTTCTTATTGTGCCTTTTGTTTTTCGCAGTCCTTGGTATCCGTTACTTGCAGGTATTGTTTTAGGTGTTATTACTTATGTCACTCACAAATCTGGTAAACTTCTGTATTGGTTTCAAACAAAGAGAGATATCAATGATGTGACTTTTTGTTTTATGTGGGGATTGGCGATTTTTATTTTATGGCAATTTCTTGGAAATAGATGGATTGCTATTATTCCACCTGCCTTTATTGCATTTGGAGATGGTATTACTGGTATAATTCGTAATCTTGCTTTTCATGAACGTAAAAAACATCCCATTGGTAATATCTATATGGTCGGAATTTGTATCCCCATAGGTTATTTTTTTGCGAATATAGCAGGTCTGGCAATTTGGGGCGTAATAGCTGCAGTTGCAGCATCATTTTTTGAGAGATATGAATTTGGACTTATTGATGATAATGTTTTGATTACTGTAAGCTCCACAGCTATTCTTTTTATAGGTGGGCATACTAGTATGATAATGTAAAAAAGTAGAGAAGTTTTATTCTTCTCTACAATCATCTATAATTGAGATGTACTCTGATCTGTTTGCTTCTTCAAAACTTAAAGCACTTAAAAGTTCGATTATGGTGTTCAATAGCTTTTTATCACCAAGAATAAAAGATACAACACGTAATATATCTTCTTTTGTTGCACCTGAATCAAGTGCTTTTTTTACATGCAGTGAAATTAAATCAGTCTTTCCCGAACGGATTACATTTCCTAATGTGACAAGTTCTTTTTGTCTTCCATCGAGTACATCCAAATTGATCCTGTTTTTGTTTTTTAGACATATTAAGACTTGATTCATATTAAATTCACCGTAATCTAATTAGTTCTACAAAATATTAAAAGATATTTGCGAAGATGTATTCACTGTTCACCACTCGTAATCATCGTACTTTTAATATATATGATTATATTACGGATGCTCATGGAACGATTAAGTGTTTCCTTGGATCAAGATTCTTTGAATATTATCGAGCAATATTTGCCTAAATATCAAGGATCAAAAGCAGATATTATCAGAAGGGCTTTACAGTGTTTGAACGATACTGAGAATGTTCGAAAAAAAGCATCTTTAGAGAATATCAAAGCTTATGTTGAGTACCTGGCAAATATGGAGCATGTTATTGTTGATATTGCCCTATGGAAGGCCATGTGTAATGAAATAGGGAGAGGTACTGAAGAATTTTGGGAGGAAGTCTATGCGATTGGACAGGAGCATCAAAAAGAATATTTTGATAGAGGCATTAAAAATATTCAAAACATCCTTGAATTTCTCGAAAAGACAAATGTGTTTAAACTTAATATTGATTCGGAAAATAGTTACACTCTAATACTTGCCGTATCTGAGTCAAGTAAATTCATTAAAACGTTTTTAGAAGGTTTTTTCAACAATTATCCAAGAAAGGTTGAAATAGCAGAAGAATATAAAAAGATAAGAGTCAGAGTTATTTAAGATATAAATTCAGTATTTGCTGCTCTAGTTTAGGATTGTGAGGCGATATGGGTATCTATTTTGACGTGCAGGAGGATAATAAAAAACTAGTGTTTGTCACAGATGCTGAGGGGAACGATGTTATTCGTGCGCCTTTGTTAAATAAGGGCACTGCCTTTACTAAAGAAGAACGAGATATTTTGGGTCTTGATGGTCTTATTCCACCAAAGATACTTTCTATAGAAAATCAAGTCGAAAAAATAAACCAAAAATATGAACGATTGGGCATGGTTTTTAATATACTCAACTCCACTAACTCTGGCC
>Ga0190359_1001507_pt1 | contig 14639 bp, 10 predicted proteins | sample 48721823_MG_FD_161269 | JGI IMG/M metagenome (GOLD analysis project Ga0190359, IMG submission 161269) | Hydrothermal vent microbial mat bacterial communities from Southern Trench, Guaymas Basin, Mexico - 4872-18-2-3_MG | ecosystem: Environmental > Aquatic > Marine > Hydrothermal vents >... | reverse complement strand
ACCAGGATCTGTACCCCATAGATCAGCATACCCATCTCCAACCTCTTCCGCATGAGATTTTTGAGGCCTCCCAGCCGTCATAGCCATATACCTCCTTGTCATAATTCCAGGATCATACATATCTGCACCATAGTTCACACCCTTATAATCAACTGGATCCTCAGAATCAGAACCTATCCACTGTGTTGTAAAAGGTTGATTTATATCATCCACCATTTCATCAGGAGATTTCTGTGCAAAAAGCACTATATTCCCTATATATTGTACACTCCCAAGCCTGCCCGTTTGAGGATCAGGGCATCCATAATCCATATAAACCTTGCTTTTTGAGTGAGGACCATACCACGTATACTCAACTCTAAAAGGCTCTGTAGGATCAAGTGGATCAAAATATAATACATGATTCATCGAATTTCGCCCCCAGCTTATATTGTTTATGGGAGCCCAGCCACGCCTGAAAGGCTCCCATCCAGCAGCATAACGATACTGAAAATAGAAAACAACATCCGTGAGAGTACGGGGATCTTGTGTTCCATCCGCATCCACAATACCTGTATTTTTAAAAGTATACTCATAAATGAAATAATTATCATGAAACTGCTGCGAAAAAGCCATAATTTTCCTTGTAACAGTTATCCCAAGATATGTATGCAAAACATTTATTATCATCCTGTCTGCCTTAAGACTCGCATCAACCGAATCCACAATGTCATTTGAATTACTGGTAGCAGGGATACCATCTACGTAAACTTCTGGGTGGTTATATTTACCGTACATAACAAACCTTACAGGAATGAACTGGTTTTTCGGATCCTCTGCTCTCGGTCCCACAACAATAACCTTATATGGATAGGTAATATCTGTAACCCTATCATAGTAATCTGTGGTACCTATCCATAGAGCCTTCGCCACCAAACAATCCGTATACCTGAATAGAGCAGGCCATCTCAATCCATCCTCCTGAGCTCTGTTTGGTCCCTTGATTTCAATCTCGGCACCGTAATTGGAAAACCAGCTATGTAAAGAACCAATCTTTAACCACCGATACTCTTGAGCCTGAGGGAATAGTTGCCATGCTACCACCAAGAGAAACATTACCATCACAAAGAATCTTTTCATCACTACCATTGCATACCCCATTGTTTAAAATGATATCGTTATTCCAAAGAAGATATCACGTGGGTTGATAAAATGAAAACTGGTCAGATTTGGCATATCAATGTAAGCTTTATCCTTCAATATCTTATCCATTCTTTTCTTCTCGACTTCAACCCATCCATTATTTCTGTACTCCATGTATTTCCCCATCTGACTATCATAGTAGATCACGTTATCCATTATCTGATCCGGTCCCAGAGTATTTACGTCACCAACCTGAATTATAGGCTGGTAAGGAACTCCCGGCTTCCTATAGTCCCCGGGTCTGTCATTACCAACTATGTTCTCATAGTCATCACTCTCGGGAAGATGCAGGGAATTAAAATAATCCAGATAATCGTTGATATCATAAAAACTGTTCAGATTCAGCACCTTATAGTTAAAAACATTATTCACATCAGCAAAAAGAGTAACGCTTACTTTGGAAAGCTTAAAGGTTTTACTTAATCTAAGCCTCGCATTAAACCAGTCTTTCATCTTCACATTTTGAGCCACATTTAATTTCTTTTTTGGATTCCAAGTGATCCAGGCTCCCGACCTCCAGTCAACAAGCAAATTCAAGTTTAAATCAGCCACTAACGTATTGACCAGACCACTACCGAAATCAGATGGCACAGCAAGAGTAATGCTACCCCTTGCATATGGCTGTGGGATGGGACGCTCCTGATAGAGATTACGAGTTTGCCTATCATACTCTTGCTGTTTGACCAAATCCTCATAAATCTCCATTTTCCCAAAATGTCCCCTTGTCGTCACCTGATAGGTATAGTTAACGAATCCCCGTAGCCATCTACCACCCATCTTCCGAAGCGTAACCTCAAAACCTCGAATATCTCGATACATATTATTACTCTCTTTATTATATGCCACTGTACCATCGGCACTCTGGTAGAAAACATATCCCCTTTCGTTTGATATATCTCTATAAAATGCCGCTATCTGGATAAGAAAAATCCTCTTTATCGATTGATCATACCCAAGCTCATAAGCCACTGTACGTTCCATTTTCATCCCAGGATCACCAAAAATCAATAATTGATTATCCTTATCCCTTACCAAACGGTACATATGTTCATAAGGAGCCAGCTGCTGGAAGTGTCCATAATTGAAGAACAGTTTGGAAGTCTCTGTAATCGGATGAGATATCCCAAGCCGCGGACTCAAGAAGAACTTTCCTTTGACATCTTTCATTTTAACATCATATGAAGGAACATACGCAGCAGAAAAGAATCCTTTCTCGAACTGCTCGGGGGCAGGCCATCTGGTATTGGGATTATCATAATCTACTCTCAAGCCCGCGTTAATAATAAAGCCCTCAGTCTCTATTTTGTCCTGAATATAAAAAGCCCCTCTGATTGGATGCTTCTTCATCCTATAAAAGCTGCTACCGTACAAAAGCTTGTACTCGCTGTAATTCATATCCAGATCATTATAGACAAGTTCTAAGCCAGTCTTTACCAGATTATAAAAGTTTACCTGGCTGGTCAGGCTAAATTTAAAAGTGGTGGATGCAACCTTACTTGAATCTCTAGCAGTACTTGTGTGCGCCCCGGTCATCATCCCATCAATTCCAGGTTCAGGATACGGGTTGAACCCAAATGGGGACTCATCCGTAAACTTCCCAGGTGCAAACTCATACTTCTTACTGGTATCACGCCTTGCTATAGGACCCGTCTCATACGCCCTCTTTACATGCTCAACGCTCATCTCATAGTATGTACCGCTCGAAAGCATATTGGTTAACTTAACAGCAAAGGTCTGAAAGCTAACCTTGGCCCTACTGAAAAATGAGTTGCAAAATATTCTGCTATCCGACACCCTTGATGGCTGTGGATAACCGAGAACACCTGTTATCTCCTCTGGAGTTCTCACGTAATTAGCATTATAGTCCAATCCCGCTTCATTCATGGAAACATTAAAATTCCTTCCCCACATTGCCGAAAAATTGAGTTTAATCTTGCTGGTCAGATCCGAAGTGAGTTTTACAGACCAGTTATAATCAATATACCTATCAAGAGAAAGTGGCACAATTAACGCCTCCTGCTTCTTCCTGTAAGAGGCAAAAAATCTCAGATTCCCCAGCTTATCGCTTACCAAAGGAACAGGCCCTCCAATACCCAGATCTATATCATAATCTGGAATATTATTCTTCTCCCTTCTTCTATGCTGCCACAAAAATAACCTCTGGGCCTCCATAGGAGTTAGATCATTGGTGGGATCATTATCAGTGAGGAGTCTTTGGGATACCGCATTCCATCCCTCAAATGAAGGATATTGCCGCCGGGTAAAATAATCCCACTCCTCTGTACCCTCCCAGCAAACTTCGGGGTCAAGATATGGCCTCAGCCAGAAAGAATTTGGATTATAAGGTGAAATTCCCTCATACTTCCTGGCAGGAGGACTATATCTGAAAGTAATAGAACCGGAATACCCATCCTTTCTGCCTTCCCTGGTAACAACATTCACCACTCCTGACCTTACCTGACCATACTCAGCACTAAAACCCCCTCGTTCAATGGACACCTCTTTGACCGCACTTAAGGCCATTCCTGTTATAGGCCTGTTATTTCTCGGATCCCTAAGTGTGACCCCATCTACCATAAACAGAGCTTCGCTGGCTTCCCCACCTCTGATAACCATTCCGTTTTCTACACCTGCCTGCAGTTCAACAACCTCCGTAACCGATGACACAGGCAACCTTGAAACCTCCTTCTCAGACACTGAAGCCACACTTGTGTAAACATCTTTTTTAACAGCCTTCCGTTCATAAACAACTGTAACTACCTCTCCTTTCAAAGTCTCCTCTTCAAGCTCAAAATTAACTATAGTAGTTTGATCAATATGAACCACTACGCCAGAGACTGTAACCTTTTTATAACCAATAACATCACATACAATAGTATATGTACCAGGAGTGACATACAATATAGTATAATTTCCATCCTCACCCGAAGCGGCCCCCAGGAAAGTACCCTCTAAAATTATATTTGCACCTGGTATTGGCTCCCCGGTCTTTTTATTTATTACCCGCCCAGAAATTTTTCCAGTGGTCCCCGAGTACAGGAAAACTCCAAAGAAGCACACCAAAAACAACACCCCGACAAACTTGGCTTTCCTCATTTGGTACCTCCAATTGATTGAAGTAAACCCAACCTTTTATCACACGAATAGGTATTACAATACACCATTACTTAACTATCTTATAATCAGTAAAAATTTCACTTATAGCTAACGTCGCTGCCCCAATTAGCTGTGGTTTTACATCAAGAGATGTCGGCAGAATTTCAACATTCTTTTCCAACCCCAGAAATGACCTTTCGTAAATGGTCTCCTCAATCTCGGGATAAATCAGATCAAAAACCTGGGTTATCTCACCCCCGATTATTATCGCCTGAGGATCTATAGCTTTTAGAATATTGGAAACTCCCAGTCCAATATAATGACCGGCTCTCCTGAGAACTTCTCTGGCATCCTTATCACCTCTCTTTGCAAGACCTACAATATCCTCGAAAGCAATACCCACAGAGTTATCAAGAGGCATTCTTTTCTTGATAAGGTAATATTTTAAAGTCGCCTTATTGGATGCATACGCTTCCCAACAACCATTATTTCCACAGGAACATAGCTCCCCTCGCTCAATAATCGTCGTATGCCCAAACTCTCCAGATGCATAGTGCACCCCATCAACCAGATTTCTGTCCAGAACTATCCCCGTCCCTATTCCATCCCCGATGTAAACGTACACAAAATCCTTTAACCTCTTTCTGTACTTTCCAAACCACAGTTCAGCCAGTGCAGCAGCCTTAGCGTCATTCTTCACAGCTATAAAACAGTCTTCATCAAAATACTTCCGAAAAATAGAGCCAATCTCTATATTACTCCAACCCAGACGTGGGGCATAGTAAACATACATATCCTTTTGATTAATAATACCGGCAACACTTACTCCTATCCCCCTTAGCCTTTTGATACCTAACCTCTCCTTCACCGCTATTAACTCTTTTATGCACTTCTCGATAAATTCAGTTCCTGAAAAGCCATCATTTTGCATATAAGATATTGACAGAAGTTTCCCATCAATATCAGATATTGCTATTTTACTAAAAGGATAATCAAAATTAATTGCCCCAACAAAATGTTTCCCGAGCTTGAGCCTGAGATTTATCGGGTTTCTCCCTATTTTGCTGTCCCTCCACTCTTCCTCCAGGACAAGATCCTGACTTATCAACTCCCCCACGATATTCGACACCGTACTTTTATTAAGCCCCGAGATCTTTGCGATCTCAGACCTGGAGATAGGTTGCAACTCTCTTATTATATTCAGGATGACGGAACGGTTAACGTTCCTCACCAATCTTGCATTCCCACCTATAAACCAGAAATCTTTTTGCTCCCTATTCATCCCCTTTTTTCTTTCCCATGTTTTTATTTCAAATAATTTGTTGTTTAGACAAATTAAATATAACATCTGAAATGACAAATGTCAACACCCCAAGCAAACTTTTCTCAATGCTTTTTTCTTGCTCCGACGATAAAAGAGAAATGTTTTACGAACTCTATTTAGCTATTAGTATACTTAATCGACAAATAGACAAACCATTATATCCGAATCCTTTCCGCTACAAACACTTTGCCTTCAATTTAAAGTTTTGTTTTTAACGCCACCAAAAATAAATTTATGGAACTCTGTGAAAAAGGTCCGAGATGAAGAAATACAGTGTCATTGCTCCCCTGATCTCAATCATACTCCTGGTCATCTTCATGTGGAACTGTGATTCGTACAGAAAGCACCTCGACCCCGAAAAATGGTACCACAATAAGGGGTTTTTAGACGAAGCCATCCCGGAATTCAGCACTGTGGCAAAATTAAAGTCTGACTCCTGCAGAGCTCACTACCTCCTCGCTATTACCTTTACGAACAGAGGCTGGCATGACTACGCAATAAAAGAAGTTGTGACCGCTTTCAGGTCACACCCATGCGATGATTATTATAAGCTCATTCAAATTATAAAGGGAAAAAACAAACTGGAACACCGACAGGAAGAACCCATCTGTGCAGCAAAATAGGAGCCCACATCTCTTTGCTACAAAAAAGATAAAACCCATCATTTCTGTCAGTAGAAGAACAGATATTCCCGCATATTATGGAAGCGAGTTTATGAAGTCCATACAAAAAAATTACATAGAGGTAAAAAATCCTTTCAATCAACGCATCTCCATCGTGTCCCTGAAGGAGGAAGACATAGGAGCTTTTGTCTTCTGGTCAAAAAATTTCAAGCCATTCCTTAAACACCTAGAAATCATAAACGACCTCTACCAGGGACGCTTCGTATTTCATTTCACAGTCAACAACTTCAAAGGGAAAGCCAAAAGTATACTGGAACCAAATATACCCCCAGCAGAAGAAATGGTGGACATTTTAATTTACCTCAGCGAAAACTACGGAAAAGAAAAAGTCTTTCTTCGCTTTGATCCCATAATTTTTTCCACTCTCACTCCTCCCGAGGAAAGGCTTAATGCTTTCGGAGAAATTATCCAGAAAACGGGAAAATATATCAGAAGATGCTATACAAGCTTCATAGATATCTACAGCAAAGTGGAGAAAAAACTCAGAAGGATCGAACTTCTCAGTCCGATAAAATTCCTGATACCCAAACCGGAAGAGCAAATCTCTTTTCTAAAGGAAATGAAAGCAATCGTTAGCCAATACGGGATTGATCTATTCACATGCTGTGAAGAGGAAATAGGTTCTATTGCAGGTGTGAAAAAAGGGCATTGTGTCGATGCAAAACTCCTCGAACAACTTTTCCCTGATGTGGACTTCACCGATGAAATAAGACCCACCCGAAAAGGATGTGGATGCTATTACAGCATTGATATAGGCGAGTATAACACCTGTAAAAGCAAATGTCTCTATTGCTATGCAAACAGATGAAAAGACAAATTTAACCTACCAGTCAGGGATTTCGCCCCATGACCAGACATAGTTCAAATTTATAATCTCACCAACAAGTTTCATTTTTTCAAGGATACGCAGGAGATCCCTTAAAATTGCTGTGTGTAAAGAAATGTGGCCAGCTTTACCAAAGGGCCTTCCAAAGGGAAAATTTATAAACGCACACCTGCCAAGAGAGTACTTTAAAGCCTGCTCATAGAACAGGGTAAGCACTGAGGTGGAAATTTCACTCTCTTCAACCATCCTTGCAATTATATTTGCAGTCTCACCGGTAGTCGCAGACACAGGAATAATTATCGCCCCGTCAACTTTGGCCTTCTTGAGCTCCCGAATCATCCTTTTTATACTTTTTTCCAGCAGGTCTCTCTTTTCGTTAAAACCGCAGAAGCTGTACACATTTTCAAAAATTTTACCGACAAAGCCCTCTTTCTGCAAAAGAACCAGCCTCTCTATCGGACACACTACATTGATATCCTCCCTGGCCTCACTATCCTCCCAGTCAATATTAACATACGCCAGCTTATCTCCCTTGGTTCGAGCAGGAATTATTCTGTACTCATAATTCTCAGGGATATCCTCAGCAGTAAAGGGCTTGTCCTCCTTCAGATAAACACCTGCAACTGAAATAAGTACGATTGTACTATTCACAAGCTTTTTCTGAAAAGGCGTCCATACAACATTTCTAAAAGGAGCCTGCTCCCTGTATATTCGGGCCATCTGCTCATATATTATCTTCTTATTTTGAGGCAGAAAGCTAAAATCAGTTTTTCTCATCTGGCAAATTTAAGAAATTTTAGAATAATAACAATGGACGAAAAAGGGAATACCTAACTGACTTATCTTTTTACTCAACATGAATTCTCTGGATGGAATAGTAAAAATACTAACATAGCAATTTTTACCCTGTCAAATCACATCAAAATACTGCATGAAGCAAGAACTATCAACCAGAGAAAATCCGGCACATCTTTTACAAACTTACAGATAATCCGAAAATCCACAGGACAATGGATGTCTAACCAGATCAATACTTCAACAGGATGAAAAAAACGACTCCAAAATTCTAAAAACAATGAAACAGCTCTTACTACTTATCCACTTCGCCCAGTAACTTCCTAACCTCCCAATAAACCTCTTTAGCTATCTTTTTTTGGTAATCTGCAACTTCCTTTCTGGAAGGTGTAAAAACGGTCCATTTCTTAAGAACCCTGTAGGTCTTCTCAACTATCTCCCCTTGTAACCTGTCAAGCCTGGTTCTAACTCTCCTGTACTTTCCCAGATCCAGAAGTCTTTCATCATCATAAACATAGAACTTCAGCCTCTGGAATAACCTGTTCAAAGGAGAAAACCCTATGGAATCAAGCTCTACAGGCACACTTCTGGAATAAACCCATACAGGAACAAAAACCGAAACAGAAGGTTCCCCGGGACAATACCAGAATGTCACAAACTCCCGGAAAGCGGTATCGGGAATAACTTCAAAAAGTGCCACGCTCACCGTCCTGAATCTGTTTATCGAACCGGAAGTATTCACCAATTGCCTGCCCTCTTTCTCAATAGCATTTTCGGGGCTACAAGATAAACCACTGTAAACGTAAAAATCCCTTGCGATCTTAAAAATAAAATCGGTACAACTCAAACCGTTTTCTATCTCCCTGGATATTAGATATCTCGCTCTCAAATACCTTTTCTTCCCATAAGCCTCTTTGGCATATCCCTTAAAAGCAAAATTCGCACGCACAAGAAAAGTATCCGCTACATCGTACCTGAAATACTCATGATTCCCAACCTCAAAGAAGGCTCCGTTTCCATAAACATCAACAACCCCGAAGTTACTCGTTACGTCTCTTCCAGTTTGGTTTGTCTCTTGCAGTATTCTCTCGAAATCATCAACCGTCCTGCAATTTTTAAGAGCTTTTTTCATCAGGAATCCTTCTCCATCATATTTCGTATCCTCTCCGGGCTTCGCCATATCTCTGGACTCAGCATTCATAATAGCAAAACCGAAATTGTTCACACCCGCCCATACTTGAGTGGTATCATCGGCATTTATTACTCCCAAAAAACTAAATCCTTTATAGTCAAAAAAATGAAGCTCATTGTCTGCGTTTTTCGTATCTCTATTTTTCCATAGGATTAAATGTCCATCTTTCGTTAATTCGTGCGATACTATGCCCGTTGTACATTCTTCTGCCAGAGAGAATCTCAAAACAAGAAGAAAAAGAAAAACAAAAAACGCTCTTCTCAACTCATGTCGCCCCTTTTTCCTTAAGATACTCTGAAATTGACATAGCAGCAATAACACCCTCTCCACAAGCTTCAACTATTTGTCTATACTTCTTCGACCTAACATCACCTACAGCCCAGATACCTTCCACACTCGTCCGCATGTTCTCATCTGTCATTACATAACCCCACTCATCCAGCTCAACCAGTCCTCTTACAAAAGAGGAATTAGGTAGAAACCCTATATAAACAAAAACACCTTCTACATGTATTTCTTTTTCCTCTCCCGAGTCTCGATCCTTCACCGTAATGGATTCCACATAGTCTCCACCGTTGATAGACTTCAATTCATGATTAAGATAAAAAACAACATTGTCATGCTTTTTAATTCTCTCCTGAAGAATTTTCTCCGCTTTCATATAAGGTAAAAATTCAACAAAGGTAACGCTCTTTACAAATTTCAACAGGGCTTCCCCCTCCTGCAAACCAGAATTGCCACATCCAATTACCGCCACGTCCTTATCTTTATAAAAAGGCCCATCACAGGTTGCACAATACGACACACCCTTTCCGAAAAATTTCTCTTCACCTGGAACTCCCAGCTTCTTGGGAACACTACCTGAGGCTACAATAACGGTCTTAGACACAATACTCCCCCTATCAGTCACTACTTCAAACACACCGCCTTTGCTTTCAAGCGATTTCACTTCCGAAAATTCCCTGATCTCCAGACCAAAATTCTCCGCCTGTCTTTTCATTCTGTTCATTAATTCCTGGCCCCCCACTCCTTCTGGAAATCCAGGGTAATTTTCCACCTTTTCGGTTGATGCTGGAAGTCCCCCACACATTGCTTTCTCCAGCAAAACACTCTTTAATCTGTCTCTCGCAGTGTATATCCCCGCCGTAAGTCCCGCAGGTCCTCCACCAACTATTACCACATCATAAACTTCACTCACTTCAAAGCCCTCCCTGATTCACAAAACTTAATTCCAACACAATTTGAGAAAAACTCAGCAGGATGGTTACAACTTCTCATCCTCTTCGGCTATCCTGAGACACTCTCTAAAAAGCTCATTCAACATATTATCCTTATATCTAATCTGCAAAAGACATTCTTTTATACCTGGTATATCTGAAGGCAGTCTCTTTAATCCCCAAACAATCCTTCGTTTTACCTCATCTTTATCATGCCTTTTAAAATAATAAGGAAGATTATTATCAAAAAAGGAAAGAGCATCAGCAATTCTTAGACGATCACTCCTCTCTGTCCCCCCAAACTCATGCCTTCTTATAAGCTCACATATATCCTCAATGTCCTCTTTCTGAAATCCACACTCTTTAAGCAAACCCTTTATCACTTTCGCGCTATTTTCAGCATGAGCACGCTTAAAGTCGTCAAAATTATCGAATTCATCTCGGATCACCTTTCTATCAGAGAGAGCCCTTTCTATATCATGCCCAAGAGCAGCTATCCGCAAATTGAGATCAGCCTCAGGATATATCGTAAGTAACCATTTCAAAGTATTTTCCGGATGGCTTCGATCTTCGGGAATCTCCGACCTGGATGTGATTTCCAAAATCTTCCTGCGGATGCAATTAAACCTTTCCACCTTTCATTACGACCACTATACGCCTGACATTTTCCACGTTGGTAAGAGCAGCAAGAGCTGCAAGAGTAGTAAAAGGAAAATTAGCCAGCGCCCCCAGAAAAACAATGAAAACTCTCAAATCTCGCCCTACTCTGAAATAAACCCTCTTTTTACCTTCCCTCAGTCTCTTCTTCAGATAACCATCATATTTATCTGCTGAATAACTGTTGACAAAACTTCCTATGATAGCCAGAAATCCTGCCAACCAGCACATAAACGAGTTGTGATAAAATGTAGAATGATACGCCAAACCGAAAAGCACAAAAGCATCCGAATATCTATCCAACACCGAGTCAAACCATCCTCCAAACTCCGATCTCATATTTTTCATCCTGGCAATTTCTCCATCTACTCCATCAATGACCGAAGAAATCTGAGCCAGAATCCCACCAAGCAGAAGAGGAACATAACCTTTAAGAAAAAAAACTAACCCTGCAAGAACACTCAAAATGAAACTGAAAACCGAGACCTGCATCGGAGTAACTTCGCTGTATACAAGTCGTCTGCTTATCAATAGGGAAATTTTTCTGTTGAGTAACCTAGATATCGGACCATCAAGATTTATTTTTTGCTTTGGCTCATTATATTTCTTTAAGAAATACTTCTCTGCTTTTTTAAACATCTCTTCGGTATCTACATCATACCAGATTCCATCTCCTATATCAAAAGCTTGTGCCTTCCCTTCCTTTGCCAGTTGCCTAATACCACCTGATAAAGATGTATCACCCTCTCTACTGCTTTCTCTAATCGCCTCAAAAATGACTGGGCTACAAAAAAACAAACCAGTGTCAAAACCATTATATTTATCTATATCTTTTCCGATATTTTTTATTTTTCCGTCTTCTGTAAAAACCTTTGTAACATCATCCAAATCTATATGTCCTGGAGCCTTGGTTTTGTAATCTACCGCGAGAATAACCCCATCGGGTTGTCTTTCAACTCTATGGAGAAAAGATTCCAAAATCTCACTCTCATAGACGTGATCAGACATTATCAACACGAATGGTTCCTGTACCTGTCCTTCTGCTTTAAGCACAGACCAACCATTCTCTTTGTCCCACTCATTATTGACAATCACCTGAATGTTTATCCCGTATTTCTCTGCCAGACTTTCCACATAGCTTTTTACCTCATCTGCTCTATATCCCACAACAACAATAAAATCTCTTATCCCACACGATACAAGATTTGCAATATTTCTTTCAATAAGAGGTAGTCCTAAAAAAGGAATGAGGGGCTTTGGCTTGCCCCTCATAGAAATTCTGCTCCCCTTGCCAGCGGCAAGTATTACTCCCTTCATTAGTTCTTCCTTTCCCCAGCAATGAAATCTTCCACCATCTGGTAGGCTTCGCTATCGGAATACTGAATCGGAGGACTTTTCATAAAGTATGCACTAGGTGAATAAAGAACTCCTCCTATTCCTCTGTCAAGTGCAAGCTTAGCACATCTTATCGAATCAATCGCAACCCCCGCTGAATTGGGAGAATCTTCAACAGATAACCTCAGCTCAAGATTCATCGGTATATCACCAAACAACCTACCTTCCATCCTTATGAAACACACTTTGTTATCCTTAAGCCATGGGACCCAATCACTCGGACCGATATAAACATCCTCTTCGGGAAGCCTTGTCTTGATTTGAGATTGCACAGCCTCTGTCTTCGATTTCTTTTTCGAAGCCAGTCTCGCCCTATCAAGCATGTTAAGAAAATCGGTGTTACCACCGGTATTCAACTGGTAGGTTCTGTCAAGTTTTACTCCTCTCCTCTTAAATAAATCGGTAAGAACCCTATGTACAATTGTAGCCCCAAGCTGAGACTTAATATCATCTCCTATTATAGGAATTCCTTTCTCCTCAAACTTCTTAGCCCATTCCGAATTGCTCGCAATAAAAACAGGAATATTATTAATAAAAGCCACTCCTGCCTCCAGAGCACACTCAGCATAAAATTTAGCAGCCTCCTCTGAACCGACCGGGACATAGTTAAGCAAAATCTCTGCCCCAGAATCCTTCAATGTCTGAACAACCTCCTCTTTAGTAGGTTCCTTAGCATCAGCCATAACAAAAGTATACCTGGGATCATAATTCTTCATATGAGGAGCAACGCCGTCAAGAATCTTCCCCATTTTCACTTTTACGCCAGTATGGGGAACATCACTGTAAATGGTTTTAGTGCAATTGGGAAGAGAAAAAATAGCATCTGCAACATCCTTCCCAACTTTTCTCTTATCCACGTCAAAAGCAGCAACCACTTCGATATCACCCGGCTTATATCCGCCAATATCATAATGCATAAGACCGATAACTTCATTCTCTGTTTTGTTCTTGTAATAATAAATGCCCTGGATTAAAGAGCTGGCACAATTCCCAAGACCTGCGATTGCTATTTTAATTTTTGCCATGACATCCTCCTTCCTTTTTTAGTGCTTGCACCAACCTAAACCCATTCTAACAGAACCCCGTAAACCCTACGACATTAAAATCAACTCCCTCCTATCGATTCAAAAAACTGACAAAAAGTAAGACTAACACAGGCATGCTTTTTAACTTGCAAACTCCGTGCCTACCATTTTTTACACACACCAAATATACACCAAATATGACAAAATGGCTATGAACAAAAATAGCCTGCCCTGTGCTTCTTACTTCTAAAACCCCCCAAATAAACAAATACATACATCATCTCACCATTCTAAGAGATATCAGATGATAAAAGTCATCCCCCGAATTCTTGCATGTAAATCATACAAGTGGCAACGAGCGAACCTGGAAAGGAAGCACAGAAAGAAAAACTTTGTTTAAGACTGGCGGATAAAAAGATAAAGCCTGGTCATAAAAATAAAATAGGTGTGATTGTACCGGGCTATCCCCAGTACCAAAACCAGGGATATATCCATCACATATTTTCATTAAATCCATTGCAATCTCCTTCTCACACCTCTTTTCTCCTCTGACAACAAACACCCTAAATACTCTCATGCTATTTCCAATGTAATCAATATGCCACCACTTCTTCCTGCTAACAGAAAAATGGCGCTTAAGTCTCTTTTCCAGAGAGGTCTGTGCCGAACCAACATAAACGTAAAACCCTCTTCTGAAGTTGACCTTTCCCAACCCACCTACGCTCAACTCCTGATCCTTATCGTTCTTCAAAACCAAAATGTATGTCCCCCTGTCGACCAGATTCTTCCTGACCGCCTCATATTGCACCGTCACTTCATCAACAGAAGAAAGATCCACAGTAACCGGATCCACAAACTTCATTTTAAAAGCCCTAAACTTAACTCCTTTTGCCTTCACAAAACTCGAAGCATATTCCAAATCCACATGATAATTTGGAATGAACTGAATAGCATTATAGTTCGGTATTAAAAAAACGACATAACATTTATACCCTTTCTCTGCCAGATTGGATAATTCATCGATGTGCTTTCTCCCCCTGCTTGTCGGAGCATCAGGAAACATTCCCAGTCCTCCTGAGCAAAGTGTGCATGTCTTTACCTCAATAAATGCTTTTTCCATCCCCCACTCAAGAAAGAAATCAAACCGAGAACCCGCAATTCTATACTCCCGCTTGATCCGTTTGCATTTCAAATCTTCTATCACTCCAGCCTTTAAAAGCAAATAAAAGAGATAATTGGATTTTATG
>Ga0190359_1001505_pt1 | contig 14644 bp, 11 predicted proteins | sample 48721823_MG_FD_161269 | JGI IMG/M metagenome (GOLD analysis project Ga0190359, IMG submission 161269) | Hydrothermal vent microbial mat bacterial communities from Southern Trench, Guaymas Basin, Mexico - 4872-18-2-3_MG | ecosystem: Environmental > Aquatic > Marine > Hydrothermal vents >... | reverse complement strand
ACAAAATTCATTCCAACTAAATTCATAAATATTTTTCGCAGCCTCTCCAAACTTAAATTCATTAAGATAATCATTGGTCTTTTTTATCGCTCTATTTAACCGACTAATTATCCATTTATCAGATAAGGTCATTTTTAATTTATCTTTTTCTATTTTATCAATACTAAAATCCTTAAGGTTCATCATAGAAAATCTTGATACATTCCATATTTTATTAGTAAAATTCCTGAACCCCTTAATTCTTTCCTCAGATAAACAGATATAATTTCCTTGAATAGTTAGGGAGGCAAGAGTAAATCTCAAAGCATCAGATCCATATTCTTCGACAATTGTTAAAGGATCGATAACATTTCCTTTTGATTTACTCATTTTTTTCCCTTCTGCATCTCTAATCAACGGATTTATATAAACTTTTTTAAAGGGTACCTCTCCGCAAAATTTTAGACCCATCATTATCATTCGTGCTACCCAAAAGAATATAATATCAAAACCAGTAACTAAAACTGAAGTTGGGTAAAAACATTTTAAGTCATCGGTTTCTTCTGGCCATCCTAAAGTGGAAAAAGGCCATAAAGCTGAACTAAACCAGGTGTCTAAAACATCAGGATCTTGTACTAAATTATGACTGCCACATTTTTTGCAAAATGATGGCTTATTTTCCTCAACATTTAATTCTAAACAGTCCTGGCAATACCAGACTGGGATACGGTGCCCCCACCATAATTGACGTGAAATACACCAATCTTTAATATTTCTCATCCATTCATAATATACCTTATCCCAACGAGAAGGTATAAATTCAATTTTACCTTCCTCAACCGCTGAAATTGCCGGTAGGGCAAGCTCCTTCATCTTTACAAACCATTGTTTAGAAAGGTATGGTTCGATAATTGTTCCACATCTATAACAATGGCCTATGGAATGTTGATAATCTTCAATTTTCTTTAAATATCCTTTTTCTTTCAACTCTTTTATCACTTTTTCTCTACATTCTAATACACTCAGACCTTTATATTCCCCTGCTTGCTCGTTCATAGTTCCATCATCGTTTAATAAATTGATTATTTGAAGTTTATGACGTTTTCCTAATTCAAAATCATTTAAATCATGAGCCGGAGTTATCTTTACTGCTCCGGTGCCAAATTCTGGGTCAACATAATTATCAGCAATTATTGGTAGTTCTCTTCCCACTAAAGGCAATATAGCAGTTTTACCAATATATTTTTTATACCTTTTGTCATCAGGATGAACCGCTACTGCTGTATCACCAAGCATTGTTTCTGGGCGAACAGTGGCTACTGAAATTACCTCTTCAGAATCCTTAATAGGATAATCTATATAATAGAGATTAGAATCTTCTTCTACTGAATCTACTTCAATATCTGCTAAAGCTGTCTGGCATCTAGGGCACCAATTTATTACATAATTTTCCCGATATATAAGGCCCTCTCTATATAATTGCACAAATACTCTTCTAACAGCCTTGGAAAGCCCCTCATCTAAAGTAAATCTTAATCGTGACCAATCACAAGAAAATCCTAATTTCTTCAATTGATTTATAATATTATTCCCGTATTTTTCCTTCCACTGCCATACTCTTTCCAGGAATTCTTCTCTCCCCAAATCGTATCTGTTTTTCCCGTCTTTAGCTATTTCTCTTTCCACTACATTTTGAGTAGCAATTCCTGCATGGTCAGTTCCTGGTAACCAAAGAGTGTTATAGCCCTGCATCTTTTTCCATCTAATCAATATATCTTGTAAAGTATTATTTAAAGCATGCCCAATATGTAATGAACCTGTAACGTTGGGGGGAGGTATGACTATAGAATAATTTTTTTCTTTATTAAATTGGTTTTTTGCTTTAAAATAATCTTTTTCCAGCCAAAATCTATACCATTTCTCTTCTACCACCTTAGGATTGTATACTGATGGGATATCACTATTACTTATTTTTTTCATTATTTTATCCTCCTTAATTCTAAAAAACAGAAAGACTCCTTTCACCTTTTTAAAGGGCGAAAGGAGTCTTTCCGCGGTACCACCTTAATTCCTGTATTAAATATTTTTTCTAAATATAGAATTAACAGGCTCTCTATTTCTAAGTTATAACGTAACTATCGGTTAACCCTACTTATATTTTTCAGATTAACAGCTCGGGGATGACTTTCAATAAAAGACAAAAATAATTAGATTTATTTACTCTTCCCTTTTTAGCTTATTTATATTTTTATCAATTTTGATGTAAACATAATACTATAAGCCATTCTATATGTCAAACACTTGATACTCGACATTAAAAAGGACACTTAGTAAGCGCAGTTTTTAAAACATCATCGATATTATTTACTGCAACAAACTTTAATCTTTTTTTAATGTTATTAGGCAAATCATCTATATTTTTAATATTTTCTTTTGGAATTATTATCGTTTTTATGCCAGATTGATATGCGGCAAGTATTTTTTCCTTTAAACCTCCAACTGGCAAAACTCTTCCCCTTAAAGTAATCTCGCCAGTCATTGCTACATCTTTTCGAACAGGAATTTCAGTAAGAGATGAAATTAAAGAAGTAGCCATGGTTACCCCGGCTGATGGCCCATCTTTAGGTATAGCGCCTTCTGGTACATGAACATGAATATCATAGTTTTCGTAAAATTTATCCTTTATTTTAAATTTTTTTGCGCGAGAACGAGCGTAAGTTAAGGCAGCCTTTCCTGATTCTTGCATTATTTCCCCTAATTGACCAGTAAGAGTTAATTTACCTTTTCCAGGCATTACTATTGTTTCAACTGATAATATCTCTCCCCCTGCCTCGGTCCAGGCTAAACCTGTTGCTAATCCAATCATATCCTCTTTTTCAACATTATTATATTTATATCTAGGTCTACCTAAATAATTCTCTAAATTACTTAAGGTAATCTTCACTCTTTTTTTCTTTTTAGAGTAAGCAATTTTTAAAGCAACTTTTCGACATATAGAAGCAATCTCTTTTTCTAATCCACGTACCCCTGCCTCACGAGTATATTCTCTAATTATTTTCATAGTAGCTTTTTTCGATATTTCTATATCTTCTTTTTTAAATCCATGGTTATTTAATTGTTTCGGGATTAAAAAGAATTGACTAATTTTTACTTTTTCATAATCTGTGTACCCAGGAATATTAATTATCTCCATTCTATCTCTGAGTGAATAAGGAATTTCATCGTCTATATTGGCAGTAGTAATAAACATTACTTCCGATAAATCGAAAGGTATTTCGAGGTAATGGTCAACAAAATTATTATTTTGTTCAGGGTCCAATACTTCTAAAAGTGCAGATGCAGGATCACCTCTAAAATCCATACCCATTTTATCAATTTCATCCAATAAAAAAACTGGATTCTTGGATTTTGCATTAGCTATCCCTTTTATAATTCTTCCTGGCATAGCACCTATATAAGTTTTTCTATGCCCTCGTATTTCTGCCTCGTCTCGAATACCCCCTAAAGAAACCAATACAAAATTTCTTCCCATTGCTCGCGCAATAGACTTTGCTAAAGACGTTTTGCCTACTCCGGGTGGCCCTACCAAACATAGAATAACTCCCTTATTCTTATTTTTTCTCAATTTCCTTACGGCTAAATATTCTAAAATTCTTTCTTTAACATCTTTTAGGCCATAATGATCTTCGTCTAATATTTTTTCAACTAACTTTATATCTAATTTTTCTTTAGTCTTCTTATTCCAAGGGAGAGATAAAATCCATTCTAAGTAATTTATTATCACTCCACTTTCCGCAGATAAAATTGGTATTTTTTCTAAACGGGAAGTTTCTTTTAATAATCTTTCCTCCAGTTCTTTGTCTAATTTCAAAAATCTTATTTTCTCCTTGTATTCTTCAACTTCACTGTTAACTTCGGAAACGTCTCTATTATTATTTCTCAATTCTTTTTGAATCTCTTTTAGCTGTTCTTTTAAATAGTATTCTTTTTGAATTTTTTCTAATGTTCCTTCTACTCTATTTTGAATCTTTTGTTCTAATTTTAAAATAGTTATTTCTTTTTTTAATATTGTAATTAATCTTTCTAATCTCTGAGAAGGATTTACTATTTCTAATAACTCTTGTTTTTCTTTTACTCTTAAAATTAAATTTGAGGCAACCAAGTCAGCTAATTTATCTGGCCTCTCAACATTTGCTATCGAAAACATTATTTCGGAAGGCAATTTATCATTTAATTTCAAATATTGTTCAAATTCTTCTATAGTTAACCTCATCAATGCTTTAGTTTCTAAATTTTTTACATTTTTTGCCTTAATTTTATTTATTTTTACCCTAAGTAAATTATCATTTTTTTCTGCATCAACAATCTTTGCTCTGCTTATTCCTTCTAATAATACTTTGATAGTATCATCAGGTAATTTATATATCTGTATTATTTTAGCAATTGTACCTATGAGATAAAGGTCTTCGATATCAGGTCTTTCGAATTCAGGGTCTTTTTGAGATACTACAAAAATTAGGCTATTTAAGTTCACTGCTTCTTCTAATGAATTAATAGATTGTTCCCTTCTTATAAACAAGGGAACAATCATATAAGGAAAAACCACTAAATCCCTTAGTGGTAATACTGGTAAAATATTTTGCTTAAATTGCCTTATCTTTTCGTCTTTTTTATCCATACAATACTTAATTTTTCCTTTCTTGTTTTTCCTACTATCAGGCAGTTTCTTTCTTCAAGCATTCTTTATACCTTTCTATTTCTGGCATTACCTTCTTCTTAATAACTTCTTCAGTAATAGTACATTTTTTAATATTTTTTTCAGAGGGTATTTGGTACATTATATCTAAAATTGAATCTTCTATAATTGAACGCAAACCTCTCGCTCCAGTGTTTCTTTTTATACTTTCTTCAACAATTGCTTCTAAAGCACCTGAGGTAAAATTTAAGTCTACTCCTTCTAACTCGAATATCTTTTTATATTGTTTTACTAATGCATTTCTTGGTTCAGTTAGTATTTTTAATAAGGCATCCCTATTTAAATTTTCCAAAGTAGAAATAATATGCAATCTTCCTACTAATTCAGGAATTAATCCATATTTTATTAAATCTTCTGGTAATACATTTTCTATTATTTTGTAGATTCGATCCTTACTATTTCTGCTTTTTATGTTTGCCTTAAAACCTATATTGTTTTTGCCTATTCTACTATTTATTATATTTGCTAATCCTTCAAATGTTCCTCCACAAATAAATAATATTTCAGTGGTATCTATTTGAATATTCTTTTCCTGTGGATGTTTCCGCCCTCCATAAGGCGGAATGCTTGAAATAGTACCTTCTATAATTTTCAATAATGCCTGCTGAACACCTTCTCCCGAAACATCTCTTGTTATGGAAGGATTCTCGGACTTACGAGCGATTTTATCTATCTCATCGATATATACAATACCTCTCTGTGCTTTTAAAATATCATTATCAGCTACTCTAAGCAAATTCAACAAAATATTTTCAACATCATCGCCCACATACCCTGCTTCAGTTAGAGTAGTCGCATCAGCAATTACAAATGGTACATTTAATTTTTTAGCTAAAGTTCGAGCCAATAAAGTTTTGCCGCATCCACTAGGGCCTATTAACAAAATATTACTTTTTTCTAACTCTATATTCTCTTTCTGTTTTTTAACTTTTTTATTTCTTTTATTTTGTTTGTTACCATCATTACTCATAATTCTCTTATAATGATTGTACACAGCCACCGAAAGTATTTTTTTTGTTTTCTCTTGACCTATGACATATTCATCTAAATAATTTTTAATTTCTCGTGGAGATGGTATCTCTCTTAAATTAAAAGTTGTCTCTTTTTTTATTCTTCTATTTAATATAATATTATTGCATACCTCTATGCATTCATTACAGATGTAAACTCCTGGTCCTGCAATTATTGTATGAACCTCATCTTGTTTTTTGCCGCAAAATGAACATCTCATCGATTTTCAACTCCCTTCTCGTATATCCTATCTCGCATTTCGTATAATCGTATATCGTATATAATATAGCGAATAGCGTACAGCGTTTAGCGTATAGAACAATGATAAAAAGTAAAACACGTTCACAATACGCAATACACGATAACAATCTATTCTAATTCCTACCCTTTATTTTCTTCACTCGATACTCAACACTATTTAATTGCTTCATCTCGACTTTTTATTACATCGTCAACTATCCCGTATTCCTTTGCTTCTTGAGCAGTTAAATAAAAATCTCTATCGGTATCTCTCTCTATTTTTTTAAAAGGTTGTCCAGTATGGTGAGTCAATATTTGATTAATAGTATTTTTAATTCTTTTTAATTCTTTGGTTTGTATCTCAATATCAGTTACCTGACCTTGTGCTCCTCCTAAAGGTTGATGTACCATAATTCTTGAATTAGGCAAAGCAAATCTTTTCCCTTTTGTACCAGAAGCTAATATTAAAGCTGCACCACTAGCAGCCATACCCACACATATTGTGGAAACGTCAGATCTAATATATTGGATTGTATCATATATAGCAATGGTAGAGGAAACTGATCCCCCAGGACTATTTATATAGACATAAATATCTTTATCGGGATCACTTGCCTCCAAAAATAGTAACTGAGCTATTATGGTATTTGCTGTTGCATCATCAATTTGTGTACCTAAAAATATTATTCTATCTTTCAACAAACGAGAATAGATATCGTATGATCTTTCTCCTCGCGGAGTTTGCTCTACTACTATAGGAACTAAAGTCATTTTGTTTTTTCCTCCTTTTTAGAATCAATTATGGTAATTTGCTTAGTAATATAATCGATTGCTTTTTCTCTCTTTATATTTTCTCTTAATGAATCTATATTATTATTCTTTTTTAAATTGACTTCTACCTTTAAGGGATCCTGCTTAATTTCATTAGCAATAGCTTTAATCTTATCTTTTACCTCTTCTTCGGAAACCTTTATGCCATAGTCCCTAGCAATTTTATCTAAAATTAATTCTTGTTTTATTCTTTTTTCTGCCACAACTTTATACTCTTTTTTAACTGTTTCCTCATCAGAACCAATATTTTTATAATAATCTTGTAAGGATATCTTTCGGGATTTTAAATCATTCTCTAAAGATTTCATCATATAATTTACTTCTCTTTCAATTAAAATATCAGGTACTTTTACTTCACAAATATCGGCTACTTTTTCTAATAATTTTTGTTCAAAATTATTTTTATTAATTTTATCAATTTGTTTATTCAAATCTTTACTAATAGCATGCCTAAGATCGTTTAAATCTTTAAATTGACCTACGGTTTTAGCAAAATCATCATTTAATTCAGGCAGTTCTCTCTCTTTTATTTCCAATACCTTAATTTTATAAAGAACTTCTTTACCCGCCAATTCTTTATCTTTTGTATCTTTGGGAACAACTATTTTTATCTCTTTTTCTTCTCCTGGTTTACAACCTAAGAGTTGTTTGTTGAATTCAGCAATAGGGCTTTTCCCTAATTGAATAATCTGTTTTTCAACTTTACTCTTTTCTATTAATTTCCCATCAATATAAGCTTCAGCATCAATTATTAAAAAATCACCATCTTTTGCTTCCCGATCTTTAACTACTTTTAAAATAGAGTGGTTTTCTTGAATTTGTTTAATTTCATTCTCCACATCTTCATTGGTTACTTCCAAATTTTCTTTTTTTATTTTTATTTCATTTAAAGAACCAATTTTAACTTCCGGTTTTACTTGGACATTCACTTCATAAATTAATGGTTTACCTTCTTCTATCTGGATTATATTTATTTTTGGTTGATCAATCGGTTCAATTTTTATCTTTTTTATTGCTTCATTATAACTACCTGGGATAAGCATCTCTGCAGTTTTTTGATAAAAATATTCTTTCCCTAAATGCAAATTTAAAATATTTTTGGGAATTTTACCTTTTCGAAATCCTGGTATTTTTACTTTATAAGATAAATCATTATATACTTTTTCTAATTGATTGATTACTTCAAATTTATCAACTTCTATTTCAAGATTTACCTCATTATCTTCTTTCTTCTTTATTTTAACATCTACCATTAGACTAACCTCCGTAAAATTATCAAGGAAATAAGCTTCCCCAAAATCACTTCTCTATCTTCTTTTATTTAATTTTTATTTTAAATTCCGATACTCTGAAATAATAGGTTCATAATAATTGTAATACAGCCGCAAATAATTTTACGGCTGTATTAATATGATGATTTAAATATTTAATTATCTTTCATAATTATTGGTGCGAAGGGCGGGACTCGAACCCGCATGGTTTTACCCACTGGATCCTAAATCCAGCGTGTCTACCAATTCCACCACCCTCGCCTTTGTTTTTTAATGGTGGGCCGTACAGGATTCGAACCTGTGACACCCTGATTAAAAGTCAGGTGCTCTGCCACCTGAGCTAACGGCCCACAAAATATTTGGCGCGCTCGGAGGGACTCGAACCCCCAACCATCGGATCCGAAGTCCGCAGCTCTATCCAATTGGGCTACGAGCGCTAAATACTTCTTAATGGTAAAAGGGGTGAGCGAGGGGATTTGAACCCCCGACCTCTGGAGCCACAATCCAGGGCTCTAACCAGTCTGAGCTACGCCCACCATATTATATATTTTTAAATTGGCGCGCCCGAAGGGAATCGAACCCCCAACCTACGGATTAGAAGTCCGTTGCTCTATCCTATTGAGCTACAGGCGCGAGATTTTAAATTTGGAGCGGGAAACGGGGCTCGAACCCGCGACACCCAGCTTGGAAGGCTGGTGCTCTACCAACTGAGCTATTCCCGCAAAGTCGGGGCGAGAGGATTTGAACCTCCGACCCCCTGCTCCCAAAGCAGGTGCGCTGCCAAGCTGCGCTACACCCCGAGACAAAAAATATTATATAGGAAATACATATATAAGTCAATTTTTTCCTTTATATTTTTTATATTAAGGATAACTAACTAATTAGCCAACCAGCTAACTAAATATAAGATATAATTCACAAGATACGTAATACAAAATTTATTTTGCCTTTTAAGCTTTATGCTATACTACATACTAACGATCAACTACTATTCACTGATTACTAATTTATCTACTATTTTGCTCATCTTTTTTAAAGCTTTTCCTCTATGACTTATCCGATTTTTTATTTCTTCACCCAATTCTGCAAAAGTTTTATCATATTCTGGAACTATAAAAATAGGATCATAACCAAAACCCCATTTTCCTCTGGGATTAACAGAAATTCTTCCCTTACACTCTCCATTTACCACATATTTTCTCCCATTAGGGAAGGCAAGCACTAAGACACATATAAATACTGCACCCCTTTTATTTTCTGGTACATCTTTTAGTAATTCTAAGACTTTTCTGATACGTTCTTCATCACAATTTCCCCATCTTGAGGAGTAAATACCCGGCTTCCCCTTTAAATAATCTATTTCTAAGCCTGAGTCATCAGCTAAACATATTTTGCCGGTATACTGCGAAAGTTTACAGGCTTTTTTTATAGCATTTTCTGCAAAAGTTTTTCCATCTTCCTCAATTTGCGGGAGATCAGGAAAATCTTTTATGGTTAATAATTTTATATTAGGATTTTTTAACGTCTCTTTGATTTCTTTAACTTTGCCTAAATTTTTAGAGGCAATTAATATTTCTAACATTTAATATTCTCTAACATATCTTTTTCTTTTTCAATTATTTTTTCTATTCCAATTTCAGCTAATTTAATCAATTCCTGTAAATTTCTTTTAGAAAAGGGCCTTCCTTCTGCAGTTCCTTGGATTTCTACTATTTCACCTTTCTCAGTCATAGCTATATTTAAGTCCACCTGAGCGCGAGAATCCTCTTCAAAGTTTAGATCTAAAACCATTTCTCCGTCTACTATCCCCACACTGATGGCTCCTATATAGTCCTTTATAGGAATATCTTTTAATTGCCCCTCTGCTTTTAAATAATTTAGTGCGTCGCAAAGGGCAATAAATGACCCAATAATAGCTGCAGTTCTGGTTCCACCGTCAGCCTGTAACACATCACAATCTATCCATATTGTTCTTTCACCAAGTACATCTAAATTAACTACAGCTCTCAAAGCCCGTCCTATTAATCTTTGAATTTCAGAAGAACGCCCATTTATCTTACCTTTAACGGAATCTCTTATATTTCTAATTTGATTGGCTCGAGGAATCATTGAATATTCAGCAGAAATCCAACCCCGTTTTGTCCCTTTTAGAAATAACGGTACTTTATCTTCTACTGACGCAGTACAAATTATTTTGGTGTCCCCCATTTCCATTAAAGTAGAACCTTCTGCGTATTTTATATAATTCCTGGTAATCTTAATTGGCCTTATTTCATCATATTTTCTATTATTTGATCTAAACATCTTCCCTCCTTAATTTAGTCGATAGTGAATAGTCGTTAGCCCCCTCCAAAGATAACACGAATAATACAATATAAAAGCTCAAAGTCATTTTTTTCTTCTAACTAATGCTAAGTTAACTAAGGTAAGATAGCTTTGAGATTGCTTCGCTAATGCTCACAATTACAAAACACGAAGTGTCATTGCAAAGAGCGAAGTAAGCCTGCCCCTGCGAAAACAGGGGAAGCAATCTCAAGAAATATAACATGCTTTATTTAACAGATCACTAAATACTATTCACTATTTTTCTCTTTTTACTATATAGTCAGCTAAAGCATTCAACACTTCTGCTTTTTCATTAAATATCTTTAAAGATTTTTTTGCTTCCTTAACTAATCTTTCAACTTCTATCTTTGCTTCCTTAATCCCATATTTTTGAGGATAAGTAGGTTTTTTCATTTCCCTTTGGTCTTGCATTATATCGATTATATCATCGGTAATTTGGAAGGCCAAACCAATGTTTTCTCCATATCTGGTTAAAGCTATCAACTCTCTTTGGTTTGCCCCAGATAAAATTGCTCCTCCTCTAATTGAAGCACATATTAATGCTGCAGTTTTTTTTGAATACATTGTGAATAGATAATCTCTGTCAATATCTTCCTTTTCCATATTTATATCTTCTACTTGTCCACCTAACATATTTTTGGTCCCAATATAATTAGATATTTCTCTAAGTACTTCTAAAATAGATTGTTTACTTATATTTTTGATTTCAGCATTTTTTACTATAAGTTCAAATCCAGAAACTAGAAGGGCATCCCCTGCTAATAGCGCAATATCCTCTCCAAATACTTTATGGTTGCTGGGTTTCCCTCGCCTGAAATCGTCATTATCTATGCAAGGCAAATCGTCGTGAATTAAAGAAAAAGTATGAATTAGTTCAATCCCGCAAGCCAAACTTAATACTATTTCTATCTCTTTTCCCAATAATTCAGCAGTAGCCAAAGTTAAGATTGGCCTAAGTCTTTTACCTCCACTAAAAACACTGTATCGCATAGCTTTATGGATAATTGAGGGTGGAGATTCTTCTAATGGTAAAAAATCATCCAAAGCCTTATCGATAATATTTTTTTTATCACTTAAATATTTACTAAAATTCATTAATGGTATTTTCTCCTTTATTTATAGAAAAAGGTTTTATGGAATATTTATCCTCGTTTTCTATTATTAATTTTTCTACTTTTTGTTTTGCCTTATTTAATTTTTCCAAACATAATTTTGAAATATTCATTCCTTCTTCATATAATTTTACCGATTCATCTAAAGTCAATTCTCCCTCTTCTAATTGCTGAACAATTCTTTCTAATTTTTTTAAATAATCTTCAAAAGGAATTTCTTCTTTTTTTTTCTTAGTTTTCAATTCTTCCTTCCTCCTTTTTATCTACTTTTCCAGATATTTTCCCATTACTTAGAATAACTTCAATTTTATTACCAATTTCAACTTGCTCTAATTTTTTAATAATTTCTAAATGAGGTAGTTTCCTACATATACTATACCCTCGCTCAATCACGGCCCAAGGATTTAAAGAAGCTAATCTTTGCGAATCTTTTTTAATCCTTTCTTCCCATAATTGAAACTTATGATTTATTCTGAAATTTATTCGACTAATAAATTCATCAATATATTGATAGTATTGGTTAACCTTATTTTCTGGGCTATAATATTTAATACTCTTGTTTAAAGAATTTAAGTTCTCTAATTTTAATTCGATATTTCGTTTAATCGCTCTGTTTAACTTACTATTTAGTAAATTTATATTATTTATTAAACTATCTTTATCAGGAATAGTCATTTCAGCTGCAGCAGAAGGAGTTGGAGTACGTAAATCAGCAACAAAATCTGAAATGGTAAAATCTGTCTCGTGACCAACTGCGGAAACAATTGGTATTTTAGATTTATATATACTACGAGCTAATATTTCTTCATTAAATGCCCATAACTCTTCTAAAGAACCACCACCTCGACCGATTATAATAAAATCTAAATCACTAAAGTATTTATTTAAAAAATCTATTTTTTGGGCGATCTCTTGAGCAGCAAATGTTCCTTGAACTAAAGAAGGAACAACTAATATAGAAAGATTGGGAAATCTTCTTAATGATATAGTTATAATATCTCTAATTGCTGCCCCAGTAGGAGAAGTTATAACTGCAATCTTTCGAGGAATAAGAGGCAATTTTTTTTTATATTCTTCAGCAAAAAGACCTTCTGTCTTAAGCTTTTCTTTCAATCTTTCAAAAGCTAAGTAAAGTTCGCCTTTTCCTGATTCAACTATTATTTTCGCATATAATTGATATTCCCCTCTCCTCTCGTAAACACGAATATCTCCCATCACTTTTACTTTCATACCATCCTGAGGCATAAATCGTAAGTTAAAATTATTTCCTCTAAACATAACACACTTAATTTGACTTTCCTGATCTTTAAGCACAAAGTACATATGTCCAGAAGAATGTAATTTAAAATTCGAAATCTCTCCCAATATCCATACATTGTGTAGGTGGTAATCACCTTCAAAGAGGGCTTTTATATATCTATTTATCTTTGAAACTGTATATATTTTTGCATCATTTTGATTGATCATAGCATTATTTTTCTTTAATCTTTATTGTTTTCTTATCTATTTTGCCTAAAACACCATTTACAAAACTAAATGAACTTTCTGTGCCATATTTTTTAGCTATCTCAACTGCTTCATTAATGGAAACACTTTTGGGAATATCATCTCTAAATAAAATCTCGTAAATTGCTATACGTAAAATATTTCGATCTATATTATTAATTCTTTCCAAAGACCAGTTATCAGTGTTCTTTTTAATTGTTTTATCTATTTCTATTAAATTACCCATTACTCCTTTGACTATATTTAAAGTAAATTCTTTTACCTCTTCAGAATATGTATTATTTTCAAATACATATCTTAAACTTTCTGTTAAATTAGCATTAACTAAATCAATTTGGAATAATACTTGTAATGCCAACTCACGAGATAATCTTCTTCCTCCCATTATTCTTCTTAACCTCTCCTTTCAAAGGGGTTGTATATTAATCTGTTTCCTCAGAAAACTTGTATGAATAGCTCAGGGGCAACTAATTCTTTTTTACTCTGTGCTTTTTTGGGAAACTGTATCCCTTGAATATGGATATTTATCTCGCTAGCATCTGTCCCAATTTTTCTTATCAATTCTTCTTTAATTCTATTTTGAATATCCCAGGCTATGTCTGGTATCCTTACTCCATATTTTATTTTAGTAAACAAATCAATAAAAATTTTATTATCTTTTATTTCTATTTTTATATTGTTTGAGGCATTACCAATTATATTAGTGTTCCCCATTAACATTTCGGTTATTTCATTTATAACTGTTTTTTTATTCCCTACCACACCTTTAACATCAACCAAATTTAAACTAACAATATATCTGATAGTTTCTTTAGAAATATTTATTTCCCCCAGTTCAGTTTTAATGGTTTGCATTGCTTATTTCACCCACCTATCGTATCTCGTATGGCATATAGCGGATAGCGTATAGTATGACAGGCGAGATGCCTATCCTACTGTTTTATATATATATCATTGAGGACATATGCAATATACCTCTATTTCTGGGCAAGATACATCGTGCCTCTACCTCTTAATTCTAATTTTCTTCACTTGATACTACTCTATACTATACTCGATACGCGATACTAAATTATACTCTTTCTATATATCTCTTCTCCCTGGTATCTACTTTAATTGTATCACCTTCTTTTATAAATAAGGGAACTTGAATTATTGCCCCAGTTTCTAATGTAGCTGGTTTAAGCGCTCCAGATACAGTATTGCCCTTCACTCCTGGCATAGTCTTAATTACTTTTAAATTCATAAAATTAGGTAATTCCGCACTTATCACTACACCCTTACAAAATACAATTTCGACATCTTCTCCTTCTTTAAGAAACTCACCTATTTCACTTATTTGCTCTTTGGGTAATGATATCTGTTCATAGGTCTCTTTATTCATAAAATGATAATTTTGACCATCATTATATAAATACTGCATAGTTTTCCGATCGATTATAGCTTGCTCCATTTTTTCTCCTGCTCTAAAAGTTTTATCCACCACTAAACCAGTTTTGATATTTTTTAGCTTAGTGCGAACAAATGCCCCGCCCTTACCTGGTTTTACATGAAGAAAATCAACAATACTATAAATCTCTCCCTTAAATTCA
>Ga0190359_1001504_pt1 | contig 14646 bp, 11 predicted proteins | sample 48721823_MG_FD_161269 | JGI IMG/M metagenome (GOLD analysis project Ga0190359, IMG submission 161269) | Hydrothermal vent microbial mat bacterial communities from Southern Trench, Guaymas Basin, Mexico - 4872-18-2-3_MG | ecosystem: Environmental > Aquatic > Marine > Hydrothermal vents >... | reverse complement strand
TCTCTCTTAAAAGACATTGATATATCTAATCCACATTCCGGTCATTTAAGAATACTTCAAAATCTCAAAATTGTGCGAAGCGGCCCAAAAGCCGTTAGAACCTTTGCAGACCTTTATAAATACTGGCAGGAAGTTTTAAGCGTATCCATTCTCAACAAACAGTTTTATCAGGAACTTTCTTTCTGGTATTTCTGGGCGATTAAAAATGTACGCTTTCCCAATGAACCGAAAAACGGCGAAGAATTAAAAACGCACAGAGCACAGAATATTATACGGCTTATTACCCGCCTTATTTTTATCTGGTTTATTAAAGAAAAAAAGCTTATTCCGGAAACTCTCTTTGATAAACAGAAACTTGATTCTATCCTCGATTTCGGCAATGAAGGAGATTCCAATTACTACAAAGCCGTTTTACAGAATCTCTTTTTCGCGACCCTTAATCAGGAAATGAATAAGCGGGAATTCAGAAAAAACGGAAACAACCGCGGAGCATTTCAGCTTTACCGTTACGAAAAACTTCTGAAAGACAAAAACAAATTCATAGAACTTACAAAAAATATTCCGTTTTTAAACGGCGGACTTTTCGAATGCCTGGACTCTATTGACGAAACAAAAAAAGGCAAACAGGGCGGAGATGTTTTTATCCGCATTGACGGTTTTTCCGACCATAAGAATGAATCTCCAAATGTTCCCAACTTTCTCTTTTTTGGAGAAGAAAGAATTGAGGATTTAAGCGAAGATTTCTGTCAGAAGAACAAGAAATATAAGCAGGCAAAGGTTAAACCGCTTTTAACGCTTTTAAATGAATACAAATTCACCATTGCGGAGAACACCCCGCTTGAAGAAGAAATCGCCCTTGACCCCGAACTTTTGGGTAAGGTTTTTGAGAACCTGCTTGCAAGCTACAATCCCGAAACCAAAACAACCGCACGGAAACAAACTGGTTCCTTTTACACACCCCGCGAAATTGTCAATTACATGGTGGATGAAATTCTGATAGCATATTTGAAGAATGCGGTTTTAAAGGAAGAGCAGGGCTATGTTGCTGTTGGCGAAGCACAAACCAATTTACTTGGAAATGAGGGAAAATCCGGACAGTTGAGTTTACAGGAAAAACTTGACCCGAGTCCTTATCATCACAAGGAAGAAGAACTTAATAAAAAGCTCCATATTCTGTTCGGGTTTAACGATGAAAACCCATTTAAAGACGACGAAACAACAACAAACAAACTGATTAAAGCCATAGATAACGCTAAAATCCTTGACCCAGCCTGCGGAAGCGGTGCTTTTCCTATGGGCATTCTTCACAAGATGGTTCATATTCTGCACAAGCTTGATCCGAACAACAAAAAATGGAAAGAACGGCAGATAAATAAAGTAAAAGAAACAGAAAAGAAAGCGGAAGAGATTGAAGACACCAATATTCGAGATGCACTTATAAAAGATCTCGAAAAAAGTTTAGAAGATATTGAAGATGCTTTTGAAAATAATGAACTGGATTACGGGCGTAAGCTCTATTTGATTGAAAACTGTATTTACGGCGTGGACATTCAGCCTATTGCAACGCAAATAGCAAAACTACGTTTCTTTATTTCGCTTATTGTTGACCAGAGACCGGATAAAAACAAAAAGAATCTCGGTATTCGTCCTTTGCCGAACCTGGAAACCAAGTTTGTTGCGGCTAATACGCTTATTGGGTTGGAAAAACCTTCGCAACAGACAAATCTGTTCGAAAACACGGCAATTGAAAAGCTGAAAAAGGAACTGCTCAATATCCGGCACAGGCATTTTAACGCAAAAACTCCAAAAACCAAAAGAAAATGGCGGGAAAAAGATAAAGAACTCAGGCAGAAAATCGGGCAATTGCTTGAAAATGACGGTTGGGCGCATAAGTCGGCAATACAGGTGGCAAACTGGAATCCGTATGACCAGAATACCCATGCGGAATTTTTTGACCCTGAATGGATGTTTGGAATAAAAGGCGGGTTTGATGTGGTAATTGGGAATCCGCCGTATGTGCAAATACAGAAATTACCGACAAATGAGAAAAAAATATTAGAATCACAAAACTACCATTCTTTTGAATCCACTGGCGACATCTACATGTTATTTTATGAAAAAGGTTGGCATATCCTTAAATCCCAACAGGGTATCCTTACATTCATTACTTCAAATTCATGGTTGCAATCTCTTACATTTCGTAATAGTCGTAAATTTGCAGTAACCAATTGGAAATGGTTAGGAACAGTAATCGTTTCTGATAGCGTTTTTACCGCAGTTGTAAATGCAAATATCATGGTATTTAGCAAATCGAAAAACCTACCATCTAAATATGACATAAAAGTGTATGAATTTACAGAAGGCCGCATAATTGAGAAATATTTACTCAATTCAGAATTTATAACAAAAGATGGCAGTTCTGTGAATATTAGCTTGTCAAACAAAGAACATCATTTGCTTAAAACAATTCTATCACGTTCTAGTACCTTGTCCACATATTTTAAAGTCTTCAACGGTGTAAAACCGTTCGAAAAAGGAAAAGGTATTCCTCCTCAAACCACAGATATATTAAAAGAAAAACCATTTGTTGTAGAAGGGAAAAGACCTACATCAGAATGGCGGCCTCTACTTAGAGGTAGTCTTATTCACCGCTATCAAAATAAATGGGATGGAAATTATTGGATATTATATGGCAAATGGCTTGCAGCACCTAGATCTCCAGACATTTTTAATACCTTCCCCAAAATTGCTGTACGGCAAACCGGAGACAGTCTAATCGGCACAATTATTTCAGAAGATTTTATAATGCGTAACAACCTTCACATTGTCATTCCTCAAAACAGTACGTATAGCTTAGAATGTTGCCTTGCCGTAATAAACTCCAAACTTATGGATTGGGTTTATTGCACTATAAATCCTGAAAAAGGTGAAGCATTAGCTGAGGTAAAGAAGAACCATATTGAATCGCTACCTTTGATTGAACCTACTCAAAAATGTACTCAGATTATAACGCAACTCGTCAAAATTACACTTTTTACAAAAAAAACGTACAGTAATAACCTTTTTTCTATTTCTGAACAAATAATCGACGCCCTCGTTTTCGAACTCTACTTCCCCGACCACATGAAAGAACGCGAAATAGACATTCTTAAATTTGTGGGAAAAGATATTAAAGAAATTGTTGGCAACAGAGACTTTGAAAAGCTCAAAGATTCTGAAAAAGAAGAAATAATAAACAAACTTCACGCCCGCTGGACACACCCCGAAAGCGAAGTCAATAACCGCATGAAGCTTTTCACCGTCCGCAGTACGGAAATACTGAAACCGATTATTGAGAGTACAAAATAAGATGGCAAAAGATATACACGAAAAAGCATTTGGTGATGGTACTAAAACAAAACTTGAACTGGTTCGCTTGTATATTCGGGAGTGGTTGCCGGTATTTTTCAAACATCACAGCATTACATGGAAAGAGATTGAGATTTATGATTACTTTGCCGCTTCAGGAACAGATACAGAAGGTAATTATGGAAGCCCGCTTATTTTGCTTGAAGAATTAACCGTATATTGCCTGGAAACTATCAGTAAGAACATAAAAGTCAGGTTAATCGTTAACGATTATGATAAAAATAAAATTGCAAAACTGGAAACAAACATAAAGGCCGTTTTAGAAAAATGCCGCAAAGGTGCTCATTGCGTTGAATGCAAAAAAAGCAATAGACCTCCCTTCGAAATCCAGATAGAAAATAGAGACTTTTCCGAATTTTTTAACAGTAAATTTCTGACGCTTAAAGAAAATACCTCTATTCCCCGCTTTATGTTCATAGACCAATATGGAATGAAATTTGTTACTCCTGAATTATTCAAAAAATTAACAGGTCTGGAACGTACAGACATTTTATTCTTCATATCGTCATCGCATGTTAAAAGGTTCGCGGAACAAAAAGAATTTCAGCACTATCTTAAAATAAGCAGACAAGTTTTTGATGAAAACAAGCCTGCACACGTACACCGAGTTATTTCCGATTATTTTAAATCGCAGAAGCCGGCTGGCAAAGAATATTATCTGAGTTCCTTTTCCTTAAAAAAAGAATCTAACCCGAACATCTATGGATTAATTTTTGGCTCCAATCATCCCTTGGGTATAGAAAAGTTCCTTAATGTTGCCTGGAAAATCGACAAAAATACCGGTGAAGCCGATTACAACATTGACAACGATGGAATCTTGGAAGGCAAAATATCACTTTTCCCGGAAGATAACGTAATACGGAAACTGGATAAATTCAAAACAGACCTTTTGCAATATATGTCTCAACCAAGAACAAACAAAGATGTCTATATCTTCTCTCTTGAAAGTGGAATCTCAATAAAAAAATCAAATGATATACTTAAATCATTGGAAAAAGACGGCAAATTAAATATTGTCGGTATCGACCGGCAAAAAGGAGCGTTCTATTTGAGCTTTAACCACAAAAAAGAAATAAGTATAGCTGCAAAATGAAAAAAACTAAAATAGAATGGACAGAGGAATCTTGGAATCCTACTATTGGCTGCTCAAAAGTCAGTTCCGGATGTGAAAATTGCTATGCCGAAGTTATGGCAAAACGCCTGCAATCCATGAGGACAAAAGGATACGAGGATGGATTCAAATTCAAACAACTTCCCGAAAGACTCGAAGAACCGCTTCATAAAAAGAAACCTACAATGTTTTTTGTGGACTCTATGAGTGATTTATTTCATGAGAAAATGACAATAAAATATCTGGACGAAATATTTTCTATTATTAAGCAAACCCCGCAACACACATATCAGATTCTTACAAAACGACCACATAAAATGGCCGAATATTTCGAAAAAAGAAATGTTCCTAATAATGCCTGGCTTGGCGTGACGGTTGAAGATAAAATTTCCGGATTGCCAAGAATTGAATATCTGAGAAAAATAAAGGCCCCTGTAAAATTTCTTTCAATTGAGCCGTTACTCGAAAATCTTGGAAAGCTAAATTTGAACGGTATCAATTGGGTAATCGTTGGCGGTGAAAGTGGTCCGAAAGCCCGCCCCATGAAAAAGGAGTGGGTACTCAATATACAAAAACAATGCCAAAAAGCAAAAATTCCGTTTTTCTTTAAAAAGTGGGGCGTATGGGGCGCAGATAACGTAAAAAGAAGCAAAAAAGCCAACGGCAGGAAATTAATGGGCAAAATATGGGACGAGTATCCGTATCCAAAAATCGACTTGGTAAAGAAATAATATGAAACGCATTCAAAAGATAGAAATCAAGAATTTTAAAGCCTTCCGTGAAGAACAGCTTTTTGATTTAAACGGTAAAAATGTTCTTATCTTCGGTAATAACGGCTCTGGAAAATCTTCTTTGTTCTGGGCACTCTATACTTTTCTTCAAAGCAGCATCAAAAAAGACGATGAGATTAAAAAATATTTTGAGATATTTGATGAGTCCAACACTGCTACACATGAGAGCCTCAAAAATATGTTCGAGTCAGATACCTAAGACTCTTTCATCAAAGTAACAACAATAGATGATAAAAAGACAGAGACCTACACAATATCTAAGGATACCATTAATACCAATCTTGATTCAGACACATCAATCAGAGAAGCTAATCTTGTAAGCGATTTTATAAACCATAAATTGCTTCATAATTTTTATAACGTCAGTCATAGAATAGAGACAAATCTATGGCCTGTTTTTGAGCGGGACATATTCCCGTTTATTACTGTTGATGATGATGTTTTCTCTGATAAAATCAAACGGATTAAAGAAGCGTTCTGGAAGACCTCTTCTGGCAGATTTATATCCGGCGGTAAATTTGCCATAGCAAATGGGGACTTGGATAAACTTAATTCAGAAATAGATTCATTTCTACAGCAAATAGAAAATACTGCTAACGAGTTTATCAAAAAGCATTTTTATTCCGGACAAGAAAAACTTAAAATCCATCTTGAATACAAACGAAAGTTGAATTTTGACCAAATCAAGAATGAAAAGAAGAAGAATAAAAAGCCTGATTTACAAATAAAATTATGGGTTGAGCTCAAAGAAGATAACTCTGATAGTTGGAAAACCATTCAAAGACCTCATTCATTTTTACATGAGTCCTTTCTTTCTCGAATAGCATTTGCAATCCGGATAGGAGCATTGCGTTTAAGACCCTCAACTGACAAATCTTTTCAGATTCTTGTTCTGGATGATATGCTGATAAGTCTGGACATGTCAAATCGTATGCAATTAATAAAAGTTTTGTTAAACAGAGACAACTCATCTGACGTAGAATACTTTGATAATTTTCAGAAAATAATCATGACCCATGATAAAGGGTTCTATGAAATAATTAAACGATATACAAATCCGCTGGAGTGGGAGTATTTTGACTTTAGGAAAGATGAAAATACAAATAATGCCCCGGTCGTAACCATTGACAAAAGTCATATAGAAAAGGCACGGGCTTATTTGTCTGACGGACAATATGAACTATGCGGCAGCGAATTACGTAAAGAAGCAGAGGGTATTCTTTCTAAATTCCTAAAAGGCTTGAATAACGAATATGAATCTGAATTTAAACCTTTGGCCAGTAAACTTAACAGTGCTTTAAACAAAGTAATAGAAGACGAAAGAGGTAGATTTAGAAAAATATTTGTAGATAGGGACCTTTCAATTAACATTCTAAAGAAACTTGTGAGTACCGTCTTTTTTAAAAGATAATTCAAGCCACCAATCTTGCCCCCTCTGTTCTTTCAATATCGATATTATCTACAATAAATTTCGTGAGGATTACCTTTTCCCTTGAACCTGCAAGAAATTCAGGAAAGCTATTTTTCATAGCAATAGCAGTAACCATTTCAGACGGTACTATGCCGGGACGTATTGTTCTAATCCATGAACCGAAAGAATTCCATACGAGTTTCGTATGACAGCACGCAAGATACTGTAAGAGTCCTTGCGCTATTATCCCTATTTGTACGAACCTATGATACGCATCGACTTTACGCATGCTGACACCGGTGTAAAAACAGCGTAATCCCACCGGTTTAAAAATCGAATAGATAGTTTTACTATCAGAGCACACAACTTAATCATTTGGTTTATAATACACTGTTGAAGTTAACACAGCCGTTCCCTGTTTAATGACATCAAAGGAACTATAAGGTGTATTCACCTTAATCACACTATTATCAGAAGATGCCCATTTTCGGAAACAATTGTAATGTTGATAATCCTGAGGTCTTATAGAATCAGCAAAAAGAGCGCCTGTTCTGCCAACACTGAGAGTATCACCAAATATAGAGTGTACTTTAACAGAAAAAACAGTATCATAGAGGTGTTTCTGTAACCTGATATAGGTATAATCTGAGCACAACAAAGAGTCTGAATTATTTATCAGATTTACATTCAATATTGAAAACCCCTGATTGAAGGCAGTTACTTTAGCAAGGCCATAATTATTAACAACAATAGCGATGGAATCAGAGGAGGTCCAAGTGACATGACATGGTCCAGGATTTACACCAGCTACGCGAATTGTATCATACCCATATTGACAGGAGTCTCCAATATAGAGTACAGTATCTTTCACCGGAGTAGCAACAATCTGAATTGTATTGTTCACCAAAGTTAGCTTATAATCACCTTCATAGGAATCAATCGGTAAAGAGTAAATTTCATATCCCTCTTTCATAACTTTTAATGTGTCAATTGCTGCCCCTCTGCTTCGTTTTTTTGCGACAGTAATAGATTTACCAGTCTTTTGAAAAGGCAAACTGAGATATTGACTACCATTAAGCACTTTGAAATTGTACACCCGGTTTCCCACTTGTAAATGCACGATGAATATGGAGTGTGAATAATTGCCACCCAACAATTTGACAGTATACTTCCCGGGAGGGAGGATTCTATTTACAGCACAGGCAATACGCTTTCCCTGGACGGAATATGCTTCCAGAATAACTTTCTGTTTTTTCTGTAGATTAAAGGTGACTCGCCCCTTATATATAACAATGGATTTATCAAATGGTACAAGCTGATTTTGAATCTCCTGAACGCCGTCATACAGCCAAAAGGAACCTGTAAGGTCTGTTTCCACAAAATGAGGATTGTATAGCAGCATTACATAGGCCTTAATCACCGGATAATTTTTTCTATTAGTAACTGTTCCCGTAATATTCAAAGAATAACCGATAGACACCAATACAATAATTGATACAAAGAAAACAATAAAAGATCTACCAAAAGACATAATATTTATCTAGAATTAACTGAAAGGTAATTTGACTAATAGATAATTTAATTTATCAGATTAAAAATACGATTTCAGGCCTCGCGATGCAATATCTTCAATACAAACGATATTATTATCAAGTAAATTATAAATATAGACAACACCGGATTTTACCAACAAGAGCAGTTGCAACTTATGGGCGGACATAGTCTTTAAGCATACCAAAGCCCTACTGTAGCGTTAATCCCAAGTTTTATGTCACATTTCTTCAGAACATGATCTAAATAATCTGTTTTTTTATAGTTGTTAAAAACAAACTTAAAAAGTAATTGCATCAGTCCTGTTCACCACCTCCACAAACTCACTCAAAATCATCGCAGTAGCACCCCATATCTGGTGATTATCCACATTAAAACAGGGAGCTTTTAAGGGTTTATCATCCCGTACAAGAATCTTTATTCCTCTGTTTTCTTGATTGACAAACTTATTGAGTGAAACCTCAATAATCTGCTGAACCTCATGGGGGCTGGGGTGATAGTTGGGTTTGTGTTCAGTATAACCGACAAAAGGGTACACCTGGAAATTACTGGCAGGGACATAGATGGGGGTTAAAGATCCAAGTACTTTGATGGCATCCGCAGCAACGCCGATTTCCTCCTCTGTTTCACGAAGAGCTGCTGCGGTAAATGACGGATCGCTGCTTTCAATTCTTCCGCCGGGCAAAGAAATCTGGCCGCCGTGGATACCGTTATGGAACGGTTTCCTGATAAATACAACCTGAATAGTACTTTCAGATGGATACATCAGGAGCAGTACACTTCCCTCCTGGCGCAGATCGAAATCGGCATTATAATCGAACCGGAAGGGTGAAGCCATTTGGTTCTGGTATGCTTTGCCGGGAAGGTCTTTGGTTAGTACTTCTTTTATTCGATCGAAAAATGGTTGTGACATGGAAAGATACCCTCACCCATTGACGAAAATTCCCGCTATGCGTGATCGTCATTCCCCTCTCCCTTTTACGGGAGAGGGAAAATAATGAGATTTATATAACTATTTCTTCTAAAGCTTTTAAAACCATTTCTGTTTTTTTTAATACTTCGTCATTGTTGAATCGAAATACCTGCATTTTTGCACTACATAGGAAATCTTCACGTCTTTTATCATAATCCTTTTGATGGTTATGGTATTTACCATCAACTTCGATGGCCAGATTCTTTTCTTTACAATAGACTTGTTGCATAATTAAAATTAACATGAAAAATATGCTGTTTATACTTAAAAAAAGGCACTTTTTAATCCTAAAAACAAATTATGCAACAACTCTAATAAAAATCTATAACATATCTCCCAAAAGGAACTTGCCGTCTGAACTTCAGCCCCATAAAATTTCTATTTCTCAGATATTTCCATAGTTTTTCTTCGGCAGGGGTACTCTTTTTTCTTAGCTTCCTGGCATTATCAGTAGCATAATTCGGTTTAAATGGCTTTTTATAGATTCTATCTTTCATTTTTTACTCAATATTACCCCTTCTACCATAACTGGGAGAGGGGGTAATGCTCTATCGGGGGTGAGGGTATCTGTTATTTCCCAATCAATATCCTCGCATCAATAACCTTCGCACCCTTACCCTTCTCATTGACAATGAGCGGATTGATATCGAGCTCGACAATTTCCTCGAAGTCGGTAACCAGTTGTGAGAGCCGCTGGAGGCATTCGGCAATAGCATCGGTATCCGACGGTTTTTCGCCCCGCACCCCTTCGAGGAGTTTATACCCGCGGATATTCTGTACCATATGGTGAGCGCTGAGTTCGCGGATTGGCGCAATCCTGAAAGTGACATCCTTCAGAGCTTCGACATACACACCGCCCATACCGAACATGAGCATGGCGCCGAAATGGGGATCGCGGTTCATACCTATGATTGTTTCCTTTCCATTTTCCGCCATCTGCTGTACAAAAACACCCCAGATGTTGGCTTTTGCATGTGCTTTCTTTACACTTACCAGTATCTCCCTGTATGCTTTCTTTAATTCAGCTTCTGTCTGGATATTAATTTTTACACCGCCGACATCAACCTTGTGAAGGACATCGGGTGACACAATTTTCAGAGCAACCGGGTAACCGATTTCTTCAGCAAATCGAATACATTCAGCCTCATCAACAGCGAGGCGGCTCTCCAGAACAGGGAATCCATAGGCATTAAGAATCTCATGCGCTTCCGGTTCAGGCAAAAAGTTTCTGCTTTCCTTTTTCGCCGCAGCAATAATCTCTTTTACCTTCTTCTTGTTAACATCAGTAAACTTTTTTATTCCGGTCCGGATTCTGCTCTGCCATTGCGCATAGCCTGCGAGATTGGCAAGGGATCGCGCTGCAGCTTCCGGAAACCGGTAATGAGGAATGTTGTTGTCATCGAGAATTTTCAGCGCTTCGGAAATATCATGGACACCCATGGCGCATACCATGACCGGTTTGGCCTGTTTGCGAATAACCTCAGAGATGGCAGAAATAATGTGTGTCATTGAGATCATTGGTGGTGGTGTTGCTATCAGAAGTGCGCCGTCAACATTTTTATCGGCCAGGACATTTTTAAGTGCCGTCGAGTACCGATCTTCTTTGGCGTCTCCTATTATATCAATAGGATTGCTGATGTTCACGGTAGGCGGCATAGTTTTTTTCAGGTTCTCGGTGGTTTTCCTTTCAAATGATGCAAGGTTCAGGCCGTGGCGAACAGCCACATCAGTAGCAATAATACCGAATCCGCCGGCGTTGGTTACGATACCGACGCGATTACCCTTGGGCAGAGGCTGGGTGGCAAAAGCCATTGCGTAGTTAAAAAGCTCTTCAATGGTTTCGACCCGTTGGACACCGCATTGTGTAAAGAGCGAATCATAGGCGTCGTCCGAGCTGCTCAGTGCCCCGGTATGCGATGAAGCCGCCTTGGCTCCTTCAACGGTACGGCCTGATTTTATCACAAGAATGGGTTTGGATTTATGGGATCCGCCGGTTGTCTCACGGGCCAGGGTAAGAAACTCTTTCGGGTCGGTCAGGTCTTCCAGATACAACAGTATTACATCTGTCAAGGGATCGTCTTTTAACGCATACAACAGATCGTTTTCTGTTATATCAGCCTTGTTCCCGATGGAAAAAAACTTGGAAAGCCCGATGTTTTTTTCACGGGCATACTCAAGCGCCGCCACACCGAGAGCACCTGATTGAGAAATAAAGGCAATGTTGCCCGGTTTAAGCCCGCCGCTTACAAAGGTAGCGTTAAACGAAATGTCGGGATTGGTATTGATAACGCCGAGGCAGTTGGGGCCTATCAGAGAGATATTGTATTTCTCTGAGAGCTCCACCACGGATTTCTCAAGTTCAGCGCCCTTTTTCCCTATCTCTTTAAAGCCGGCGGTTATAATAATTGCGCCGTGCACCCCTTTTTCGCCGCACTCTTCAATGACCGAAGGAACATGTTGACTGGGAACTATAACAACCGCCAGATCAACCGCTTCAGGAATATCCCATACCGAGCGATAGGCCCGCACACCGAGAATTCCACGCGCCTTCGGGTTGACTGGATAGACAATACCCGTATACCCCGAGAGCAGAATATTTGAAAACAGGGCTCGCCCCACACTTTCTTCACGGGTGGAGGCGCCTATTACTGCAATGGATTTCGGCGCATATATTGATTTAATGTTCTCTCTGGTATTCTTTTTCATAACTGGTACATCCTTATTTAAAAACAACCGGTAGTGAAAAATATATTGTGTCAGAAAAATGGTATCAACCTTCTTTTGTGTTTTACTACAAAGCCGTTTACCGTTATGTAACGATATCCGATATATAATTTCCCGACGATATGAATTAATTTATTTTACGATACTTAAAAACCAAAATCAACAATGAAGGAAGGTATATGATTTTAAAATCACTGGTGGTAGGACCTATTGGTGCGAACTGCTATGTAATTGGTGATGAAGCAACCAATGAAGGTGCAATCATCGATCCGGGAGATGATGCACAGCGGATAATACGGATGGTAAAGGATACCGGTCTGACAATACAGTTTATTATAGCAACCCATGGTCATTTTGATCATAATGGGGCTATGAAAGTATTGAAGGAAGAATATGATTGCGATTTCCTGCTTCACAAAGACGATCTTATGTTTATAAAACAATCAAAAAAATCCGCAATGAAATGGGGCATTACCATTGAGCAGGTACCGTATCCCGATAAATATGTCGAGGATGGCGATATACTCAAACTCGGTTCGCTGGAGTTAACGGTCATTCATACGCCGGGTCACTCACGAGGCGGTATCTGCCTGTATATCCCCTCTGAAAAGCTTGTTTTCTCGGGGGATACCCTCTTCTATGGCTCGGTCGGCAGGACCGACTTTGACGGCGGCTCCATGGAAGAGCTGCTTAAATCAATAAAGGAAAAGCTGTATACCCTTCCCGATAATACTGTAGTGTATACCGGTCATGGTGAAGAGACGACAATAGGGAATGAGAAAATGCAGAACATGTTTGTACGATAACGACGTGCCGGGCTATTGTGGATGCCATTACAAAATGTAAAGAAATTATAGCAGAGGCACAACGCCTTGTTGCATTCACGGGTGCCGGGCTTTCTGCTGAAAGCGGTATTCCCACATATCGCGGCACAGGCGGCCTCTGGACCAAATATGATCCTGCCAAATATGCTGATTATAACTATTTTCTGCATGAACCGTCCTATTACTGGCATTTTTTCAGAGAGGTACGGTATCCGATACTGAAAAAAGCAGAGCCCAATGCTGCGCACCGTGCTCTGGTAAAAATGGAGAAAGAGGGTAACCTAATCCAGGTAATAACACAGAACATTGACGGCCTCCACCGTATGGCGGGACAAAAGCATGTCTGCGAGCTTCACGGTAATACAAGAAAAATAGTATGCCTTGACTGTAATAAGAAATATGCGATGGAGGAGATCTACCGGCGGCTGGAAGCGGATTTTCCACCCCACTGTTCCTGCGGTGGTCTTCTGAAACCGGATGTGATACTCTTTGGTGAATCCCTGCCACAGGAGGCGTTACAAACGGCGCACGAGGCTGCACTTAGCTGCGACGTCCTTATCGTTATCGGGAGTTCCCTGGTGGTATATCCTGCTGCACAGATTCCGGTAACGGCAAAAGAGAATGGGGCGACATTGGTAATTGTCAATATTGATCCGACACCACTGGACAGTATGGCTGATCTGGTGGTGCATGAGAAGGCTTCGGTTGTGTTGAGGACATATACCTGACTTTTAAAAGAAGATGCCGGAACTCGTACACAATGGGTGAACGAGTCCGGCATGACATATTCCCTAAAAAGTTTTTACGTCATTCCCGCGGATGCGGGAATCCAACTCTACTTTCAAACCAGCATCGTTTTCTTATATTCAGAACCGATCGCACCCTTGTTACAAACCTTACTGACCATAAATCCTGCAGAGTGTTTCGACTGGATATCCAGTGCTTCAGCAAGTGGAGCGCCGCAGGATTCCTGCACCGTGTTGACAATCGCCTGCCGTGCAGCTTCTACGGCTGGAGTGTCGGCTTCAGTAATATCGCCGATTTCGGTTGGTATACCCGATAGTGCACTCTCTTTACATTCACGTAATGCTACATCGTGATCACCGTCACCGGCTATGCTCCACGCTTTCTGCAGGGAATCCTCCAGGGAACCGGCATAATCAGTGAGCCAGCCCACCGTATCCTTTGCTTTGCAGGTTTTACCTTCCAATAACAGTTTCAGAAGTTTCTTTTGTCCCTCTGCGTCGGTTTTTCTGAACGGCCAGTGGCACCCTTCCATACCGGGAACGACCGGAAGGGTCACTTCAGGCATCCCCAGATCAGCATTGTCATAGGCAATCAGATAGTGACAGTGCATGAGCAGCTCAAGGCAGCCGCCCATACAGCGTTTGCCGTTGATAAAGCCGACTGATACCTTGAATTCGTTGTGCAGGCGTCTGGCAGTAACTGACCAGCTCTTTGAAATATTGAAACTGGCTTCCTCATTTTCGAGGCCGGGGAAGAAATCGGAGGTGTCCGCACCGACCAGTTGTGTCGAGAGATGAAAATCACCTGTAACAATTACCCGTTCAATACCTGCGGCTTTCAGCCAGTCGATTGCACGGTTCAATTCATCGTTGACATCTTGGTTATAGCTTTCGCGGCCGATAGTGATAACACCGACCGTGCCGTCGTGTTCTGCATTAACATAAAGCTGCTGCCAGTGGGGATCGTAAATGTGCTCGAACACGTCGGGATACCATGCGCTCTTCGCCGCTTCGGGATGCAGCCGGTGATAGCCGGCTGCCAGCCGGACTGCTTCTTCGGTACCGAGTGTGCGGATAACCGACAGAATACCCCGTCTGAACTGGGCA
>Ga0190359_1001502_pt1 | contig 14660 bp, 13 predicted proteins | sample 48721823_MG_FD_161269 | JGI IMG/M metagenome (GOLD analysis project Ga0190359, IMG submission 161269) | Hydrothermal vent microbial mat bacterial communities from Southern Trench, Guaymas Basin, Mexico - 4872-18-2-3_MG | ecosystem: Environmental > Aquatic > Marine > Hydrothermal vents >... | reverse complement strand
GAGCGCGAAAAGCGCGCCCGTCTTGTAGCGGATTATCTCGAAGTAGCGCTCCTCTGGAAGGTCCAGGCGGTTGCGGTAGCGCACCTCCTCGATGACGCCAAGCCCGAGCTGCTTGCTCGCGGCCATCGTAAGCTCCAGCACTGTAAAGTCGCGGATGCGAGTCAGCCGCTGGAACGCCAGCGCGAGTATGTAATCGCCGGTGATGACCGCGATCTCGTTGCCGTAGCGGCTGCTGAGCGTCGCCAGCCCCCGGCGCGTCTCGGCCTCGTCGATTACGTCGTCGTGAATGAGCGACGCGGTGTGCAAAAGCTCGCAGCACGCCGCGGTGTTCATCACCGTGCGGGGGTCGGGATTGCCCAGCAAGTCGGCGAACGATATAAGAAGCTGGGGCCGAAGGCGCTTGCCCACGCCCTGGGCCACCTCGCGCACGTAATCCAGCACGAGCTGGTCGGAGCCGAACAGGATGTCGCGCAGCGCCGCCTCCACTTCGTCAAGCGTAACGGAGCATCGCGCTTTAGTAATCTCCATGCGTCGCTAACAGTCTAGCCGCGTTGTCGGTTGTTTTCAATACTCCGTGATGTTTCCGGGACGAAGGTATCGCTCTCGAACTCGCCTTCAGGGCTTCGATTTATGCCTGCGATGCTGACAACGCCATCCCGGTTGTCGATTATTGCGAGACAGCCCACTCGGGTGGCGGCGCAGAGGCGATTCTGCACGGCGGGCATTGCAGCTCGCCGCGTCAGTCCAGGGTTTCCAGCTCCCGCAGCATTTTCACGTAGTCTTCAGGCAGGTTGCGCGTGCGCGCGCCCTCAACTATCAGCTTTAGAAGCTCCTTGCTGGGCCTGCTTGGCTCTTCGTCCGGCGCTGATATGACGTAGGTCATTGCGACCGACTTGCGCCCGCCCCGGTCTACCACCACGACGGCGCGCATATGATACCGGTTCGGCACGCCTTTATAGTGGTCAAGGCGCTTTAAGTCCTGGCCCGCCAGGTCGAACGTGATGCCCCAGACGGAATCGTCGCGCACGCGCGAGCGGACGATGCTCGCCAGGCCGGAGTTCCTTGGCGGGAAGAACTTCGGGAAGACCAGCCTGTGCATCGGCATGCGGGCGATGATGCCCTGGCGCGGGTGGCTGAGATACCTGCTTATAACCGAGGGGCTGAGAAGCTCGTCGTAGACGAATAGCTGGTCGGAGCGCACGTCACCGGGCAGGAAGCTGTCCTCCTGCGGATGCTCTGTGAGCTTCGCAAGTTCTGACAGGGCCTGCTGCGGGTCATCCACCGCTACGTCAGTTTCGATTTTCTCCTCGTCCACGAGTCCCCCCGATCAGTTCAGGTTCTCATAAAACTTTACCACAATGCGCATCTCGTCCAAATCCACGCGGAAGTACTTCATTGCTGACGGCGTCAGGCCGCTCCCGGCGAACACCAGTTTGAAGCTTGCGGTGCTTCCAGCCTTCAGCATTTCAGGCGGGCCGAAACCGGCGAGAGCGCGCGCTAAATGCGTATGCAGCGGGTGCGATTCGGTGAGCGCATCGGGCTTTATAGTCGCGCCGTCTTTGGTTGCGATGGTGAAGCGCCAGTCCTGAATGCGTAAGTCCACGCCACTGCGGTTTTCAACGTTTAGCAGAAACACAGAGTAATCCCTGAACTCAGGGCGCTTCAGCTCAAGGCGCACGATGCTCGCGGCGAGCGTGCCGTCTCCCGAAAATCCGTAGCGCGTTGACATTTCGCAGGCCTGGAGCAGCCGAAGGATATGTTCGCGCGCGGCGGGGAGCTTGGTCGCTTCGTAAAGCCGCGTGAGGTCTTCCAGCAGGCTGAGCACTACAGAGTTCGTGTCTACTTCATTAAGTTCAGCCGAGCCGCTGTAGAGCAGGCGTTCCCAGCGCGCGATAGCCGCAAGCGAGACCTGGACGTAAGCGTCTTCATCAGCAGTACCCGTGTCGAGATCCGCCAGGGCGTGCGCGCCGAACGCGAGGAGTATGCCGGCGATGAGTGCGAGCGTGGCGAGCTTCTTGCCCATCTTGGCTCAGGAGAGCTTGCGGATGACCTGCTGCACCATCTGCTTGAGGTAAGGGTCTTCGTCCATCGCCTGGGCTATCTTCCTGACACCGTGGCTAACGGTGCTGTGGTCGCGCCCCCCGACTTCCTCGCCGATCTGCGCAAGCGTCAGGTTTGTGTTTTCGCGCCCGAGGTACATAATTATCATCCTCGCCTCTGCGAGCTTCTTGCGCCGGTCGCGGCCCATAATGAGGTTCGGGGATACGCGAAAGACCTCGCAGACGGCCTCGATAATCTGCTCCATTGAGAGGAAACGGCGCCCGTGCTGGCCCTTCACGAAGTCGCTGAGGACGCGCCTTGCGATTTCAAGAGTCGGCTTTGTGCCGGAGAAGTCACAGAACGCAAGCAGGCGGATAAGCGCGCCTTCCAGCTCGCGGATATTGGTGGGGACGCTTTCCGCGATGAATGCGGATACTTCGGGGCTAATCGAGACACCCTCCAGCTCGGCCTTCTTGGCCAGGATGGCCATTCGCGTTTCTACCGCAGGCGGCTCAAGGTCAACCAGCAGTCCGCTGCCGAAACGCGAGAGCAGGCGGCTCTCGATGTTCTTGAGGTCCTGCGGCGGGGAGTCGCTGCTGATGGCTATCTGCTTTCCGCCATCCACCAGCGTCATAAACGTGTGGAAGAACTCCATCTGCGTTTCGACTTTGTTGGCGATGAACTGGATATCGTCAATGAGCAGCAGGTCGCACTGGCGGTATCGCTGGTGGAACTCGTTCATCCGTCCCGTGCGCACCTTTTCTATGAAGTCGCTGGTGAATTTCTCGCTCGTAACATAGATGACGCGGTAATCGGGATACGCTTCCATCACGCGGTGCCCGATAGCGTGCAGCAGGTGCGTTTTGCCCAGCCCGACGTCCGAGTAGATGAACAGCGGGTTGTAGGCGTAGCCGGGGCGTTCTGCAACGGCCTTGGCGGCCGAAGCGCAAAACTGATTGGAGGACCCCACAACGAAGTTCTCAAAAGTGAAGCGCGGGTTCAGCAGGGGCCTGGCGACTGCGCGGCTAGCGCGCGGAAGAGCCTGCAAAAGGGGCTGGGCTGCATCCGCGTTTGCCGTCCGCTTCTCGCCCGCTGAAGGATCAACCACGAGATTCAACTCGGCGGACCCGCCCAGCGCAAGCGAGAAAGCTCTCGTCAGCTCGCTCCAGAACTCGTCGCGCAGCCATTCAATATGCTTGTCGCCGGTGGCAAGCAGGGTTACAGTATTGCCGGAGATTTCAGCTATTCTGAGGGGAAGGATGAGCAGTTCGAACTTGGGGCTGGGAATGGCGCGTTTCAACTCCTCTCGGACCTGCTTCAGTATCTCGCCAGCGTAGGTTTCAACCATTCCCCTGCAACCACCAAGTGTAGTTATCAACAAATGCGGTAAGTTATCAACGATTCCGAGGGAATAAAGCCCTCCTAATCCACTAAGGCCGGTCTGGAATGATAAACAGCACTAAAACGTCAGGCAAACGTTAAATGCTATAAACAGATTATCCCCCGACCTCCTGTCCACCCCAAAAATAAGCTTTGGGAAGTGAATCTTACACCACAACCGGCGCAGCCCGCAACCCTTTTTGGAAAAGTTTCTGCCGATTTCACCCACACGCCTAGCCCTTGAGCTTTTCCCGCCAGTATTCAAGCAGGTCGCTAAGAGTCTGGCGCAGATCGATTTCAGGGCGCCAGCCCGTCGCATCAGCGAGTTTGGTTACGTCGCCTTTGAGAAACTGGACATCCGACGGTCGCATCCGCGCCGGGTCAACAACCACTTCAACCTCGCACTGCGCCAGCTCTAAAAGTGTATCCAGGATTTCCTGGATGGTAACCGATTTGCCGGAGCAGATGTTGTAGACCTCGCCGGGCTTGCCCTTTGTGCACGCGAGGAAATACGCACGGACCACATCGCGCACGTCGGTGAAATCCCGCTGCGCGGAGAGGTTGCCCACTTGCACCACGGGCTTGCGCATGCCCAGTTCGATCTCCACGATCTGCCGCGCGAAGTTGGATGTGACGAACACGTCACCGCGACGCGGGCCGGTGTGGTTGAACGCGCGCGTGCGGACAACAGCCATCCCGTAACTTGCGTGGTACTGGTACGCAAGCATGTCCTGCGCGACTTTGCTCACGCCGTAGGGTGACAGCGGACGGAGCGGCGAGTCTTCGGTGAGCGGCAGGTCTCCTTCCTCCACCCGCCCGTATTCTTCGCTGCTGCACGCGACGAGGATGCGCGCGTCAAGTTCCAGTTCGCGCACGGCCTCGAAAATGTTTAACTGCGCGCCGATGTTGTTGAACAGCGTGAAGCCCGGATAGACCCAGCTCGCAGGAACGAAGCTCTGTGCGGCAAGATGGAAGACTAAGTCGGGCTGGGCGGCTTTCAGCGCGTCGCGCACGGCGCTGGCGTCGGTCAACTCGCAGCCTATGAGCTTGAGCCGCCCGGCGATGGCGCTTACGTTATCCATCGGTGAGCGGACGCGGCGGGTGCCGAAGACTTCATGGCCTTCCGCGAGCAAGAATTCTGCCAGGTGGCTTCCCGCAAAGCCCGTGATGCCGGTTATCAGCGCTTTCATCGATTCCCCACGAAGTAGGTAAGATTAATGCTATCAAATCCACGCCCATCCGCATAGCGGATGCCCTGCTCCCCGCCGGTGAGCGTAATGCGGAGTTCGCCTTGCGGCCATGCGAAAACTGGTTCAATCGTAATCACATAGCCGTCATCGCTTATCTTGCGTCTAAACGGCACGCCAGTGCCGCCTTGCACAACAGAAACGTTGCCCGTGAGCGTTGCTTTATCCAGCGGTCGGTGAAAGACGATGGTTACAGCGTCGTCCGTTGCGATGGTTGCGCCCGCCCGCGGAGCAAGAGCGCCCGGCGTGGTGAGCCCCTGCGACACGCCGCCGCAAGCGCACGCAATTGCGGCAATGGTGACAACGGCGAAGAGAGCAAGAGTGTTGCGCGGTGAAAACACAGTGGGGTCATTATAAGCTCTTAAGCAGAATGTAGGAAGTATAAAGCAGGAGGGGATAAGGCGAGTAGCCGGCAGCCAGGGGCCGGCACCGGGGGGAGCCGCACCTTCTGGAAGTCGCCCAGCATCCCGTGAAACACCGGTCATTCAGAAAAAGCCGCAGTGGGGCACAAGCCGCCGACGCCACGCCCAGCTAATCCGGGCCCTTCGTAAATCGCACTTAAAGTCCAACAGCAACAGCCAGCAGGCCCAGTCCCGCAGCGCTCCTGCTATAATGGAACTGCTGCCGGGGCTATCGGAATGCAACACAGCATCGCTAAAAATAATAATCGCTGTGCCTGCAGCGATGACGCAACTGACGATATCTGCTGCTGTACCGGGGGTGGACGACGCCTGCCTGTCAGGTGCAGCCACCCGGAAGTAATTCCAGAGAAAACCACTGCGTGCAAGGAGGGAGGGCTATGGCCGTAACGATTCCCGAAGGCCAGGTCTACCTGGACAACGCTTCGACGAGCTTCCCCAAGCCTGACGCAGTCTCGGACGCTATCGGCGAGGCTGTGCGGACGGTCGGCCTTACGACCGGTCGGGGCACGTATTTTTGCGAGATCAATCCCGACGATATAACCGCAAAAGTCCGGCGTATGCTCGCGCGGCTTATAAATGCCGACAACCCTCGGAGGATCATCTTCACCTACTCGGCTACCGACAGCATCAACCTTGTGCTGTTTGGCACGCTGGGCGAGGGTGACCACATGCTGATATCGGCGCTGGAGCACCACGCGGTCTCCCGCCCGGCGCACTACCTGCGTGAAACAAGGGGCGTGGCTTTCGACTTGATGCCGGCGGACTCCGACGGAAGGATAATCCCGGAGCGCATCGCAGAAGTCGTGAAGCCGAATACCCGCCTTGCGTGCATTTCCCACGTCTCCAACGTGGCGGGAACGATACAGCCTGTTGCGGACATCGGCGCGGAGCTTAAGCGCCTGGACATTCCGTTTATGCTGGACGCATCGCAGTCCGCGGGATGCCACGCCATCGACGTTAAGGCAATGAACCTGGACGTGGTGGCTGCCCCGGGGCACAAGTCGCTGCTTGCATTGCCCGGTTCAGGGATGCTGTATCTCAGCGAGCGGATGAAGCCGGCACCATTCAGGGTCGGCGGGACGGGTGTGAAGAGCGAACTCTACCATCTGCCGCCGGAACTCCCCGTTTACTATGAGTCGGGGACGCCCAACGTGCTGGGCATCATAGCGCTGGAGGCATCGCTCGGCTTTATCTTCAAAGAAACCGTGGACGCAATCGAGCGGCGACACCAGCGCCTTTGCGGACGGGTTCTTGGTGCGCTCCAGGAGCTTCCGGGCGTGAGTATCGTCGGGCCCACCGACCCCGCCATTCGCGCACCGGTGATATCTTTCAACGTTGAAGGATTCTCGCCCAAGGAACTGTCCGAATTGCTGGCTGAGAAATACCATGTCGCCCATCGGGGCGGGCTGCACTGTGCGCCTATGGCGCATGAGTTCTTCGGCACGACCGAATACGGCGGGGCGGTCCGCGTAAGCCCGGCATTCCTTACGCCCGACGAGGAAGTGGAGTACTTCTGTGATGTATTGAAAGAGGTGACGGCAGACCTCGCGTGACGGCTTGGCATGAGGCATCACACGTGATAGGCTAGTGGCAACAGCACCGAGCATGATGCTGGAACGTCGCCTATATGAATGGAGTAAGAAGGAGGAACTCGTATGCCAGTCAAATTAACCCCGAGCGCACAGTATGCGATAACCGTGCGCCTTCAATACCCGCATAAAGCGGGCCGGATCGCCGAGATAGCGCGGACGGTCGCTGCACAGAACGCGGTGATTATGGCAATAGACCTGGTGCACATCCACCGCGGCATGGTTACGCGCGACTACACCATAGAATGCTCCGATACCAAACACGCGCAGGCCGTTCTCGATAGCTTAAAGACGCTCAAGGAGCTGAAGCTTGTGAGCGTCTCCGACGACACGTTTCTCATGCACCTTGGAGGTAAGCTGGAGATTGAGTCCAAGGTGCCTTTGCAGACGCGGGCGGACCTCTCCATGGCGTATACACCGGGAGTCGCCCGCGTGTGCATGGCCATTCACGACGACTACAAGACGAGTTTCAACCTTACAATCCGCAAAAACTGCATCGCTATAGTGAGCGACGGTAGCGCCGTGCTGGGGCTGGGCAACATTGGCCCGGCTGCCGCAATGCCGGTGATGGAGGGGAAGGCGATTCTGTTCAAGGAGTTCGGGCATGTGGATGCCTTCCCGCTCTGCCTGGACACCCAGGATGCCGACGAGATAGTGGAGTTCGTGAAGTGGATCGCGCCAACCTTCGGCGGCGTTAACCTCGAAGACATCTCCAGCCCGCGCTGCTTCTACATCGAGGAGCGGCTGAAAACGGAAGTGGACATACCTGTCTTCCACGACGACCAGCACGGGACGGCGGTTGTTGTGCTGGCAGCGCTTATCAACGTCCTTAAGATTACGGGCAAAGACCCCAAGAAGATGAAACTCGTCGTGGCTGGTGCCGGCGCTGCGGGTGTCGCCTGCACCAAGCTGCTGCTGAAGTTCGGCGTGGGTAACATCGTCGTTTGCGACAGCAGGGGCGCCATCCACAAAGGCCGCGATCTGGGCGATAATCCGCCAAAGCAGTGGCTGGTGGAGCACACAAATCCGCACGGTGAGGAGGGCAGCCTCAAGGAAGTTATCAAGGGCGCGGACATGTTCCTCGGCGTTTCCGCGCCGGGAATCCTTGAGCGAAAGGACGTGAAGAAGATGGCGAAAGACCCCGTCATCTTCGCGATGAGCAATCCGGTTCCCGAAATAATGCCCGAGGAAGCACACGGCATCGCATCGGTAATCGCCACCGGCCGCAGCGATTATCCGAACCAGATTAATAACGTGCTGGCGTTTCCCGGCATCTTCCGCGGCGCGCTGGATTCGCGAGCGAGTGACATCAACGAGGAAATGAAGCACGCCGCAGCCGAAGCCATAGCCGGTGTGATAAAGGCAACGGAGCTTTCGCCGGATTATGTCATCCCGTCGGCCTTCAACCGCACCGTGGCAAAGAAGGTCGCGTCGGCTGTCGCCAGAGCCGCACACAAGACGCACGTCGGCCGCCGTATGCCCAAAGGCACGAGCATCTATCACGTATAGGCGGAGGGGACTTATTCGTCTGCGTCGACAGGCTCTGCCGCAATGATTTTGCCGGCCAGCTCGGGGATCTTGGTGAGAATGATGCTGACATCGAGCGGTGTGAAGCGTGAGCCGGATTCGTCTAATCCGGACAGGCTGTCTGAATAGACCATCACGCTCTTGGTGTCCGGCGTGTGGCCGCGCCCTAGCGTGTGGCCCACTTCGTGAAGCGCAATCTTGGCAGTGCGTTCGCGCGCAAGCTTCTCGTCCGCACCCCATCCAAGCCGGTGAACGCTCATCACGCAGGCGAAGCCGCGCCTGTCGGCAAGGCCAAACAGGAAGCTGTAATTCGGGATGGTGATGTCCCTTGCCGTGACGCCCAGCACGCGAAAATATCCGCTGCGCCGATAGCGCTGCGCAACGTCGGAAAGCGCCAGGTCCACGCGAAGCTGGCCCGTCTCGCGATTGAGCAGTGTGTTGGGTAGGGCGTATGGCTCGGCGATGGCGTACTCGATATCCAGCGACTGGCGGAGGTCTTCGATCAGCGCCAGGAGCACGCTTTCATCGGGAAGGCTGGATTCGTCTCCCGCAACGCCGACAGGAACCACCAGAAGGCTTATCTGCTCTGGAGGCTTAATATCCACCGGATGCTTCAGGAGCTGCACAGACGCAACCACCGATATAGCCGCAAGGACTACGGCAACGACACCTGCGAGTACCAGTCGCCAGCGCCGGCTCATTGGCTCGGCATCCTGCGCAGGGCTTCATCGATGAAGCCGGACGCATAGCCGGAGATGAGCGTGTCCCGGCCAAGAGAGAAGTTCAGGACATCGTGGAGGCGCGGGCATTCGTCGACCTGCGCAAGCTCCAGGTCAGGCGCAAACGTGCGCGCGTCACCCCCCAGCAGCAGCGGCGCGATGATGGCATCGAAGCGCACGAAAGCGCGCTGGGCGATAGCCCGCTGCGCAAGGCGCACTCCGCCCTCGACGAGCACGGAGTATACGCCGAGCTGCGCGAGCTTCTCCCAGACCAGCGCAAGCTCGATGCTTCCAGCGGCGTCGCACGGCACTTCGATGACTTCAATGCCCTTGCCGGCGGCTACCCCTGATGGTGATTTGCCTTCAACGCCCACGAGCACGAGCCACGGAAGTTCCCGTCGCCGCTGCTCCGGTGGCGCGAAGATGTTGAGAGCAGGATGGTCCAGCTCGCCGTCAGGCGGTCTGAACTCGCGCAGCAGCGAGAACTCCGGGTCCAGCACCACGCGGACCGGATGGCGCAGCCGGATGTAATCCACGTCCGGGCCGGTGAACTCGCGCAGCAGCGCCTTGCGCACCGTAAGGCGCGGATTATCCGCGCGCACCGTGCCCACGCCGACCATTACCGCGTCGTGCGACTGCCTGAGAAAATGCGCATAGCCCAGCGCGGCTTTGCCGGTGAGCCACTGCGAATCGCCGCCGGCTAGCGCCAGCCGCCCATCAAGCGACATCGCCAGCTTGAGCGTTACAAATAATTCGCCAAAGGTTTTGCGATAGTAATAGGCGTCGTTGAGCCGGGCCATTGCACGCGGCATCAGCGGCCCGTCTGTCTTCACGCCTGCTTCGGTAAGGACCGGGCGTGCGCGGCGGCAGGTTCTGGTGTCGGGGTCGTCGCCTGCGTAGATAACGCGGCTTATGCCCGCTTTGATGATTGCATCGGCGCAGGGCGGCTGCTTCCCGTGATGGCAGCAGGGCTCTAACCCCACGTAGATGTCTGCGCCTTTTGCGCGGCTTTTGGCGCGTGACAGCGCTTCAGCCTCCGCGTGCTCCTTTCCGCACACACGGTGGACGCCCCGAGCGACAACCTCACTGTCTTTTACGATAAGCGCGCCAACATTGGGGTTTGGCGATGTGTAGCCGACACCGAGCAGTCCCGCATAGCAGGCTTCCTGCAGCAGTGTGGAATCGCGCCCCTCGGCGGATTCCGGGCCGCACGCCGCACCAACTAGCGCACGCAAGTAGCTCACGCGCCTATTGTATGCCAAAGCGCGGTTCCGGGGCAAAAGCAGGCCGCTAGCTAATCCCCAGCAGCTCCACTTCAAATACCAGCGTGGCGCCCGGCGGAATCTTGGGCCCCGCGCCCCGGTCACCGTAACCCAGTTCGGGCGGGATGGTCAGCTTGCGCTTGCCGCCGATCTTCATTCCGGCGACGCCTTCATCCCAGCCTTTAATCACTTGTCCCGCGCCGAGATGGAACGTAAACGGCGTTCCGCGGTCGACGGACGAGTCGAACTTCGTGCCGTCGGTCAGCCAGCCCGTGTAGTGGACGCTGACGTTGTCGCCGGACTTGGCCTCCTGCCCGTCGCCCACCACGAGGTCTTCGTACTGCAAGCCGCTATCAGTTGTCACGATGTTAGCCTCCTCTGCGGCGGGCTCTTCCGCCTCTGTTTCCTCGGCCGCTTCACCCGTTTCTTCGGGCGCGGCTTCTTCCGTGGGTTCCACTCCGGCAACGCCTGCATCAAGCCCCGGCGCGGCCGCATCGGGCGTCTCCGCCGGCTGGGTCAGGCCGGTCGACGGAAGAGGCTTTTCCTCTTCCACAGGCTCCTGGACGCAGGAGGCGAAAGCCAGCAGCACAATCAGCGCAATTACGAGTATATTCCTCAGCATAGTTCTCCCTTTGATTACGGGTTTACCACCCGGCTTGAAAAGAGATGGGAAGAGATTCTACCACTCCCGGCGGTTGTGCGGCGAATACGCTCACCGGTTGCGCCGGTGATGCGGTCAGCAGTTTGTATGAATGCGGCTACCCGGTTGCTTCTTCGGTATCGTTCTCGTCGTCTCCGTCGTCGGCGTCGTCATCTTCATCGTCGTTAGCGCCGCCGCTCTCATCGACATCTTCGTCTACATCTTCATCTACATCTTCGTCCCCCGCTTCTACAGCCTCGTCTTCGCCTTCAGCACCAACGCCTTCGACATCCTCAGCCGCCTCGTCACCCACGGTAGCGAGTTCGTCGCCCTCGGTTTCATCAGCCGGAACGGCCGCGGGATGGGTCTCGGCATCAATCGCCACCGGGCTTGACGAAGACTTGATCGCGCCAGTGAACTCCTCGTCGCCCTGTATGTCCTTTACGCACGAGGCCAACAAAAGCACAGCCGCGAATGCCGCTGTTAGTAGAATTCTCAGCATCGTTTTCCCCCTGGTCGGGTAAAGCCCCGAATCAATGATTACCGAGGATGTATTTTACCACGAGAGGTGTCCTGTCGCGTCGTAGCTGTAGGATCTGTCCCGCCGCCGCTGAAGCTTTGGCGGGCAAGCGTCTGTTGCAGTCTTGCAGGCGTGCGAAAGCGGCCAGGTCTGGCCTGAGCCGGTGTAGCCGCTTGTTGCCACCTTCTCTCCCACAGCCCCTCAACTGCCCTCATTATGCCAGCAGTGCCGACAAAGCCTGCGGAGCGTAACTTAAGCCGCTTCGCTAAAACCCCAAATCTTCGCGGGAAAACAGCGCATTGAACGGCATTCCGATTTCGGCGAAGGCCTCGCGGCTGCCCTCGTCGCGGTCGAGCACCGCGATAACGCCCACGACCGACAGGCCCATATCTTCTTTGAGATGCCCTATCATCTCGATTAGCTGCCCGCCCGTCGTCACCACGTCCTCCACCATCAGCACGCGGTCGGTGGGCTCGAAAACGCCCTCCACCAGCTTGGACGTGCCGTGCTCCTTAACCGACTTGCGCACGAAGATGCAGGGGATATCGGTTTCCTGCGAAAGCGCGGTCACGACCGGTATCCCGCCGAGCTCGACACCGGCAAGGCGGTTCACGTCCTCCGGCACCAGCCGCGCCATATGGTGCACCAGGCTGCGCAGTATCGAGGGTATGCCCTCGAAGAGGTACTTGTCGAGGTAGTACTTGCTGCGCTTACCGCTGCGCAAGACGAAGTCGCCTTCCAGCAGCGCCACTTCTTTCACTTTCGCAATTAGTTCGTTTCTCTGGTAGTAACGCATTCGATGCGCCGATTATAACAGAGACCGGCGAAGAGGAGTCGAGACTGGCGGCAAGCCGGCCCAAAGGCGCGTGGCGAGCGAAATCGCGCGTTTATCCTGTGTTATAATCCACCGCGTGATAGAGGGCGTTACCTTCAAGAAGCTCAACCCCATTCCTGACGAGCGCGGATTCCTGATGGAAATCCTTCGCGTGGACTGGGAAAGTTTCGCAGGATTCGGCCAAGCGTACATCGCCACCGCGTATCCCGGCGTCGTCAAGGCGTGGCATTCACACAAGGATCAGACGGACAATTTCTGTGTCGTGTCGGGCATGGCCAAGGTTGTGCTCTACGACAACCGCGAAGATTCCCCGACCAAGGGCGAGATAGGCGAGTTTTTCCTGGGTGAGAGGAACTTCGGGCTGCTGACCATACCGCCGCTCGTGATGCACGGCTTCAAGAATATCGGCAGGAGCGAAGTCATCGTGCTGAACCTGCCCAACCGGCTGTACAACTATGACGAGCCTGACGAGATCCGTATGCCCTTCGACGCCAATGAAATCCCCTACGACTGGGGCCTGGTGAACCGATGAGCGACGATAAAGGCGGGAGCGCTGCGGACAAGGCCGCAAGGCTTGAAAAGCTGCTCAAGCTCCACCGCGATATCGCGGACAGCGGCAGCTTTGAGGAACTCGGACGGAGATTGCAGCGCAGCCTGCGCGACCTCATCCCGCCCTTTTGTCTCACCCGCTTTCCGGTGGAAGAAAAGATGGTGGGCCGGGAGTTCCCGCTTGCAGGCGAAGAGCTTCCGCTGACCGAGGTGGAGGCGGCGCTCCTTGGCGAGCTTAAACAGGAGCTTGCGGAGAAGTCCCTGGCGCAGGCTGACGACGAAACGCCGTTTCTCGTTCGCTCCAGCGAAGTTGACGAGGCCATACCCAGGCTTCCCGAACGCGTTGACCGGTGGTTCCTCCTGCCTCTGACCGGCAGCGACGGCAGCATCACCGAAGTGCTGATGTTTGAATTCAGGGAATCGGGCGACGACTACCAGTTCCTTGCCGAGACGGTGGCGCATCTCCGGGAGATACTCTCGCCCGTGGTGCAGACCATCAAGCTGCGCCGCGCCTACCAGGAAATGCAGCGCGACTCCGAGGCGCTGATGAAGGTCAGCACAGTCGTCGCAGGAAAGCTCGACCTCAAGGAGCTTCTAACCGAGCTGGCGCGTCAGTGCTCCTGGCTGCTCGACGCCGACCGCAGCACCGTGTGGCTTTACGACGACGAGGCCGAGGAGATATACACGTTTGTGGGCGAAGGGCTGGCCAATGAAATCCGCATGCCTGTGGGATTGGGTATCGCCGGCGCGGTCGCCGAGACCAAGGACACGCTCAACATAGGCGACCCCTATTCGCACCCGCTGTTCAACCCCGAAGTGGACCGCGAGACCGGCTACCTCACCAAGAGCATCCTGTGCATGCCGCTGCTGAACAAAAAGGACGAGCTCATCGGCGTATACCAGGTGCTCAACAAGCTCGACTTCGACCGCTTTACAACCGCCGACGAGCATATGCTGGAGGCGCTGTCCGGAAGCGCCTCCGTCGCCATCGAAAACGCGAAGCTCTACGAGGACCAGAAGAAGCAGTTCAACAGCTTCATTGAGGTGCTCGCGACCAGCGTGGACGCCAAAGACCCGACCACTGCCGACCATTCGAAGATGGTCACCGGCGTCGCCGTGGCGCTGGCGAAGGAGATGGGCTTCAGCCCGCAGCGCGTGGAGTTTATCCGCGTCGCCGGCGTGCTCCACGACTACGGCAAGATCGCCATTCCGGACGCCATCCTGATGAAGCCCGGCCAGCTTACGCCGGAAGAGTTCAAAGTAATGTGGTCGCACGCCGAAAGGACCATTGAGATACTCGGTATGGTCTACTTCACAAAGGAGATGCGCGATATCCCGCGCATCGCCGGGATGCACCACGAGCGGCTGGACGGCACCGGTTATCCGTACAACCTCAAAGCGGAAGAGATTCCGCTGGAGGGGCGGATACTCGCCGTCGCCGACATATTCCACGCGATGATGCAGGAGCGGCCTTACAAGCGGGGCAAGACCCCCTCCGAGGCGCTGGCGGAATGCAAGAAGCTTACCAAGCCCCACATCGGGCGCTTCGGTGACGAGGAGGGCGCGTGGCTGGACAGTGATGTTGTCGCGGCGCTGGAGACCATTCTGGAACGGGAGCATTATAACGCCGGGTATTTCGCCGAAGAATCCGGCTGGTCGGACATCTCGGCCAAGGAGATAAGCGACCTGCAGCAACGCACGCTTGAAGACCTGAGTTCGCGGGAGGAGCCACAGGCAAATGACTGAACGCACACTTGTTTTTGTCAAGCCCGACGGGGTGCAGCGCAACCTGACCGGTGAGATTATCGGGCGCTTCGAGCGAAGCGGAATGAAAATCATCGCGCTCAAGATGATGACGATGTCGCGCGAGTTCGCCGAAAAGCACTACGAGACGCATCGCGGCAAGCCTTTTTACAGCGAGCTTATAAAG
>Ga0190359_1001501_pt1 | contig 14663 bp, 20 predicted proteins | sample 48721823_MG_FD_161269 | JGI IMG/M metagenome (GOLD analysis project Ga0190359, IMG submission 161269) | Hydrothermal vent microbial mat bacterial communities from Southern Trench, Guaymas Basin, Mexico - 4872-18-2-3_MG | ecosystem: Environmental > Aquatic > Marine > Hydrothermal vents >... | reverse complement strand
CTAGGATATGATTTGGGTTTGCGGAACCTGAGACCGTGGGTTCGAATCCCACCGAGCCCGCCATTTCATTTTTTGAGTAATTGAAGATTTATCGTGTGAAATGCTGTTTAATTAAAACGAGAGCTGTTATTTTTTATTTTTAGAAATGGATGTTTTCGCGGAAAATTGATTATAGTCGTGTGAAATGATAGGTTTTTAAATAGTATTTCCATATGTTTGGGTAGTGTTTTATAATTGAAGGGAAAAATTAAAAAATATTTATCATACCGAGGATTCGGTTTTATCGAGATAGAAGACAGTGATGATGATCTTTTCTTCCATATATCCAACTATCCAAGAACTGCACTACCCGCAACGGGACAAGACGTAGAGTTTGAGATAACAGAGACCGCCAAAGGCAAGGAAGCAAAGAACATTAAGATTATCGAAAAGACAGCAGAAATATTCAACACAACAGAAGAAGAGCCACCCAAAGAAGAATCAGAGCCAGAGCCAGTAGAGGCATCTGAACCAGAAACCGTAGTTGAAGAAGTTGATGACTTGGACACCCTCAAAGGTGTAGGTCCAACTTACCAGAAACTACTAAGAGCAGCTGGGATCACTTCGAAAGCAAAACTTGTGGCTGAAAAACCTGAGGCTCTATACGAGAAACTCATAAAGGCGAACGAGGAGAACGAGATTACGAAACGACCTCCTACTCCTGCGAATGTCGAAGCATGGATTAACCTAGCTCAATAATTCTTTTTTTCTATAATATTTTATACTTTTAACAATGATTTTTGGGTATGGCTATCTTTGTTTGTCCAGTCTGTGGTACTGAACATGATCAGGAGTATGCTTTTTGCCCCGAATGTGGCTGTAACTTGTCTGATGCTGACGCTATTACGGTTATTGTAAATCCTGATACGCCTAGGTCGTCTGTGGCTACATCATTAAAGAATCAGGTTCAGAACATTGGTCAGAAGGCTCAGAAGGGGTTATCTTCTGTAACCAGCTCGATCTCGGATCGGGCTAAGCTTGTTTCTGCTCGTGCATCTAATATTGCTGTTCAGGAAAAGGTTACGGAGTCTATGAGTAGCTTGGTGAACCTGATGCTTAATGTTTCTAAGGATATTACTCAGCAGATGCCTAAAGAGATGATTAGTGCCATAGATCTGGAGGCGGAGGTTAATTTTGTGGCTTTTTCCATTGGGGTTACTGTTGATTTAGCTGAGTTGAATAAGGTTAAACCAAGTGCAGATGTCTCTGAGCCTGTTGCTTAGATTTTCTCTAGATATAGTTCGCCTAGGAATGTGTATGAGGTTATGTTCTCAATTTTTCTTTCCTTTATGCGTTGAAGGAAAATTCTTCTTAGACTGTTTATTGGGTAATTTTCTTCCTTGATTTTTATTAATACGAGATCAGATGCAATGAATTTATCGATGTATTCATCGATTTTTTCAGTCATCTCTGTGGTCATCATCAATCCTCGTACAGTCGAACAAAATATCTCCTGTGTTTGGCTCTATAAATGCTAGCCTTTTCGACTCATTAAACGCATGATATAGTCCCCAGAAACCGGCTGCTTCAATGATGTTTCCCTTATCTGCTTCAAATCGGGTTATGAGTCTTGAATCTTCACCTATTATCAGTTTGAAGACCATTGGAAGATTCCTATGTTCGGTGTCAAAGACTAGGTTTTTCTCTGCTTCGACCAGTCTTGGGAGTATGCTTTCTACTCGTTTGTCGCCTGATGTTGCAGTTAGTGGTATTGTTTTCCGGTTTGGGGTGAGTACATTGTTTTCTTTGTATATGTCTATGTTTCCTGTCTCGATTTGTGCCTCGTAGATGTATTCTTTCGCTGGTTTTTCTTGTCTCCAGTTCTTGATTGATTCCCCTAGATCCTGAAGGGGTCTTTCGGAGTTCTCTGGAATGTACTCATTTAGAATGTCTATGAGGTATTCAAGCTGTTTTCTCGCCGTATCGAATATCGTGTCCTCTGATACTTGTTTTATGTTGTACTGGCTAGCTAGGTTATCTAGCATGTTTCTTTGGTGGGATGGTATGTTTTCTGTTTCAATTAGTAGACACCATGGTTTTGTGATATAGTCCGCTGAAGCCCAGTATAGGCTCATTATAGACTGGAAAGCTATTCCCGGGTCTTTTTCGTTGATTAATGCGATGATGGGCTCGTTTTCCCTGAATCCCCATGCATAACTGGTGCCGTGGAACTCTATTCTGGTTAATCCGTTTTCTTGTAGATATTTTTCCAGTTCCTCTATGGGTTTGGGCATAGTGTGATTAATTGTGCCTGTGTTTATTGGTTTACCGGAAATATCTTTTGATGGTTTCATTGAATCCAGCGTTTCGCGTCAAGGAGATCAACAGGAAACCAAGTAGAATCATCTCAAAGAACGCCTTCACGATGATCTGTATTGCTACAAGTGTGGCTATGCCGACTTGGAGACCGGAAACCACGGGCAACAGGTATCTGAACAGTATAAGGGTCAGCAACGCCTCCGGGATATATGCAAGTACAGTCAAAGCAGAAGCTTTCATGAAAGAATCTACCTCGTATTTTTTGAATAGATAACCAGCGGTTAACCCAGTCAGTGCCTTTCCCAACGGTAACCCGATGCCTGTTACAAGGTTTCCCTTACTGAACCCGAACTCAAAAGCGGCAACCAGTCCTCCTACTGCGCCTGTTATTCCGCCTATTGCTGGTCCTCCGAACAATGCGGCGATGAAGGTGGTTAAGTGGCTGATGTCTAGTGCAAGGCTTACTTGTATTGGTCCTACGGGTATGTTTGGTGCGAAGGCTCCTACCTGTGTGGTGATCATGGATAGTATGTTTCCGAGGGCTGCCATTATGGCTATGAATGTGATGTTTTTGGTGGTTAGTTTTGCCATTTCACTTGAAGATATATATTAACCAATATACGGGTTATTACTCAATCGTTGGTAGATTTGCAGCGCTGAATAAGTTCCTCAAGAACCTGTATGGTCCGATCAGCTTCCTTTGTCTTTACCATAATATGATCTCTGAGGTAAGTTGAGATGGCGTAGATGCTGATTCCCTCGTCCGCTAATATCGCTGAGACCACGGATAGAAAACCAACTAGGCTCAAGTCTAGCACAATATCAAACGTGATAACCGAATAAGGTGCCTCTGACTCAAAAACCGGGAAATGTTCTTTCATCTTTTCCCAGTCTCTGGTCTTCAATATCAATGAGACTTCCTCAGTGTCAACTGTAATGCTGCTGAAGGGCGATAATGGCTTGAAAAGCTCCAACGCCATATCTTGCTTCTCAACTGGGAGGCTTACAATGGTATACTCGTCTGAGTGAAACTTCAACTTGGTCGATGCGAAAACAGGCATCATCTCAGGGGAAGGCATATGGGTCAGTTTAGTTCAAGTCCTGTATCCTTTTTCCCCGTCTGGTTAACTCGATAATTCTGGCAGTGAGTCGTTTGTTCCTGCGTTTGAGTTCCTTTAGGAGGGTTTTGGGTTTCTCGGGGCTGATCATATAGATGGAGTTATCCACAAACATGTTCATGATTATATCTTCAGCGTTAGTGTAATCAATGAATTTGAACCCGCTTTTACGTAAGTTGGCTGACTGGTCTGTTGCGTATTCTGTTGCGGCTTTGCTTATTTCATCGTCTACTCTGATGTACACTTCTACGCGGTTAATTTCCTTGTAAGGGATCGTGACCGCTTTTCTTAGAAGACGAGAAATCTTGAAGCCATCAGGGGTTAGAACGTATTTGCTTGTATAGACGGGGAAGAATCGTGGGATCGCCCATGTTAGGAACAGTGTGGAGACTAAGACTATGATGTCTTCCCAGAACATCTGGCTACCAATCAGCATACCCTCTTGAAGATGTAACGCTGTCTGGTAGACATTATAGAGGAAGAGAGGTAGGTTAACGGCTGGAATAATATACCCTAAGAGCATTCTTCGCCTCATAAGGGGTAGGGATTTGACTTCTTCGCTCAAACCAGTTCCAGTCAAAAGACGGAGACCCTAGATATAAAACCCTACCAGAACCCAAAAAAAGGAGAAACCCCCAAGCCCTAGGCATGAACATCACTGTCCTCCGACTCGGTCATAGGCCTCACAGGGACAAACGGCTATCAACACATCTGATTCTCTGCGCCCGCGCCTTAGGTGCTGAGAAAGTGATCTATAGTGGGGAAGAGGACCCGCGTCTTGAGGAGGGGATCGGTGATATTGTTGAACGCTGGGGCGGCGAGTTCAGTATTGAATACGATTCTAACTGGAGGGGCGTCGTGAAGCAGTGGAAAGGCAACATTGTGCACCTGACTATGTACGGGATTCCGGTCGAAGACGGGGCTCCCATGATCAGTGAAACAGAAGAACCGCTTCTCGTCGTTGTGGGAGGTCCAAAGGTGCCCCGGGACATGTATGAGCATGCTACTTGGAATGTCTCTGTGACGAATCAGCCTCATAGCGAGGTAAGTGCTTTGGCGATTTTCATGCTGTTACTGCAGGGTGAGGATGCTCTCAAGCATGATTTCGCTGGTGGTTCCATTAAGATTTCGCCTAGTGAGCGTGGAAAATGCGTGGAGGTTAGCAAAGACTAAATCACGCGAATGCGGTTATTATGGGGGATCGAAGAAATTGGCGTCTATATATACGGTTAATGATGAAACACTTTACAACATAGCTAGAGTACTTGGAGGAGAAGATGGCGTCAAGATCATCGAGATACTCCACGATAAAGACAATATTACAGTCGAGGAGCTAGCTGAGATCACTGAGATACAGATCAACGATGTTAGGAAGCTCTTGTATAGGTTCTATAATCATAGCTTGGTGACTAACAGACGGTTTAGGGATAAGGAGACGGGGTGGTTCATATTCCAGTGGAGTCTTCAGCCTGAGCTGGTTGAGGCATATGTTCATAGCATTAAACAGAAGATATTGCGGAAGCTTGAGACGCGGTTAGCTTATGAGAATACTCACGAGTTTTATCATTGTGGTAATCCTGGGTGTCCGAATACTACTTTTGAGGAAGCAATGGAGACTGTTTTCCATTGCCCTAACTGTAATGAGCCTCTTCACAGGGTGGATAACCTTCCTGTTATAGAGTTCCTTGAGAAGAAGATAGAAGAGATCAAGGAGGAAATGGAGGACTGAGTCTCCCATCTAGAGATGAGGCTCTTGGGATTCTTGAGGCGGTTGGGACCCCGAGCCATGTTATTGAGCATTGTGTGAATGTCACTAAGATAGCGTTACGTATTGCTAATCAGCTGATTTTCAGGGGCTATGATGTTGATATCCGGCTAGTTGAGGCTGGTGCTTTGCTTCATGATATTGGTAGAAGCCAGACTCATGAGGTTGATCACGCGGTGGTTGGCGCAGAGATCGCACGGGGGCTTGGGTTATCTGAGAAACTTGTTCTGATTATTGAGCGGCATATTGGTGCGGGGATACCTGAAGCTGAGGCGAAGGTGCTTGGTTTGCCTGCGCGAGATTATTTTCCTGTGAGTCTTGAGGAAAAGATTGTTTCTTATGCTGACAAGTTGATTGCTGGTCGCTGTGAGGTGGATATTGAGGTCACTGTACGTGACTTTGCGGATAAGCTTGGTGTGGATCATCCCAGTTTGGAGAGGCTTAGGGATCTTGATGCTGAGATGAAGGCTTTGTTGGCTGGCTAGATTCGTTAACGTTTTATGTGTGATGTTGATCCAATAAGGGTGCGTGGGCCGGTCGTCCAGCCTGGTTAGGACGCCGCCTTTACGAGGCGGAGGTCGCAGGTTCAAGTCCTGCCCGGCCCACCATTGTTTCTGGTGTCTACTGGTGGGTACTTTGGGAAAAAAATTTTCTTGTGTGAATTGGTGTGATTTTCTATTATTGGGTTGTGTACGTTTTGGTATTGATTAGCCGGCGTTTTGGTACTGATTGAGATCGAAACTGGGCTGTTCTGGGGCTGGTTTAGTTGAAAGAACCCTGATTATGGCTGGGGTGCTGGTACCCCCCTCCCCCATGTTTGAGAACCATTAAACTGTACGGTTCCAAGGATCACTTATGAGTTCTAATATTGAGAAGGCGACACTAGGGGGAGGCTGTTTCTGGTGTACTGAAGCGGTTTTCCTTGAGATAGAAGGAGTTACGGGTGTTGTCTCGGGTTATTCCGGTGGTCACGTGAAAAAACCAACATATAATCAAGTAGTCAGTGGCACAACTGGTCACGCGGAGGTAGTTCAGGTCTCGTTTGACCCAGAGATCGTATCCCATCGGGAGATATTGGAAATATTTTTCACAATGCATGACCCTACCTCGCTGAATCGTCAAGGAGCGGATGTTGGTACACAGTATCGGTCTGTTATCTTTTACCATAGTGAAGAGCAGCGTAAGGTAGCAGAAGCGTTCATCAAAGAGATGAATGAGACTAATTTGTTCAATCTTCCCATCGTTACCCAGCTTGAGCCATTCGAGGCTTTCTATGAAGCGGAAGACTATCACAAAGACTACTATAACCGAAACAAGAATCAAGGATACAGTAGGTTTGTTATCAAGCCCAAGCTAGAGAAAGTTGAGAAACAACATAAGGAGAAACTCAAGTAATGGTCGAAACAGCAGAGTATGATGTTATCCGTAAGGATGGTTCTTTTGAGATCCGGCGTTATCATGAGATGTTAATGGCAGAGGTTGACCAGACAAGGGGTTCAGGGTTCAATACCTTGTTCCAGTATATCTCGGGTAAAAACAAGGCAAAACCCAAGATCGCTATGACTAGTCCGGTTATGACCTCTGAAAAGATAGCCATGACGAGTCCTGTTATGAGTACGGCAAGCAAGATGGGTTTCATGGTGCCCAGCGAATACACAATGGAGACTGTACCAGAGCCAAGCAATCCCCGTGTGACAATAGTCAAGATACCTGAACGCTTTGTTGCTACTGTTCGTTTCAAAGGCTTTGCTTGGAAGAACGAGGTCAAGAAACAAACCAAGCTTCTTCTAGACTGGCTCCATAAAGAGAATATCGAAACAAAAGGCTCTGTCTTCCTGATGCAGTATAATCCACCTTTTGTACCCGGTTTCTTGAGAAGAAACGAGATGGGTATTGAAATTATATATAACGAATAGTTTTTCCAATATTCATAACAATTTTTTTCATATTCTGTACTGCGATAAAATAGGACAATAAGTTGGCTTATTGTTCCAACCATGTCAATTCCTTTAAAAGACCTTTTAATGCAAAAGAAAGTTATTCAAAATGCGGTAAAAGTGATTGGACTTGATTGAAAAATATACAACAGCGATAATTCAATACAGAAGAATTGACCCTGAAGAAGTACCCGACGTAAACAAGCGGAGAAAAGCAAACCTGAAAAAACTACTGGAAAGTTTTCCAACCCTCGACACATGGAATGTAATTGATCCAGTAAAGCTCGTGGTTTGCCCAGAGAACATACTAAGGCACGAGTTCAACGCAAAAGAGTCCACTCAGAAGGAAAGAGTAGCTTCCGCTGTAACCATACCCGGTCCAGAAACAGATGAAATAGCCGAGATGGCGAAGAAATACAAATCATATATCAGCATGTCAATGCACGAAAAAGACCCGCAATATCCCGATTACTTCATGAACACTGCTTTCATTATGAACCCGAAAGGAAAAATCATCCTCAAGTTCAGAAAGATTAACCCATGGATACCCCTCGAAGTCTCAACAAGCCCTCACGATATACCTGACTACAAGGAACCCATGTTCCCTGTTGTTGAAACCGAGCTAGGAAACCTAGCATGCATGGTTTGCTATGATCAGTTCTTCCCAGAAGTTGCAAGACAACTTACATTTAACGGCGCAGAGGTAATCCTCAAACCAACTATTTTTCCGCCCTATCCCCAGCATATGAACTATGATCCCTACGACTGGTATACCACAGTCAACAAAATGAGAAGCATCGAGAACATGGTATATGGTGTAAACTGTAACAGCGGAAAATATGGAAACAGTATGATAGTAGACTATCTAGGTAGAATACTCGCAAGAGGCGCAAGGGGAAGACAGATGACCATAGGTGCTACCATCGATGTTCAGGCACAACGAGACTACAGAAACAAAACACAGCTACACAACATGGTACAACAACTACGAACAGAGTGCTACACATACCTCCAAGAACCCATGTGGCCAGTAAACAAACCCCTGATAAACGAGGAAGACTACCCTGAGTGGGCTCCAAAGCCAAAATTCTATAAAAAATAATAGGGTGAGTAACTCACCTATTTCTTGTAAACGGTTTCTCCGCCTAGGATCGTCTCAAGCACGACTGTGTCCTTGATGTCATCCTCTGGACAGGTCAGTATATCCCGATCCAGTATAATCATGTCAGCGAGTTTACCCGTCTCAAGGCTTCCCTTGATGTCCGTCTCAAAGGTCAGATGAGCACCGTTGATGGTGTACATTCTGATCGCCTCCTCTCTGGTAACCCTCTGATCCTCGCCTAGACACACCTTACCGATCTCGGTCTTACGTGCTACTGATGCCCATAGACATGGGAACGGTGGGTAGGGCGTTACTGGGCTATCTGTGCCTGCTGCGGTCATGATTCCGTGGTCTAACCAAGCTCTGTGGGGTTTGAGCCACTTGCATCGCTCTAAGCCGACTGAGTTGATGTAGCTGTCACCCAGATAGTAGAGGAAGTCTGGCTGACTCGCCACGTTGATGCCATATTCGATACAGTCTTTAAAGTTCTGTTCGCTTGGCTGGTATGCGTGTATGAGGTAGAATCCTCTTCCCTTTATGGGCTTGATCTTGTTGGTCTTCTTATAGGTATCAATGACGATATCCATTGCCTTACCGCCACAACAGTGAATACCACAAAGCATACCACGTCTATTCGCGGCATCAACAAGCTTCTGAAGTTTATCCTCTGGAACCGTCAACAAGCCAAAGTCATCAGGATCATCCTCATAGTGCTCTCTGAGTAGAGCTGTTCTTCCACCGATTCCTCCGTCAATGAGAATCTTCAATCCCTGTAGCTTCAACAGATCATCGCCGTATCCGCTGATCATTGGGAAGTTATCGATGCGTTTCAAACTTGACTCTATGGGCTCATCACCGTTGATAGCTCGTAGCATCATATTGGTACGTACAGTAACCAGTCCTTGGTCCTTAAGCCGCTGATAAGCAACCATCTGATCCTCGGAGGTTCCTGCATCAATGACGCTTGTAATACCAACCTCGTTGAAAGCCTTGAAAGCAGCTTTGATCTGCTCCATAAACTCTGGAATACCATCCTCTGGAATATGCTTCCTAACGAGAACCATCGCTGGAGTCTCTTCAAGCATACCCGTAGGTTCACCATCAGCGTTCTTGACAATCTGACCGCCGATAGGCTGAGGCGTATCCTTAGTGATACCCGCTATCTCAAGCGCCTTACTGTTTGCAACAAGCAGATGACCACAGGTCCTCGTCAATGTGACCGGGTTATCTGGAGCAACCTCGTCAAGGTCCCACCTTGAGGGGTTACGTTTCTCAGCCAGCTTAGCCTGATCCCAGCCTCTGCCAAGAATCCATTCACCCGGCTTTGCCTCTTTCACTTTTTCTGCTACTGCTTTCTTCATGTCCTCAATGCTGTGCATTGGGGGTGTTCTGCAGTTGATCATCATTAGCGCTGAGCCTGTTCCCGTGACGTGAAGATGGCTATCAAATAGACCCGGCATAACTGTCTTGCCTTTAAGGTCAATCACCTTGGTTTTTGGTCCGGTGAGTTTCTTTACTTCCTCGGTTGTGCCAACGTGCTGAATCTTTCCGTCTTTTACTGAGACGGCTTCTGCTATGGAGAATTTCTCGTCCACTGTGATGATCTTGCCGTTTATTAGTGCAAGATCAGCCATACATGGCTTTGGTGTAGACATATTTATCCCCAGAAATATCGCGTTTGGGGATATAATATTTGACTTCAGCCAAGCAGGATGTTAATCTCATAAACAATCTGCTCAGGAACCAAGCTACGTCCTTCCTTACGCAAAGCAACAAACCCAAGGCGTTCAAGAATCTTCAAATCATTATAGACGTTCTTCACATTTCTACCCAGCTTCTCAGCGAGATCATTGATACTCAAAACAGGCTCAGCGCCTAGAAAATCGAGCAACTCAAGCCGCTTAGCGGTCAACAGCATATACTCAGCCTCACCAAGGATTAGATTCTCCTCCGCGAGGTACTCAAAGTCTTCGCCCTCCTGATAGGCTCTTAGGGCGTGGTCCATGTTTGTCCAGTCGATGTATTCATCAAAGACGCCTGGGGGCATTCTGCCTTTTGTGAACTCCTCATGCAGGTGGCTGAGGCTTCCGTATTTTTCCCTGAGTATTGCCATGCGGGTTTGTACTTGGTGCATGGGTATGCTCTTTACTACACGCCACTCCATATTGGTGTAGAGACCAATAAACCCTTATTAGTTTAACTAAAACGAAAGAAGATGAGAACAATGCAATTTCCCCTAGATAAAATAACGGACAATATCTGGGAGGTACCCATAGCATTCAGCAAATACATGAGGGTACCCGCGAGGATCTACGCTGATCAACAGCTACTCGAAGCGATGAAAGGAGACGAGACCCTAACACAGGCAGTCAACATCGCACAACTCCCAGGCTTACTAAAATATAGCATTACATTACCAGACGGGCACCAAGGATACGGTTTCCCTATTGGAGGCGTTGGTGCCTTTGACGCAGAAGAAGGCATCATAACACCCGGAGGTGTAGGTTATGATATCAACTGCGGCGTCAGATTGATGAGAACCGATCTCACCTACAAGGAAGTAGAGCCAGTCAAAGAACAACTCATCAACGAGATATTCAAGCTCGTACCATGCGGCGTAGGCGTAGGAAGCAAGATGCGTCTAAGCACCACTGAGTTATCAAGAGCAGTCTCTGAGGGAATCCAGTGGGCTGTAGACAAGGGCTATGGTTGGGACCGAGATTTCAGCCATAGCGAGGAAGGTGGCTGCATGAAGGAAGCCAACCCGGATAAGGTCAGTCAACGAGCTCTCAAACGAGGAGCCTCACAGCTGGGTACACTAGGCGCAGGAAACCATTTCCTAGAAATCGCACGGGTATCCGAGATATTCGACCAAAAGGCAGCGAAAATCTATGGAATAACCGACCCAGACCAAGTTATAGTGTGGGTTCACACAGGAAGCAGGGGCTTTGGACACCAGATCGCCACTGACTACATCAGGGTAATGGAAGAAGCCACACGCAAATACAAGATCAGATTACCGGCACGAGAACTAGCTTGTGCGCCTCTGAAGAGCCGTGAGGCTCAGGATTATTATGAGGCGATGAGTTGTGCCATCAACTGGGCGTTCATCAATCGCCACATAATCATGCATCAAGTACGCAAAGCCTTCGAACATATCTTCAAACAGAGCGCAGAGGACATGGGAATGGACCTTGTCTACGGTATGACCCATAACACTGCCAAGAAAGAGGAGCACACCGTGGACGGTAAACGGGTGGAAGCAGTAGTTCACCGCAAGGGAGCCGCAAGAGCCTTTGGACCCGGAAGAAAAGACCTTCCCCCTGACTACAAAGCCATTGGACAACCAGTATTACTAGTTGGCACCATGGGAACCGCAAGCTATCTCTTGAAGGGAACAGAGAAAGGCGAGGAACTTAGCTTCGCGAGCACAGCCCACGGAGCAGGAAGAGTTATCAGCAGATCAGGTGCACGAAGAAGATTCAATGCACGTCACATCATTAACGACCTGAAGAACAAGGGAATTGTCGTAAAGGCAGCCAGTGGCAGGATCGTTGAGGAGGAGAGCCCTGATAGCTACAAGGATGTTCACAGGGTTGCTCAGGTGAGTCATGATGTTGGTTTAGCTGAGAAGGTTATGATGAGTGTGCCTATCGCGGTTGCGAAGGGCTAATTTTTTCCTTACCCAAAAAATATTATATACCAGTTTTTAGCTTGATGGTTGACCGAGTTGACAGTCCAGATCAAGCCCCATCTATGGTTCACATTATACACATTGATGCGTCTAGGAGCCACAAAGACCGCTATCAAGATCAGCACAACACAGCTAAGCGAGGAAATGGGGGGAAGCCAGCAGAGCGCCAGCCGACATCTTCAGTTGCTTGAATCAGAGAACATGATCGAGCGCTCTATCAGCCCCGAGGGAAGCAAGATCAAGATTACTGGGCATGGACAAGCGGAGTTAGATCTTGTTTTAAATGAGCTGAAATGGTATCTGGAGGGCAAGGAAGCCCAGACCATCGAGTTTGAGGGCGAGGTGATAAGCGGCTTGTTCGAGGGTGCCTACTACATCAGCAAGGAAGGCTACCATAACCAGATCGTTGATCATCTTGGTTTTGAGCCGTTCCCCGGAACCCTCAACGTCAGGATCAACGAGGAAGACTTTGATCGACGTAGAAAACTCGAAAGAGGCGAGTACATCAGACTTGAGGGCTTCAAGGACGGCGAAAGAAGCTTTGGGGCTGCTCACTGTTTCCCCTGTATGGTAAACGATGAACTTGAGGGCGCGTTAATAGTAGCTGAACGTAGCATCCACGATTATGGGGTGATGGAGATTATCTCGCCCTATTATCTGCGACGAAAACTGGAGCTAGCTGATGGGGATAAGGTTAAAGTTTCTTTCTTGCCCCTTCGACGATCCGACTCTTAATCTTGCTACTACTGTTGAGGTCATCCTCACCGAACTGCTTTATCTGAACTATCTTGATGTTCATCTCGCGTGCCTTGTTTATCTTCTCGACCTGTGCCTTGATGGCTTCTTGATCGTGACCAACCACGACTATATCCGGTTTAACCTGCAACAATACACGGGCTAGGTCCATGTTCTCGAAACCCAGCAAGACCTCATCGACTACCTTTAAGGCCTCGATTACAGCTCGTCGCTGGTCCTCGGGGATGATGGGGTCACTGCCTTTGAGGCTGCGTACTGTCTCGTCTCGGGCTACAATTACTACTAGTTTGGCGTTTTCTCCGCCAATTTTTTTCGCTTCCTCAAGATACCGTATATGTCCATAGTGGAGTAAGTCGAAGACTCCTGCAGCGAGTACTGTTGTCATCTACCCATCGAAGCCCAGTATGCCCTAAAAGGTTTACCGCGTGGTTTAGCAGACTTGGTTGTTTGGTGGATGAATTATACGCTTGTTGTTGTGGGTGTTACCACTCAAAATCAACGATGCCTAACAGTTTTAATGCGTCCAGTATGCCCTCCGCGTATGCTACGCATGTTAATGCTGTGGCTTTCTTGTCTACTCTGTAATACTCGGAGTCATAGAGATAGTTCTCTGTGTGCTTTAGAAGCTCCTCTAGCTGCTCAGATGTGATCTCAACTGGTAAATTTCTTGCTTTAAGCTCGTCCAGTACTTTTCTGCAGCCAACAGAGTATTTTGTGATCAATCTATCGGTCTCGCCCACTGGTTTATGGTTCTGGATCACTTTTCTTGGGCAGTCTGCTAGGGCTTCTAGTGCTTCTTCTTCCATGAAGTGGAGTTTTCCGGGGGCGATTATGGTGTGGGGTGGCTCTCCGAAGTCATGGTGTAGTAGCTCTTTTGCTGTGTCTGCTTTGATGGCGGGGAACCTGCTTCCTAGGCGGGCTGCTCCTACTAGTAGTGTTTCTGGGTTGAACTCTCCTGTGTCTATGAGGCGTTTTATGGCGTGGGGTATGGTGAGGTATTTTTCCTCCGCCATGTTGAGGTCAAGTAGGATCAGTGTGTGGAGTCCGTGTTCATAGTTTTCTTTGATGGTGCGGATGGCGGTGTCTACTGGTCCTTTTTCGGGTAAGGGTATTGTTACGGTTTTTCCGAACTTGTATATGCTGAGCCCTGTGTTGGTGATGGATGTGAATATGCTTGAACCATGTATTACCTTGGTCTCTACGCCGTCCTCATGAGCATCCAAGATTAGACTGATATGCGTAGTAGCACTCAACGCGTCACCACCGACAAGAATCGCGATGTTGCTTGTTTTTGCCTCGCTGAGTAGTTGGTCTGCTTGGTCTTCCATGCCGTTGCGTTTGAGGGGTGTGATTTTTTTGCCGATGGTTTCTTCGAGTTCTGGTATTGTGGTGTCTAGTTTCATTGTGTAGGTTTCGGCGTAGACTTTGTCGGCTTCTTGGGCGGCTTGGATGCCTCGTAGGCTGAGGTCTTGGTGGCTGTTTATTCCGATGCTTATGAGTGTGATCATTTTTGTTTCCTCTTGATGGGTCTGCGGGTTATGTTTCCGCAGGTGTGGCATGTGGTTGTGATGTGGGGTTCTCTTGTTTGGCGGATGCGTGTAGTTGAGTTGTATCCGGGGATTAGGGGTGTGTTGCATTTTTTGCAGATGCCAGTGCGTATGTGTTGTGGTATTTTGGTGCGTGTTCTTTGGGCTATTCTTCTGAGAAGTGATACGTAGCGGCGTGCCTGTGTTGGTTCTGTGTGTATTGTTTCTTGTGCTATTTTGTAGAGTGTTTGTATGCGTTGCTGGGGTATTGTGTTTCGTGGCATCCCGTTTCTGGTTTGGTATCCGGATATTATAAGATAATGATATCGTTGCGGGTGGGGTGATAGGTTTATAAGATTGGGGTAGTTATTTGGGTGAGAGTTAGCGGGGTAGGGCAGCCAGGTTAGCCCGTGGGGCTCATAACCCCAAGGTCGGTAGTTCAAATCTATCCCCCGCTACCAAACTTT
>Ga0190359_1001498_pt1 | contig 14673 bp, 11 predicted proteins | sample 48721823_MG_FD_161269 | JGI IMG/M metagenome (GOLD analysis project Ga0190359, IMG submission 161269) | Hydrothermal vent microbial mat bacterial communities from Southern Trench, Guaymas Basin, Mexico - 4872-18-2-3_MG | ecosystem: Environmental > Aquatic > Marine > Hydrothermal vents >... | reverse complement strand
AGAAATTTACAAACTGAAAAAACACTCCCTCTCCCTTAATGGGAGAGGGCTGGGTTGACGGTGCCCCCCTCCCCTTTGTCCCCTCCCACGAGGGGAGGGGAAATATCAGTTTTTATAGACGTTCAATCATCAGTTTGTAAATTTCTGGTTGATAGAAATATGCCCATTTTAAAGCCAAGAATTGTAATCATTTTATTTTTTACCTTTTGGTGTTGCAGCATAGCGCATGCCTCTGCCAATATTCCCTTGGATTCCGCGTTTTATACAGACATAGACACCCTCATTTCTCAGGGCTTGATTAAAAGCTGCATTTCATCAACAAGGCCCTTCACCAGGGCTGAAGCAGGGAGGTTGTTGGCCGAAGCAGTCTATTATTCTGAGATGAAAGACACCCCTTTTGCCATATCCAAACTCTTTGATCAAATGGCTGAAGAATACACCGAAGAGATCTCTGAGGCTGAAGGTCGTGGAAGGTCACCCAGTACCTTTGTAAAACCGTTGGATGAATTATCCATCACCTACAATTATTTCAATGGTCCATTCTCTATATTTAATAATGAAGGTATCGACTATTTTGATGGACGTAATGCGATAATCCAGTTTCAATCAAGGGCTCGGTTATGGAGAGTTTTTTCTTTCTATATTCAGCCTGTTCTAATTTACAATGAAAATTTTAAGGGTATTGAAGGGAATGATGAAACCGAATTCAGGATACACAAAGGGTATGTAAAGTTTACCGTTGATAATTTCGAGATAGAATGGGGAAAAGACTCCCTCTGGTGGGGCCCCGGCTCTCATGGCGCTCTGCTTATGTCAAATAATGCCCGCCCCTTTGAAATGATCAAGATATCCAATCCCCGGGCTAGCCTTCTGCCTTCAATTTTTAGATACTTAGGACCCTTTAGATATATTCTGCTCTATTCAACATTGGACGATAAGGTAAACTCTGGCCATCCTCCCAACTCCAAACTTTTTGGTCTGAGGTTTGATTTTAAACCTCACCCCCTTTTTGAGTTTGGAATGTCCTATCTAACCCATTTTGGCGGTGATAGACCCGGCACGGAGAATCTCGATCTATCAGACTATTTTAATATAATATTCAGCAATGAATGCAGAAACGGCGACAAGCGTGACAGCAACAAGGAATTTGCTATAGATGCCGCCCTCACAATCCCAAATATCTCGGATCTTATGCCTGTAGCTGATTCCTTAAAATTATATGCAGAATGGGGTGGAGAAGACCAGGGTGTTACGCCGGATAGGCGAGCCTATCTCCTGGGAACAGTGTTCAATAATATTTTTACAGCTCAGGGATTAAGTGTGAGAGCCGAATATACCAATCTTTCTCCAAAAAGCGTTCCGGGTGCCTGGTATAGCCATGGATGGTGGGCGATGAAATATCATGGAAGAGTGTTTGGTCACCATGCTGGCACGGACTCAGATGACCTTTTTATTGAATTGTCACATCAAATTAAGGACAATTTTTTCTACAAAGTAGGCTTTGATAAGGAAAGGAGCGGAATAAGCAAGGCATATACGCAGGAAAAATACGAGTATTTCCTTGAAGCAGGATATGACTTCAAGAAATGGTCAACAATCAAGGCCGGATATTGTTATGAGGATATCAATAATGTTGATAATGTGAAGGACAGGAAACAGAAAAACCATTTTATTGGAGCAGAAATTGGCTTTAGGTTTTAGCTATCAGCAAGGAGCGCCAATGGGTGAGAGAAGATAGGCAGTATGGGTAGGCAGAAATTGGAGGAAACAGCTTACTGCATACGTCATACTTGAAAAAAAGCGCGCTTGAGGTTTTATAAAATTTTATGATATGAATATAATTTAACTATGCAAAATCTTGGGAGAAATATAAGAGTATGAGACAAGTAATAGAAAGTGTAAACAGGAATATCCTGCAAAAAGGGCCAGAATTTGTGAAAGGCGGGAATTTTTTTACCAGAAAAGTCATTTTATTTAGCGTTTTTTTCACACTATTAATTTTCAATCTTTCTTATGGGCAGGTCTCAACTTTTTCTTCTGAGTTGCCAGGATCCCCACCTGAATCTGAAGGAAGAAGCAAAGCCATATCCCCTCAAATTCCTAAAGAAATCATGGGCAAGGAAATAGAGCGACTCCCTGGTGAAGTTTCTTTTGAGGAAAGATACCCCTTTCCATTTCTTATTTCAGCAGTACAGGGGGACACGTTTGTTGATGTAAGCTGGACGCCCGTTGAAACAGTTAAGTTAAAAAAAGAACTGATAGAGGAGCCAGTAAGTGGCTATATTCTGTTTTATGGAACGGAGTCGCGAAATTACACAAAAAAGGTTGATGTGGGAAATACGGCCAGCTATAGGATTAGGAATTTAAAAAACCACACCCCCTATTTCTTTTCAGTAAAGGCCTACACAAAATCTAAAAGATTGACTGGTTTTTCAAATGAAGTAAAAGCTACCCCAAAGCCTAAAGAAGAGCTTAAATCTACAATCGAGCGTGTTTTCTCTGAAGAGATTCCTCAGGCAGTAACCAAAGATCTAAAGCAATTCGGCTATGACCTTTTTTCTTCTTCTATTTCCTCTTTTGCTCCGGTAACTGATATTCCCGTTGGACCAGACTATATGATCGGGCCAGGAGATAGCTTTACAATATCCTTATGGGGAAGGGTTGAGCACAGTTTTAATGTAAAGGTTGACCGTAACGGTCAGATAACCCTCTCAAAGATAGGTACCCTCAAGGTCTGGGGATTGACCTTCGCAGAATTAAAGAAGTATTTACAGAGGGAATTCTCCAAGCGATACAAGGGCTTCCACATGAATGTGGTAATGGGCAAACTGCGCACCATCAGGGTATTTGTGACCGGGGAGGTGGTAGTCCCTGGGAGCTACACCCTGAGCTCGCTTTCAACAGCCTATACTGCCCTTTTTGCTGCAGGAGGACCATCAAAGAAAGGAACCATGAGAAACATTAAGTTGCAGAGGAATGGTGCAACTATCAAGATTATCGATCTTTATGACTTTCTCCTTAAAGGCGACAAAAGCCAGGATGAACGGCTTCAATCAGGAGACACGATTTTTGTTCCAGTGATTGGGCCTGTCGTTGGTATTACAGGGAATGTGAAGAGGCCAGCTATCTATGAGATGAAAGGAACTATGAACCTTCAAGAAGTGATAGGTCTGGCAGGAGGGGTAACTTTTCTAGGTTATCTCCAGAGGATTCAGCTTGAACGTGTAGAGTCCCATCAAAAGAAGATAGTGGTTGACTTTGATATCTCGGAATCTTTGTATGGTGAAAGGCCTCAATTGGATACACCAATTCAAGATGGAGATCTGATCAAGATCTATCCTATTTTACCCACTACGCAGAATATTGTCTATTTAGAGGGCCATGTAAAACGCCCTGGAGGCTATGAGTTTAAAAAAGGCATGAAACTCCTCGACCTTATCCCCTCTTTCGATGAACTGTTGCCCGAGCCTTATCTCGATCACGCTGAGATCACAAGGTTGATCCCCCCTGATTTCCATCCCGAGACCATATCATTTAATTTGGGCAGATTATTAAAAGGAGATTTATCCCAGAATATTGAATTAAAGGAATACGACACTGTGACTGTCTATTCCAGGGATACTCTACAGGAAGTTCCTCAGGTTACTATCGGTGGGGAGGTGCAAAGGCCTGGTAAATATCGATTGCTGGAAAATATGCGTGTAAAAGACCTCATCTATAAAGCTGGCAACTTAAAGCGAAGCGCTTATCTGCCGGAGGCCGAGATAACCAGGTTGATAAAGACAGAGAAGACTGTGTTATCAAAGATGATAAACATTAATCTTGGCGAGGCGCTGAAAGAAAATGATAAATATAATATATTATTGAAAGAAGATGACTACGTCTTTGTCCGGCGGATTCCAGAGTGGTATACAGAAAAAACTTGTACGATAAAGGGAGAGGTCAATTTTCCGGGTGAGTATTCAATCTCCAGGGGCGAGAGGTTGAGTTCAGCCCTTGAGAGGGCAGGCGGATTTACAGAATACGCTTACCTGAAAGGCGCATTTTTTACCAGGGAATCTGCAAGAAGAGCACAGCAAGAAAGACTTAAAGGGTTTATCGATCGCTTGGAGGCGGATATTTTGCGAGCGCAAATAAAACTTGCCGAGGGATCTCTCTCAGAGGATGCGGCCAAGGCCGCGAAGCAATCCCTGACAGCAAAAAGGGAACTCGTCAGGAAAACCAAGGCATCCCAGGCCACAGGAAGGGTAGTGATTGTCCTTGATTCACTGGACAAATTCAAAGGCTCAAAATATGATCTGGAACTGGAGGATGGGGATACACTTACTATACCGCCAGTGCCAGGCACAGTGAATGTCATGGGCAGTGTATACAACCCTACATCGATTGTATACACTCAAGGAAAGCGTGTTGACTTTTATCTCAACAAGGTTGGTGGTCCCACTCCCGATGCCGAAAAAGGTGAGATGTACATAGTAAAGGCCGATGGCTCAATTATCAGCAAAACACAGAAAGGGAAATTTGGTATATTATGGGACACTGAAGAAAATAGATGGGTCTCCGGTGGCTTCATGTCTGCTCGAATAGAGCCAGGAGACTCAATACTTGTGCCATCTAAGGTAACAAGGTTTGTTTGGAAGAGGGAGATTAAGGACTGGACAACAATCCTCTACCAGCTTGCTATAACAGCAGGCACGATAGCAGTTTTATATTAGGAAAATATTGGATCAGGACGTAGACCTTAGCAGATACATGCAGATAATAATTTTTTATTTCTTAATCAAGATAATCTGCGTTAACCTGCCCGCCGTCTGGCAGGCTGGTTGGCGTCCTGGGTTGGACTTCTTTCCATTGAATTAGCTTCACTAAAAGGATGCGTCATGGAAATAGATGAAAGAGAAGACGAGATAAATCTTCTTGATTACTGGCGGGTAATCATAAAGAGGTGGAGGATCATTGCCTTGATCTTTTTTGCCTCCGTATTAACATCTGCCATTGTAAGTCTTCTTATGACCCCGATATACCAGGCCAAAGCCACTATTATGCCTATCGAGTCATCCGGGGGTAGGCTTTCTTCTGCATTGCGGAGCCTTGAATCTTTGCCTTTTGTGGGCGGTATGCTGCCCGGCGCAGGTGGAGCGTCTGCAAGTAAATTAGTGGCTGTGCTTAAGAGTAGAACAATGGCTGAGGATGTGATCCAGGCCCTTGACTTGATCAAGATCCTCTTTGAAGAGCCTCAGGATGAGCCGCCCACTCTCCAGGATGCTGTCAGGTCACTTAGTGAAATGACTAAGATTGCTGACGATAAAAAGGGGCTCATCAGTATATCTGTTGAATATAAGGATCCAGGGATTGCCGCAGATATTGCCAATCAATTTACCGTTGCGCTTAAAAAATTCCTAAATGAGAATGCACTGTCCATGGCCAAGAGAAACAGGATATTCATAGAAGACCAGTTGAAAAAGGTTAAAGAGGAATTGGGTGAAGCAGAAGAGGCCTTAAAGGGTTTTCAGATAAATAAGAAGATCGTGGCCATGGATGCCCAGACAGAGGCATCTATCACAGCGCTGGCCAGTTTGAAGGCCCAGTTAACAGCAAAACAAGTTCAACTGGGAGTTATAAGGCAGTATGCTACTCTCTCCAATCCGGATGTTCTCAGGCTCAAGGATGAACTGAGAGAGCTCAAGAAACAGTTGACTAAGTTAGAGTCTAAAGGCTCTAATCCTGAAGCTGATGCCTTTCCTTCCCTTTCAGAGGCGCCAGAGTTAGGGCTTCAGTATATACGGTTAAAAAGAGATGCAGTTACCCGGCAAAAGGTCTATGAGCTTCTAACCCAGCAGTATGAGATAGCCAAGATTGATGAGGCCAAAGAGGATATCACCTTCCAGGTAATTGATAAGGCCATTCCGCCTGAAAAAAGGATAAAGCCAAAGAGAAAGCTAAATGTGATGCTTGCTGGTGTTGTAGCTCTTTTTGCAGGTATCTTCCTGGTATTCTTTTTGGAGTATCTTGGGAATATTAAAAAGTCAGAGGAAGAAATTGAGCAAGGAGATAAAACTATTAATTGAGAGGCGTGTATGATGAAAAATATTGGAAAGGCATGCGTTGGTTGCATACTATTTTTTATATTTGTCTTACCATACTGTGCATATTCCCAGGGATGGCCTGTGACAAAGATTAAATCCTTACCTGATTCATCCTTTGCAATGGTAGAAGTTAAAAAAGATAGAACAAAGCTACGACACTTTCCCTATAAGGATATAAATGGTAATATTGATATTAACCAATTAATATATTGCCTGGGTACATTTAGCAATGAAACCTGGCTGAACCCTGAAAACGTTGAGACTGCACGGAAGCGCCTTGAGGAGCGCTACTACAGGTTTAAGCTTAATCAATCGCAAGAGGGAATAAAGACAGCCATCAACATTAACACTGCCGGCCTTAAAGATATGGTGCGTTTGCCCAACATTGGCCCTGTTACAGCAGTTAAAATCTACCGGTTTAGAGAGACACATGGGCATTTTAGAAATGTTGAAGACATAAAGAAGGTCGAGGGTATCGGGCCTGCTATATTTGCTGGCATCAAGTATTACATTAAAGTGCGGTAATCTGCAATATAGATTACCTAACGTGTTGAACATATTTATATGAATATTCTTGTTACAGGCGGCGCTGGCTTTATCGGCACAAACTTCATTCGCCATGCCCTTGCTATCAGGCCGGATTGGCGTATCGTTAATCTGGATGCGCTTACCTATGCAGGCAACCCTGCCAACTTCGAAGACCTTGCTCCTGACCAGGCAGAAAGGTATCGCTTTATCCATGGTGATATAGGAGATGCCTCTCTTATTGAACGGATATTTTCTGAGGAAGACATACAAGGGATTATTCACTTTGCGGCTGAATCTCATGTGGATCGATCCATTCTGGGGCCTGAGAAGTTTCTAAAAACAAATATTATAGGCACTTTCCGTTTACTCCATGCGAGCCTTAATTTTTGGAAAACCATGGGAAGGCCTGAGGAATTTCGTTTTCTGCACATATCAACTGACGAGGTCTATGGTTCTCTTGGTTCTGAGGGATATTTTACAGAGAATACACCATATGATCCTTCAAGCCCCTACTCAGCCTCCAAGGCTGCTTCTGACCATTTTGTAAATGCCTATTTTCGCACCTATGACCTGCCTACCCTGATTACAAACTGCTCTAATAATTACGGACCCTTTCAGTTTCCTGAAAAGCTCATTCCTTTGATGATCTTAAATATCTTGGAGAAAAAATCATTACCCGTTTACGGAGACGGGAAAAATGTTCGCGACTGGCTTTACGTCATTGATCATTGCGATGCCCTTATTAGGGTTTTTGAGCAGGGAAAGCCCGGTGAGACGTATAACATAGGAGGAGGCGCAGAGCGTCAAAACATTGAAATCGTTTATCTTTTATGTGACCTTATGGATAAACGTCTGGGTCGGTCTGGAAGCAAATCAAGCCGCAATCTTATTCACTTTGTTACTGATAGGCCCGGGCATGACTTTCGTTACGCCATTGACTCTGCAAAGATTAAGCAGGAATTAGAGTGGAGCCCTCATCACCGTTTTGAGGATGCCCTGGGAAACACTGTAGATTGGTATTTAAACCATATGGATTGGGTTAATTCGGTACGAAGTGGAGCCTATAGAAAATGGATAGAAATAAACTATCAGGAAAGGGAGAATAGTTAAAGTGAAAAGGAAGAAGAGCGTAATGAAAGGGATCATACTTGCTGGTGGTTCAGGAACACGTCTATATCCAATTACCAGGGTAGTCAGCAAACAACTTTTACCGGTCTATGATAAGCCTATGATCTATTATCCACTCTCGGTGCTCATGTTGGCAGGAATTCGGGAGATTCTCATCATTTCTACACCTGAAGACCTACCAAGGTTCCAGGAGCTTTTAGGGGAGGGCTCACAGTGGGGACTTTCCTTTTCGTTTGCTGAACAGCCTCACCCTGAAGGACTGGCCCAGGCATTTATAATTGGTCGTGAGTTTGTAGGCAAGGATAATGTTTGCATGATCCTTGGGGACAATATCTTTTATGGACATGGTCTTCCAGATAGACTTCGAGATGCATACTCCAGAAAAGATGGTGCCACAGTGTTCGGTTATTGGGTGAGGGATCCGGAAAGATACGGTATTGTGAGTTTTGATGCCAATGGAATGGTTGTTGACATTGAGGAAAAACCGAAACAGCCGAAATCTAATTGGGCGGTGACAGGTCTATACTTTTACGACAATAAAGTGATAGATATTGCCGCTGGACTTACACCCTCTGCGCGTGGAGAGCTGGAGATTACAGATATCAACAGGGCCTACCTGCGGATGGAGGCGCTACATGTGGAAAAACTTGGCAGGGGATTCGCCTGGCTGGATACAGGCACGCACGAATCACTTCTCGAGGCAAGCGGATACATAGAAACTATAGAAAAACGCCAGGGCTTGAAAATAGCATGTATTGAAGAGATCGCATACCGAATAGGCTACATTAATGCAGATCAGGTTTATAGGCTTGCACAGCCAATGCAGAAAAATGGATATGGTCAGTATCTTATGGAAATAATCACTCATGAGAATAGTTGATGAGCCATAGGCTTATAAATATGAAAGTCACCCCTACATCACTTCCGGATGTTCTCATCATTGAACCCAGGGCCTTTGAAGACAAGCGAGGGTTTTTTATGGAGACGTATCATCAAAAAAGATACGAGCAATTTAATATAGATTGCATCTTCGTTCAGGATAATTTTTCTCACTCTGTTCATGGTATTCTTAGGGGATTGCACTACCAACTTCAATATCCCCAGGCGAAATTGGTTCAGGCTGTTCATGGCGCTATCTTTGATGTAGCGGTGGATATTCGGCGGGGTTCCCCAACTTTTGGGAAGTGGATAGGCGCCTATATCTCAGACAAAAACAGGCGCCAGATATTTGTACCAGAGGGATTCGCCCACGGATTTTGTGTGCTCAGCGAAACAGCGGACGTCCTTTACAAGTGCACGGATTTCTATGCCCCTGATGATGAAGGAGGAATCCTCTGGTCTGATCCAAACATTGGTATTGACTGGCCGATAATCGATCCTATGCTTTCAGATAAAGATAGCCAATACCCCTGTTTAAAGGATGTGCCTCGAGAGGATCTCCCTCTGTATTCAGTTAGAGGATTATAAAAAGAAGAGAATATGAAACTGCTCGTTATTGGAGAAAATGGCCAGCTTGGCTGGGAGGTATGCAGAAAGGGAAAAAATCAGGGTTTTGATATTGTAGCATTAGATCTTCCTGACTTCGACATTACTGAGCCTTCCGCAGTTAAAAAAGCGGTAAGCCAAACTGGTGTCTCGTTGGTTATTAATGCATCAGCCTATACGGCAGTTGATAAGGCAGAATCAGAACCAGAGTTAGCCTTTGCTGCAAACCGTGATGGGCCGGCTTACCTGGCTGCTTCCTGTGCTGAAATTGGAATCCCGCTAATTCATATCTCTACCGACTATGTCTTTGATGGGAAGAAGAATGGCCCTTATCTGGAGACAGATCCAGTCTCGCCCATAGGCGTTTACGGCAGAAGCAAGGCAGCGGGAGAAGCAGAAGTAAGGGGCCGTTTGCAAGAGCATATTATTTTGCGCACAGCCTGGCTCTATGGCCTCCATGGCGATAATTTTGTGAAGACCATGCTCCGCCTCGGAAAAGAAAAAGAGGCATTGAGTGTTGTGGCAGATCAATATGGCTGCCCCACGTATGCAGCCGATCTCGGTGATGCGATCTTGAAAATTGCAACTCAAATCAGCGAACAACATGATATTACCTGGGGTACCTACCATTACTGCGGCAAGGGCGTGACTACCTGGCACGGTTTTGCACAAGCAATTTTTGATCTGGCAAAACAGTATGATTCACTTATGGTAAAAAAGGTGGCGCCTATCGCCACGGCAGAATATCCCACTCCGGCAAAAAGACCTGCAAATTGCGGTATGGACTGTTCTCTGATAACAAAAAATTTTGGTATTAGACTTAGACCGTGGGAGGAGAGCCTTGCAGATTTAGTACATCGATACTATCAGCAAGATAAGCATATCCAACAGGATATAAAAGCAGAAGAAGTCTGGCATTCTTCACTATGAACACGGTAAAAAAATGGGTTATGCAAAGCTTGCCATGTTTAGCCCATGAAATTAATCCTAATTTTATTAATAAAATGGAGAAATGAGCATGATTGACATAGCTATTGTCGGATCTGGCTACTGGGGAAAGAACCTGGTCCGTAATTTTCATGATCTGGATGCGCTTTCAGCGATTTGTGATAAGGATAGCAGCGTGCTCGACAATTTTAAAGAGAAGTATGAGGGAATTTCCACCACAGAAAATCTTGATTACCTGCTGGATGAGTCTGTGTTTAAGATAGACGCTGTTGCGATTGCGACACCTGCTGCAACCCATTATAACCTGGCTAAGAAATGCCTTTTAGCTGGAAAACATGTATTTGTGGAGAAACCCCTTGCCCTGACCGGACAAGAAGGTCAAGATCTCATTGAAATAGCGGAGAAAAATCACCTCATATTGATGGTAGGTCATATCCTCCAATATCATAGAGCCGTGATCAAATTGAAAGAGCTTATTACCACTGGAGAGCTCGGCAAGATCCAGTACCTCTATTCAAATCGCCTCAACATCGGCAAAATAAGGGCCGAGGAAAATATTCTCTGGAGTTTTGCGCCTCATGACATCTCAGTGATTCTCATGCTTTTAGGGGAGTTGCCTGAAACCGTGTATGCGACAGGAGGGGCATACTTACAGCAAAAGATACCAGATACCACCTTGACTACACTTGATTTTCCAAGTGGCGTAAAGGCACACATTTTCGTTTCATGGCTTCACCCATTTAAAGAGCAAAAACTGGTAGTAGTAGGTGATAAAAAAATGGCGGTATTTGATGATATAAGCGATGAAAAGCTCATGCTTTATCCCCACAGGATCGAGTGGCTTAATCGTATTCCTATCGCTGCCAGGGCAGAGGCAGAGGTGGTAAAAGTGGAAATGGATGAGCCTCTCAAGGCCGAGTGCAGACATTTCATAGACTGCGTTATAAATGGACAACAACCTATAACCGACGGCAGGGAAGGGCTTCGAGTGCTGCAAGTGCTCCAGGCATCGCAAAGGTCCCTCAACGAGAATGGACGCAGGATCACTTTCGACCAGAATATGATGCCAATATCAAAAAGGCAAAAATCAGTTTCCCCTGAAGTAGCCATGAATTATGCTCACCCCGTAGCTTCGGAAAATGGCGCTGGGGCCCGCCCCGTGGAAGGCAAAGCATATTCAACTGGGCAGTCAAAAGCTAACAGCTATTTTGTCCATGAATCCGCATATGTGGATGAAGGGGTTCAGATAGGCGCTGGTACCAGGGTGTGGCATTTTTCACACATCCTTTCCGGCTCTCGCATTGGTAAAAACTGCAATATCGGGCAGAATGTGGTTATCGGCCCTGATGTAACTATCGGTAATGGCTGTAAAATCCAGAACAATGTATCGGTATACAAGGGCGTAACTCTTGAAGATGAAGTATTTTGTGGGCCCTCAATGGTTTTTACCAATGTCTATAATCCAAGGGGAGCAATCCGTAGGATGGGTGAACTTCGACCGACCCTTGTCAAAAAGGAAGCAACTATAGGCGCTAACGCCACTATTATTTGTGGTATTACAATTGGCGCCTCCGCGTTTATTGGAACAGGGAGCGTTGTGCTTACGGATGTGCCAGATTATGCATTAATGGTGGGAAACCCGGCCAAGCAGAAGGGCTGGATGTGCACATGCGGCATTCAACTCGTATTTAAAGGGACTGGAGCGAAATGTATGGCATGCAAAAGAAAGTATAAAAAGATAGGCGCAAAGAAAATAATAGAGGTCTAAAAGAGGGCCTTTCACTGGGGGGCTAAATTGCTATGACCTTACTCCTGTTGAATTAATTCAACAAATTCAGGGATGTCCCCTATTCACATGGGAAAGAGGGGGCTTTTTTTGCCATTTTGGATTGACCTATGCAGAACTTGTCGATATATTAAAAATAATATTATTTAGTTTGTCTACGAAAGGAGGGCTCATATGAATAAGACAAATTTTACAAAAAGGAAGGCCAAAGGACTCGTGTGGGGAGCCTGCGGGCTGCTTTTTTTATGTCTAGTGGCCCTGATCATTACAAGCTGCGAGGAGAATTCCCTTGAATGGCTCGCGGATGACTCCTCCTATGAGGCACGGCTCGAGGATGCCCGTATGGCTATCGATGACAGGGAGTACGCAAGTGCAAGGGATCTCCTTTTACAGCTCAAGGAAGAGTATCCCGACGATCCATTGATCTTGCAGTATCTCAGCAACGCCTATGCGGGTTTGATAGGACTTGACACCTTCAATCTGCTTACCACCATTGACCAGCTCATAGATGCAAACGAGACTGGTAATATTGATATGGTGGGCAAAGTCCTCGGCAGTGAGACAGGGACAATTAATAAAGACGATATCGATGATATACTCGCCAATCTTGATAAGGCGATCAGTAGTCTGGGGGAAATTCCCAATCCCACGGATGACCAGGTTGTGCAACTAGGACTTTTGAGCCTGAACCACGCGGCTGTGACAATCGCGGATATCGTGGCGGATGATACTGGCGCGGATCAGGTTACACTTACTGAAGATGGGCTTGCTGCGATATACGGAGGCCAAGCCCCGGACCTTACCGAGGAAGCGACAGCTGAGCGATTGGATAACCTTTCAGAGGATATGGATAAGATCGGAAAGGCGGTGAATTCCATCGCTAATATTTCAGGCATTGATTCCGGGCAAGAGAATGATCTCTATGAAAGCTTTGATGAGTTTAGGCGGGATATAGATCCTGATGAAGACGAATCGATAACCCAGCAAGAGCTTCAGGATTACCTTGGTAGTCTCCAATCATAAAAAGGAGGGAGTACTGTGAAACAATTCAATATATACTTCGGGAGAGTGATTGTGGGTTTTGTGATTGTAGCCCTTTTCGTGCTCGGGACAGGGTACCATATCATGGCCAAGCAGTACCCCAGGCTTTACAGGGGAGTGAGGCCACTCGGCATGGGCGATGCTTTCACCGCGGTGGCAGATGATGAAAATGCCCTCTTTTATAACCCAGCAGGCCTATCAAAGATATCCACCTTTCAAATCGGCATCTTCAATCCCTTAATTGAGGTCTCGAAGAAGAGCATCGATTTAGTAAAGGATGCACAGGATGCCGATCTCGATGATACGGGAGAGGTTTCAGACCTGCTGCGGGAATATGTGGGTGAGCACCAGCACTTCAGGGTGGGCCTCTTTCCCCACGTGGGCTTTAACGTGGCCAGCGCAGGTGTGATGATCGGGGGATTGGGCCAGGGGACGCTTGATGCAGGTATTCGAAATCCCGTGTGGCCGGAGGCGCATGTGGATGTGGTTATCGATTACGGCGCCCTTGGAGGGTTCGGGCTCAAGCTTCCCTTTAAGGGTCTCCGTGCAGGCATGGCATTGAAATTTCTTAAGAGGGAGAGCCTGAGCGAGATATATACAGCGACCGACATCGCAGATCCGGATTTTAGTGACAGGCTGGAGGATGACCTTCATTCGGGATCCGGCTTTTCCGCAGACCTTGGGGTGATATACGAGCTAGACTTTGTACCGGTGTTCGATACCAGCGTGGCATTGGTCGTGCAGAACGTTCCAGAGATGGATATGGGCGATGCCAGGGACATCAAAACCCAGGCAAACCTTGGGTTAAGCATCGAGAAATCCTTCTCTGCATTCGGTCTCGTTGCAGCGCTGGATTACAAAGACCTTACCGGTGCCATCGAGGAGGATGACGATATCCCCAAGAGGATTCACATCGGCGCGGAACTGAAATTCCTCAAGTTCTTAGCAGTGCGGGCAGGCCTTAATCAGGGATATCTCAGCGCGGGTGCCACCCTAGAGCTCTGGGTGTTGAGGTTGGACTTTGCCACATACTCCGAGGAGATTGGCGCTTACGCCGGCCAGAGAGAAGACAGGCGCTATGTTGCCCAGTTAACGATCGGCTGGTAGGAAAGTACTGGTCACAAGGTTTCGATCCTCCTGTGTAGGAAAACCCCGGTTCCCTTCGAGGGAAGCGGGGTTTTTTGCCTGTTCGAGGTGATATTCTGATCGTTGGATGAGAGTCACCTTACTTTTTCTTTACAAATATTGAGGTGTCGTACGCCCTCGACCTGTCGAAAGGTAGCCCCTTCACTTATTGAGCGAATCGCTTTCTCGGGATCAACCACCTTGGATCCACCTATAACATCTACGGAGGAGATTTAATAACTGACCTGCTCAGAGCATCAAGCCGCGGTGGTGACTGATGAGGAGCCAGCCTCAAGCCCAACTTCTGAAGAAAACTGATCAAAAAGTGACTTCTGGGGGAAGAATCGAAGGAGAAATAGAGAGAGGATATAAATAAGACAAGAGTTATCCTCTGTCATCTTTTCAGATGAGGAAGAGAGTCGAGCAGTAGATCAGAGAAGGAAGTTACAGGAATTTTAGCGGGAAAACTGGCCAGAAATTGGGTTGAAACAAACATTTGTGTGTTAATTTTTGGAGGAATTATAGCCCATTGGACTTATTAAATGT
>Ga0190359_1001496_pt1 | contig 14680 bp, 14 predicted proteins | sample 48721823_MG_FD_161269 | JGI IMG/M metagenome (GOLD analysis project Ga0190359, IMG submission 161269) | Hydrothermal vent microbial mat bacterial communities from Southern Trench, Guaymas Basin, Mexico - 4872-18-2-3_MG | ecosystem: Environmental > Aquatic > Marine > Hydrothermal vents >... | reverse complement strand
CATAGACAGCTATTCTATTCCTGTTAGTGAATTCCGACAGTACTTCATGGCGTAACCTGTAACGGTACCATGTAAATAAAATACTTTCGTTTCTTTTTCACCGATACTCTGTTTCACGTTTGTTCAGAAATACCGGTTTCACACTTGTGCCGCCTGCTTAAAAAAAACCGTATTATCAGGATTAAGGAAAGTTTAAGAAAGTCCCGGCCTCAATCTGAGATGGTGTCCGGGTGAGCACCTCAGCACCATGCCCGGTAATAAGTATCGTATGCTCAAATTGTGCGGAAAGGGAGCCGTCTTTTGTCCGAACAGTCCATCCATCAACACGATCAGTAACAACCTTGAAGCTACCGAGGTTAATCATAGGTTCTATAGTCAGAGTCATGCCGGGAAGCAGGATCACCTTGTCACAGTCCGGTGAGACATGATGACACACAGTAAAAAATTCGTGGAATTTTCTGCCGACACCGTGACCGGTATATTTCTGAACCACCGAGCAGTTCTGTGATTCAGCATAAGGCTGTATCGTCTGTCCGACAATACTGAGCGGTTTATCTGGACCGACAGCGGCAATACCTCTCAGCAGTGATTCTGCTGCGACTGATACAACATGTTTCGCCTCTTCAGAAACGGTGCCAATTAAAAAAGTTTCGGAAGAATCACCATGGAAACCGTCAACAATAGTGGTAAGGTCAACATTAACGATATCGCCGTCCTTTAAAACGATATCCGGGGACGGTATGCCGTGACAGACAACATTATTAACTGAGACACAGACTGATTTGGGAAATTTATGATACCCGAGACAGGCGGGAATATGACCATGTCTGACCGTATACTCATGTACCAAGGTATTAATCTCCTCGGTAGATATGCCCTCCTTTACAAAGGGACGAATATAATCCATCAGTTCACCGTTGAATTTACCCGCACGACGCATACCTTCAATCTCATCCGATGATTTTATCATGCGTTCAACCCTGGGTGAAATAAGTCTTTTAGGAGGCGCATCGTTTTTCAGCATATGACATTTTTTATACTTTTTACCACTTCCGCACCAGCATGGATCATTTCGTCCTATCATACGTTCATCCTGCGTTAAATAACCTTCTTATAAGAAGACAAAAGAGATAATAATATAGTACCTGGAAAATGTTCTGCGGCAGTTTCTCATTGATTATACACCATTTATTCAATCATAAACAGCTCATGTACTCCTGGGAATTATGGTTTTCGTATTTCCCCTTTTTTATATTAAATACAGCAATTGAATTATTTTTAAATTGTATACCGAATTGAAATTTGAAAAATAGTATAATGTTTATATATGGAAAACAAATGGAATAAGCTCGACAGGCCGTTGATTCTGGCGTCAAAATCGCCCCGGCGAAAGGAAATACTGTCGTGTATGGGCTTCTCTTTTACCGTAAAACCACCGGTAATACATAATGAAGAATCCTATATCTCAGTAAGCAGAATCAAGGATTCGGTCAGAGAGCTTGCCCGGGCCAAGGCCCGTTCTGTTGCGGAACAATCAAGACACTCCCTGGTACTCGGGAGTGATACGGTTGTCGTGATAGATAATAGGGTTATCGGGAAGCCGCTTAATCGCAATGATGCGCGGGACATGCTGCAACGATTGTCGGGTAGAGTCCATATGGTATATTCCGGTGTTGCACTCATCTGTGCGGAAATTAATTTTGAAAGAGCAGCAACCGCCTGCTCCAATGTATTTTTTCGTACTGTTTCCTCATGGGAAATTAACGAGTACCTGACACATGATGAATATACCGACAAAGCAGGGGCGTATGCTATTCAAGGCAGAGCTATGACATTTGTTGACAAAATAAATGGCTGTTTTTATAATGTAATGGGATTGCCGGTTACTCAAACCATTGACTTGTTTAAAGCATATTCTGAACTTCTGAAAGGATCCGTATAATGTCCGAAACAACTGGCTATAATGACCAGCAACCAGGTCAGGAGCAACCTGAGGAAAACCAGAGACAGGAGCCGAAAAAAGAGAAAGTCGGGGATATCCTTCACAAGGAGCGTGTCACAAAGAGGATAACTCTGGAGACCATTGCCAAGGACCTGAAACTCAATGTCAAATATATCAAAGCCATTGAATCAAACAGTTTTAAGGATCTGCCGGCCGATCCTTATGTGCGGGTTTATCTGCGATCTATTGCTACATATCTCATGCTTAATCCTGATGAAATCCTTAACAAATTTTTTGAAGACAGGGGCGATCCGCCAGCTATAGCTGAAAAAGAAAAGACGCAAAAAATTAAAATCAGCGTTGAAAAAGACAGCGAAAAGAGTTCCAAATCGTGGATAATAATCATTATTATCATTATCATTCTCGCGGTGGTCAGTTACCTCCAGCAAAAGGGAGTGTTTGATAATCTGATGCAAAGACAACCCGTTCCGGTAACGGATACCACTGCTCAGGAAAATCCGGAGGAAGCGGATACGCTTATGCCTGACGGGGAAGAACCTGATGACTCATCAGGGAGTGATGAAATCAATGAAGCAGCGGACAATGCAGAACAGGATGATAACACCGACAATACTGAAAATGATATCGACAGTTTGAACCTGGTAATAAAGGCTACCTTTGATTCAGTATGGGTGCAGGTCTTCTATGATGGTTTGTCGTGGAGAAATTTTATCAGGTCTGGAAGCCCCAGAGTATTCCACGCAAAAGACAGTATCAACCTGCATGTGGGAAATAACAACCGCCTTAAATATGTCCTCAACGGCAATAAGCTCTCGTTACCTGGAAATGGTGTTAAAATCTTTAAGATCGATCACGACGGTATCGAAATCTGGAAAATGAAGCAATGGAACAAGGTTTTTAAAAACAGACTCTGATACATCTTATCTCATTTATTATCAATATGTTATAATTGTCATTATCAACAAATTAGCCATCGGTAACTATTTTCTATAGTATTAATATTGTGTCAATGTTATATTAATATTATAAGGTTATACATCGCCAATACATAAAATTTCTTTACAAATGACAACCAGGCTAATAATACGACAGCGATGCCTCGTTTTCAGATAGAACTCACCCAGAGAATTTTCGCGGAGAAATGCCTATGAATAACACATTTACTCTTGTTACTGAACGGATTGAGGGGACCAATATTATCTATTCAAAAGTGAGCGGCGAACTATCGGATGATGTTACCGACATGATCTACCGGGAAAACGAAAAGATTGCGGCTACATTTGATGACCCTAATGATATTCGATTACTTGTTGACGCCCGCGAAAGTGGAAAAGCCTATTCCAAGGCACGAAAGCAATTTTCCGGAGTGTTGAAAAAAAAGGAGATAAAAAAAATTGCCGTTCTTGGTAACAAACCATTTTTGAAGGCTATGCTTACTTTTTACCGTATTGTTGCCGGTGTTGATAAAATCAGGTCTTTCTCTTTAAAAGATGATGCTATTGCGTGGTTGAAAGAGTGAGCATTATCAAGTGAAGGATCAACTATGGTTTACGCATCCGGCGTTATTGTAGAGCCTATCAAGGATGTAAAGATAGTATTACGGAAATAGGTGTAAAGACTGTGTCCTATGAGTACTAAATCTGAGCTTGATGAATATAAAAAATTCGTAAAACAGAAACTGGATGAGATTGCCTCCTGTCTGGCCCATATCTCCGTTGGAGATTTTACCAGACGATTCGATATTTACAATCTGCCAAATGACGAATTCGCCGAGTTATTCTGCGGACTCGATCTGATGATGGATGATTTGATGGAAGCACGCCGGGAGCTTGAGAATACCAACCGGAACCTGGAGAAATTGGTAGCACTACGCACTGCTGAGCTCAATACAGAAAAAGATCGTCTCGCTATAACCCTGCGAAGTATTGCCGAAGGAGTTATTACTACGGATACCAACGGTATGGTTACGATGATGAACAAAACTGCCGAAGAGATTACCGGCAAGCGCTTTGAGGAATCAAAAGGCAGGCCTTTTCATGATGTTTTTACGGCAGCCGGGGATCGTAAACAATCGCCATGCCCCCATACGGAGGAAAACCGGAACATTCTTGAAAGGGATATCCGGATCAATGAGGGTGAGATTCTTCTTGCCTGTCGGGAGGGTAAATCAAAAACTATTGCTTACAGTATGTCACCGATTATTGAGCACACCAGCAATACCATGATTGGTAATATAGTGGTATTCAGGGATATTGACGAAAAAAGAAAAACTGAGAACGAACTTTTCCGCATGAAAAAGCTCGAGTCGGTCGGTCTCCTTGCCGGCGGTATTGCTCATGACTTTAACAATATCCTCACCGGTATCATCTCCAATATTCAGATAACCTTATGTGGTTCACCGACGGAAAAGGAACGGAACGAGCTGTTAAAGGATGCCGAAAGTGCGGCTCTTCGCGCGGTAAACCTGGCCAGGCAACTGCTGACCTTCTCCAAAGGCGGCGCTCCCGTCAGAGAGAACGCATCGTTATTCGAACTTATTGATGAGTCGGTTAAGTTTTGCCTGAGCGGTACTAATGTCAATGCAAACGTCACCGTACAACCGGATCTCTGGCTGGCCAAGGTAGATAAGGGCCAGATGAATCAGGTTCTTAACAATATTATTATCAATGCAGTGCATGCGATGCCTGATGGAGGCTCGATAACGGTTTCAGGCAGAAATATCGAGCTGGCTCCGGAAAAACATACTGCAATCCTGTTGAACAAGCTGAAACCTGGGAAATATATCGAAATTACCATAACCGATCAGGGCGCCGGCATTGCACCGGAATATATTGATAAAGTTTTTGATCCCTATTTTACCACAAAAGCGACGGGATGTGGACTGGGTCTGACCATTGCCTATTCAATCATGAAAAATCATAACGGTCATATAACGGTTACTTCAAACGGTGAAGGTTCTTCTTTCTCCCTGTATCTTCCGGCAAATCCCTCAGCCAAACAGCCGCATACTGTCCCTGCGCAAAGAATTAAAACGGGTGACGGATCCGTATTAGTCATGGACGATGATGCTGTTGTTCTGAAAGCTCTGGAAAAACTACTCGAACTACTGGGGTATACCGTTGTGTGTACCTGTAACGGGGAAGAAGCTCTGGCACGCTACCGGGAGCGGTACAACAGTGATTCACCTTTTTCATTGATTATTATGGATTTAACGGTAAAGGGAGGAATGGGCGGCAAAGAAACGATAAAGGAAATTCGAAAAGGGGACGACAACACGAAGGTAATTGTCTCGAGCGGTTATTCAAACGATCCGATAATTGCAGATTATCGTTCTTACGGCTTCGACGGGGTGATACCAAAGCCATTTACTATCAGTGAACTCAGTGCCGTTATTTCAGAGGTTTTCACCTCTTAAATCGCTTCATGCATCCGGAAAAGTCTCAGTGGAAATAGCGCAACAATCACAGAAAAACTTTCAGGGTAATCTTGAGCAGCTTGATATTCTCCGCTACGCCCTAAAAAAAAACAGTATTGACTTCTGGAATTCCTGGCGAAGAGACAAAGGGTCGACACCAATCGACCTGACCGGAGCAAATCTCAGCGGCGCTGATCTTACCAATGCAGATTTTAAAGAGGTTATTCTCAAAGACGCTGATCTCAGTAGAGCTATTTTAATCAAAGCGAATCTTTCCGGTGCGGATCTTACGGGCGCGGATCTCAGTGAAGCCGCACTTATTAACGTCAACGGTACCGGATGCATTCTTTCATACGCCTACCTGTACAATACCGATTGTAGCGACAGCATTTTTATTGAAGCGCAATTGATACACAGCAACCTCAGAGAGGCGGTGTTGAGGGGCGCCCGGCTTGATGCGGCGGTAATACAGCATACCGACTTGACCAATGCAGATATGGCTCACAGCTCATTACAGGACACACGATGTGAAAAGGTACATTTTACCGGCGCGCATATCTATGGCTGGAAAACCAGAGACTGGAAACCGCGGGAAGTACACTGTGAATATATCTATATTAATGAAGCCGGCACGGAGCGCCTGCCGAAAAAGAGAAAATTCAGACCCGGAGAATTTGAAGGCTATATTATAAATCTGTATCATACCAGAGCCACTCCGAAGAAAACTGTACAGCACGGCAGAACGCTTCACCATGTATTTCTCTCTCACAGCAGCGACGATGCCGAATATGTGAAGAAATTAGCCAATGCACTCGAAATCCACGGTATAACAGTATGGTACGAAAGACAAAGACTTCAACCCGGCGTCTCCTGGCAGACCGGTTTAAAAAATGCTATAGAAAACGGTATGTATTTCATCGCCTGTTTTTCAAAAAATTATATCAGGCATCTGGAATTTTCAATGCGTGAAGAGGTGCGAATAGTCTTTGACCGCCTGCAAAAGGAACCTCAGGACCTGACATGGTTCATCCCAATTAAAATTATACGATGTGATATACCCAACAAAAAAATAGGGAAAGATAAATCTCTGATAAATCTGCAGTGGATAGATTTGAGCCGCGGGTGGAATGAGGGAATTACGGAAATTGTAGAGCGAATACAATCAGTATAACGGTAATAACAATAAACTCTGAAAAACTTAAAAAAACGTTTGCTCCCCTATTTGGTATAAACACGACTTACGTATAACCACGATATATTGAAATAGAGCTGTCCATCTCATTTTGATTCCATTCTGGGATTATATTATTACTAATACAGGCTGGTTATGGAATAATACATTTCTGATTTTGTGTTTCTATACGTTTTAAAGGGAGAGGGCTTGATGTTAACAAAAAATGCACTACAGTATTGTCTATTATTGTTCTTCACACTCTTAACTGCATCTCTCTATTCGGTGAATAAGCCGTTTCCCCAGAGTGAAAAATTCGACCACTGTATACGGCCTGATATCGCAGCAGGCACCTTTGCTGCGACAATAGCCACACGATTTAATATTGTCAGGTGATATCAAAACATTAATTATGCCGGCCAACCAACGCCTCTTCATCTTTAAAAATAGGAAACATGTCGTCGATATGAATAGATTCCATCTGATCGAGACACTCCCCTGAGATATTTATCAGACAAAAGGGAAGCTCCCTCTTCAGAGCCATCACCCTGATTTTCAGAAACAGGCTGATGGAAATACTGCTGATACTTTTCATATTTGACAGGTCAAGTACAACACGCTCGACATTCTCCGACAGTTTTAACTCCACCCGTTTTTGCACCTCAATGATATTTTCCATGGTTATAATTTCAGGCAGGGTAATCCACAGCAGTTCTTTCCTGTTTTCAATCTGTACACGCATCCCACACCTCCTTACCGTATGATAAAATCACGCCTATCATATTAAGGAAGACACATCATGAGAGTGTTGTCCGGCCCAATGCTTCAGGAGTTCACCTAGTAATATTAATAATCTCTGGCAATAAGTCAATAAAATGTTTGAATTAATTTACTTTTACGTTCCCCACGAGGGTACATATATGACCGAATTGTCGTATATTGTAGAAATAATAGACTTGTTGCATAATTAAAATTAACATGAGAAATATGCTGTTTATACTTAAAAAAAGCACTTTTTAACCCCTAAAAACAAATTATGCAACAACTCTAATGATTGGATAGCGGCAAATGGTCATTTTACTTTCCAAGCAGATTAGCGCTACAACCCATCATCTCTGTAAACAACGAAATTTACCGTTAAACGAGCCACATACAAAAATTCGTTCATATCTGTCATATTCCCTTCATCCCATTGATTCCTGATATTTTAAAAAAATATGTATAAATTATAAATAGGGACGGATAATTGCGGTACTGCACACATTTGTCCGAAAAAATCCCTAATTCTTACTTTCGATGTATCATTGTTAAACGGAGGGGTGTACAATGATGTCTTCAATACGTTTTATTCTATCTTTTCTTATATTTCTATTAATTTCAAACAGTTATGCCTTAATTGAAGGGTTTTATGCTGACCTTTTTGATGATGAAGGCACCCAGATCATGGGTGTTGATCTGGAAGAGTATTGTGAATATATCGGTTATTCATTCGAGCATCTTAACACCAGCAGCGATAAAGCAAAGCAGGCGGAAGTAATGATAGAAAACCCTAATGATGCCAACGGGTATCTTCTTTACCCCGACGGCGAGCCCCGTTTTGCAATCATTTACTACCACGGCGGGTATATGGGACACTCCAGCGACCTGGGAGCGGAGGGAAGAAAACGGGTGCGGGATCACTACTATCACGGCGGAAGCCAGTTCGGCTCCTGTGCCGGATCATATATGCTGTCAACCTACTGGCAAGGCGGCCAGGTGCAGAGCACTTGGTTTCAAATATGGCCGGGGGAAATGGATGGCCCAAATGCTTCCAGTACCTATATTGATCATCTTATCCCGGAAAAATCTCCATTAATCGGATACTTTGATTTCACAGCCGGAAGCATCGTTGAGCAAGTGCGACACAATAACGGCGGCAGCGTTGATACAGCGAACGCTCCTGAAGGAACGATATTCTGCTCAATGCATAATAGCGGAACACTGAAAGGATACTGCGCTACCTGGGCCTGGAAAGATCATGATACCACAGGCGCTGTTCTGGGAAGCACCGGTCATCCTGAAGGAAAGCTGCGGGGACAGACCAAGTATATCTGTGCGATGATGTACTATTTGACCGACAACCTGGGGCGGCCTGATATCAAACATCAGCTTGAGAATAATACGGAAATTGTTATGGACAAAGAAACCGCAGACAATATGCCGAACAATACTAAAATTGGCGACAAACAGTATCATCACTTCATTATTCCGCTGGAAAATCCGGCAAAGAATTTTGTAATCACACTTGATGGCGAAGACGGCTATGATTTTCACCTCTTTGCCGCTCAGGACACCTTTGCATTTAACCACTCCGCAGACTATGCAGATTCATCTTCCGGGTCTGACAAGGTGCTCAGGATTGACGAGGTAGTGCCTTCCTGCACACTCTATGTCGGCGTAAAACTGGCAACCACTGTTACGGCAACCAGTTCCAGCATTTTTCCCGAATATTCAGGAAAACTTGAAGTGTTAAACGGTATTCAGTACTCCATTAAAGCGGCCTGGGATATTACCGATATTGTAGCAAAAAATCAAGCCGGTGGGATTGAACGACAGTTTATCGCACATACCGCGGGAAATATGGTTTATATAACACTCGGCAACCCGACAAAGTTAAAGAGATTGCAGGTTTTTGATGCACGCGGAAGACGGTGCCACAATACGATTATTCCGGCGGGTCGTAAATCGTGCACCTGGCAGCCGCCCTGTGCCGGTATTTTCTTTATACAAATTAAATCAGGGAACGATATTTTTTCGCAGCGGATTACCGTTACCCGCTGAATCGGAAACCCGAAAGGATGAGCTGTTGTTTCTGTAAAGAATGATTTCTATAGAAAACAATACCTGTAAAAGGCCGGATTTTTCTTCTTTTCTCAGTGTTGATATTATGCCTTTTCATCCCCGGCTAAAAAAGCCACTTCCTGTTTTTAGATATCAATCGCTGTAATGCCTTTTATATTCTCGGTGAAGAGGTCCGAAAGTTTTTATCTTTACATCATTTTGGTTCTCATCTCTTCGTTCTACCGGTATGTGTTGCTTAATACTATATTTCTAAAAACGGTTCACGGAATAACATAAAAATCATTCCTCCATGAGGGAGTAGTTTATGTGGATAGACTTGCACGTTCACTTATACGACCTGTCAAGCAATGACCTTGCCCGTTGCTTTGATAATACACTGAAGAGCAATGTAGATATAGTGGTGAATACGCCAACCAGCATTGCAACGACAGCAACCGTTCTTAATCAGATTGCGGATAAGCCTTCCTGGTACGGCACCGTAGGTATCTCACCCTTTGATGTTGAAGTTCTACCGGAGAGGTGGCGGGAGCAGGTGAAGGAGTATACCCGGCACGAAAAAATAATCGGCATCGGCGAGATTGGCCTTGACAATTCCAATCCCCGCTATCCGTCCATAGAGAAACAACTGCCGGTTTTCGTGGATTTTCTAGCACTGGCAAGGGCTGAGAACCTTCCGGTAATCATGCATTCACGGGGTGCGGAAAAGCAGGTGCTTATGCTGTGCAGAGAGCATGGCATCACCAGAGCAGTGTTCCATTGCTATACCGGAGGTAAAAAGACCTTGAAACAATTGCTTGACGCAGGATACTATGTTTCATTCTCCGGCATAGTCACTTTTAAAAATAATCCCTGTGAATCGCTGGTGACGTATACTCCTCTGGAACAACTCTTTATTGAAACGGACTCCCCCTATCTTGCCCCGGAACCATACCGGGGGAAACAAAATGAGCCGCACTATGTTCCGCTAATTGGAGAAAAAGTAGCCTTGTTGAAACAACTACCCCCGGAAGAAACAGCACTTCAGATAAGACGAAATTTTTCCCGGCTCTTTAATATATCCATTTCTGATACGTAAGACACCAATTATTTTAAAGTGAAAAGTAATACCCATGCAGCGAAAGGTTGGTTATGCTGACTGTCTTTCTTATCATTGCTCTTATCGGAACAATAATTCTCGTATTTCACGTCTCACTGGAACTGAACGGGCTGGAAAAACGAATCGAAGAACTCAGTGAAACTATCAGGAAACACTATGACCATACAGGAAATGATTAGTCGCGTAAACCCGCATGTCAGGAGTCTGCAGGCATACCATCTGCACCCTGAAGATGTCCCCGTCAAGCTGAATCAGAATGAGAATCCCTTTGACTGGCCGGCACCTATCAAGGACGAAATCCTGGCATTCTGCAGAAAACGGCCCTGGAACCGTTACCCCAATTTTATCCCCGAAGATTTAAAACAGGCCCTGGCAGCCTTCGTGGGGTATACCGCCGATCATGTAATCGCCGGTAACGGTTCGAATGAAATGCTTTTGATAACACTGCTTTCACTGACACAATCAGAGGGAACCGTCATTATCTGCCAGCCGACCTTTACCGTCTATAAGCTCCTGAGCAGCGGCATGGGAAGAAATGTACAGGAGGTCTTTCTTGATGAGAACATGTGCTATAGATGTGATCGTATCTGTGAAGCCTCACTGAATCATCCCGAAGCACTGATTATTATCAGTTCACCGAACAATCCAACCGGATCGGCGCTTTCCGAAAAGGAAATACGACGGATTCTGGAAACACACAGGGGATTTTTTCTCCTCGATCAGGCATACGTGGAATTCGGCGGGTATAATGCACTCCCGCTTGTTAAGGAATACCCCAACCTGCTCATTACCAGGACCTTCTCCAAAGCACTGCGAGGCGCCGGTGTGCGGATGGGGTATCTGATCGGAACTCCAGATATTATCAGAGAGATGAATAAAATCAAGCTGCCGTATAACATTAATTTTTTCTCCGAGCGTGTCGCGATCGTACTGCTCTCACACCGGGAAGAAATCAATACCGCTATCTCATATATTACCAAACAGCGTGAGCGGGTTTTCTCTTTTCTGCAAACACTCCCTTTTGAACAGATATACCCCACTGAAGCCAATTTTATTCTGATACGGACAAACCGGAAAGATTCACTTTTTGTGCATTTAAAACAAGATGGTATTTTAGTCAGGGATGTGTCTTCCTATCCCATGCTTGAAAACTGTCTGCGGATAAACATCGGTACCGAAGAAGAAAATACACATCTTATGCGAGCATTATCCGGTTTTTTTTCACATACTCAATAACACACAGGAGACAACAGCCATGACACGACAGGGAAAGGTACAAAGGAAAACAAAAGAAACCGATATTACCGTTACGCTCACCATTGACGGGAAAGGAGACTCGGCTATTTCCAGCGGCAACGGTTTTATGAATCACATGCTGACGCTTTTTGCCGCGCACGGACTGTTTGACCTTACCTGCACCTGTAAAGGGGATATAGAGGTTGATTTCCACCACAGCGCGGAGGACATCGGCATCTGTCTGGGCGAGGCGGTTTCAGATGCACTGGGCGACTACAAGGGTATTGTCAGATTCAGTACCAAATACGTTCCCATGGATGAATCGCTTGCCCGCGTATGCCTGGATATCAGTGGCAGGCCGACACTGATTTACGCGGTCACACTTATTGACAGAAAGATAAATGATTTTGAATGCGACCTGGTTGAGGATTTTTTAAAAGCGTTTACCAATGCGGCGCGGATTACCATGCATGTCGATCTACTCCGCGGTCGAAACAGTCACCACTCAATTGAAGCTATATTTAAAGCGTTCGGCCGTGCGTTAAGCGAGGCGTGCAGTATCAATCCGCACGCCGCCAATCGGATTCCGTCGTCAAAGGGCGTTATTTAAAACCGGCGCATGCACGTCATGCAATACCGGCATATCGAAAGGATGTGCCGGAGAGAATGGCAAACGAGTGGCATACAGGAAGTCCCCGACAGTAAAACAATGAAAAAAGCGACATTAGCACATATAATACTCGGTACCCTCAGTATCCTTTCGGTAATCACCTTCTCTTCTGCGGGAAACAGACTGTCCGACGAATACCGCCCGCTCGCACGGATACAATCACCGGTCCGCCTTTTAACAGATTATCTCCCTCGACATTATACCGTCCCGCTCACCCTTTCCGGCTCCATTGCCCGTGAAATCAAAGCAGTACTTGACACTATGAAGATTTCCATGGTGCAGTATACCGAGCATTTTAACCGTAAAAAAGGATTTCAGCTCCTTATTACCAACAGTGACTATACCACCCGTACACGGGATCTCCTTGCGGGCATTCTGAATCCGGTGGATATGACCGACATCGTCCTCAGGACAATCCTAGAATATCAAAAAAAGGAAACACTTATCCGGTTGCAGAACGAGACAGTCATTACCACTTCACAAGAAAAGAAAAGTGGTATGTTAACCCGGTATACTTTAGTGCCGAAGGGTGAGCGCTTCTGTTACCGATATACAGACAGGGGGGCATTTATCCATGAAAGCTGGCTCACGAAATTACAGGTAGCTATCGACGCCCACACCATGCTTGCCCATGAACTTACCCTGAGAAAACATACCCGCACCTTTTCCACCTATCAGGAAAATAAACCGGAGCCTTCAGTGTCTGAATATGTCTACCGGTTCGAGTATACTATGGTTAACAATGTACCGGTACCGTCCAGACTGACACTGTTAATTGACTCGGTAAAGACGCTCACGCTCGCTGCAGCCTATGTCAGTCACGAGAGATTTATACTCTTCGATCAACGCGAGATAACCTATTTTTTACCGGACGAGTCACCATCTCATTTAACAATTCGTTACGGCGCCTATCAGTTTTCCAACGCACAGAAAGTTTCGAATCCCTTCACTTCGGGAAAATACAGCAAAAAGTTAAAACGGGCCGCAGAGCTTTCTAGAAAGGCAATTGAGGCACTTGATACCGGGCGAATTCAGAAAGCAGTCAACCTGTTCCAGACGATTGTCGACCATTATCCGGGTACCCCGCAGGCGGTTGAAGCACAAAAACTGCTTTCCGGACTCCCTGACGGTCTGTAACTTGTTTCTTTAAATAGTGGCATTTGTCTTGAAACTAATTTAAATTTAATAGTACCATATTATCAGTTCAAATCTATATTACTGCTGAATATTATTTCTATTCTGTTTTAATGAGGAGGCGCTATGCTTTGGAGAACACTTTTGAGCTTACTGCTCGTCTGTTGTGTCCTGTTCTGTGGGTGCGGTAAAAAAAAGAAAGCGGATGAAGCCGTTGAACAGGCAGAAATTGAATCGGTAGCAACAGAAGAAGGGTCTGACGATATCTTCGACGAATTTTATGATGATGAAGAAGAAACGAAAAAAGAAGAACCGGTCCAGCAGGAGCAGTTTACCTCTCCCTCTTCAACACCACAGTTTGATCCGAACGGACGATATGTGGTACAGGTTTCCTGTGTCCTTTCACGCGGGATCGCAGAGGATGTCGTAGCAAAACTGGAAAATAAAGGGTATCCGGCATATATTGCCGCAGTTGACAACCCGACACCGGAGCTTATCGGCACCTACCACCGTATTCGTATCGGCGGGTTTAACGGTGTCTCGCTGGCAAAGGACTTCGCTGAAAATTATCTCACTCCGGAAGGATATGAATACTGGGTTGACAACCGCTCGAATGATAATGTCGGTATGGGAGGCTATGAGGGGCTTGGTCAGAGCAGCGGAGGAGGCTACGAAAGCGGCTACACTTCAGAACCCGCTCAGACCGAACCTGCTGAGGAATGGAGTCCTGCTCAAACAACACCGACAACGACAACCGATGAATGGGGAACCACCGAAACAGCAACTCCTCAGACTGAACCCGCAACGACTCCAGATGTCACTGCACCGGTGACATCTGAACCGGCAACTCCTCAGACAACACCCGAAACCGGTACCACAACCTTAGAGGATGAATGGGGTGAAACGGAGGATGAATGGGGTGCCGATACCTCTGGCTGGTAAAAACAGTAGCATTCTATTTATACTGAATTATCATGGATTTCGTTTTCCGGCGAAATCCTTTTTTCTTTTATACGGGCACGTATTCCATGAAAACCGTCGCGCTTAACAATCTCGGCTGCAGCAAAAATCTCATTGACGGTGATTCTATACTCGCCTATCTCGAGCGCTGTGGATTCTCCGTGGTTGATGACTTTACACAGGCACATATAATT
>Ga0190359_1001495_pt1 | contig 14680 bp, 17 predicted proteins | sample 48721823_MG_FD_161269 | JGI IMG/M metagenome (GOLD analysis project Ga0190359, IMG submission 161269) | Hydrothermal vent microbial mat bacterial communities from Southern Trench, Guaymas Basin, Mexico - 4872-18-2-3_MG | ecosystem: Environmental > Aquatic > Marine > Hydrothermal vents >... | reverse complement strand
ACGTCCACCTGTATTGGCGTCAAGTTGTTCAACGGCGATATAACCATAAGCGATTCCATCAGAGCTCGCAATATTATAGTCAACGCCAGTAGCAGTTGCCTGATACTGTCCATTTCCTAATGCAACGATATCACCAAATCCGGCATCGTCGTCGAACATGCGAGTTGCACTGTCATATGTGACTGTGTAGAACCTCTTCTGATCTAGACCCGGCAAACCATCCTCATCAATGTAAGGTTCACCGTCTTTTGTGATGGTGAACTTCATTGTCGCGGTGGAGCCGCTTGTTGTGACACTTGTAATATCTAATACAAGTGTATAGTCTCATCAACATACTTGTCATAGACCGCTTGGTGTTCTTCACCTGCGGGACCAGCTGGTCCAGCGGGACCTTCGGGTCCAACTGGGCCTGTTGCCTTGTAGTATGATAAACCGATTCCGACTGTTGCTAGTATAAGAGCTATAACAGCTAGGTACATTGTTTGTTTTTCATTAATCATGTTTACCTATGCAATGGTTTTACCCATAATATTTAACGTTTTAATCGATTTGTATTCTTAGGCTGCCCTAAATGTACAATAATGTTACTTTTTCGAGCGTCATTATTACGTTTTATACATAATATAATTAGTAAACTAACAATTTTGACATATTTTGTCAAATTTAGTAAAATAATTGAGTAAATTAGTGGTGGAAGAGGTGTTCGATGAACACTTCTATGGGGTCTGTGATAAGCTTCGGCCAGATACCGAATATTATCGCCAATGCACCCAATGCAATCAAGGGTAAAGCCATCTCCATTGGGACAGCCTTCACGTCCTCTAGCTTCTTTGGTAACTTGCCATAGAATATCTTCCAGACAGCCCTGAACTCATAGCCTAGTGTCAGCAGTGTCGCCAAGCTTCCAGCCAGTATAGCAACTATTAGCTCGGTTGTTCCGCTGTTGAAGCCCCTTACCATTGCGCCGCTGAGCAGTATGAACTTGCTCTTGAAACCAACCGCTGGTGGGACTCCTCCGATGGTTAGGAATCCTGCTAGTGATGCTAGTATTACTATTGGCAGTCTTTCTGCTAGTCCACCCATCTCTGTCATGTCTCGGCTATCTGTCCTGTAGAGCAAGGCTCCTGATACTAGGAAAAGTAAGCCGATGGCTAAGCCGTGGCTGATGCTGTAGCTGATTGAGCCCAGTACACCGAATGCAACATAGGTGAATACACCAAGGACACAATAGTTCATCTGGCTCATACTCAGGTATGCGACCAGTTTCTTTGTATCCTTCTGCGCAAGCGCCATCACACCCGCGTATAGGATCGTTACCAATGCCCACACCATGAATATGTGGCTCACTGGCTCAAGTACGCCTTGGAAGTATGGTAGCAGCCTCGCCATGCTGTATGTGCTTAGCATTACTGAGGTGGCTCCCAGAACCGCGCTTAGAGGTGCTGGTGACTCACTGTATGTTACTGGCATCCATCCGTGGAAACCGAATGCGCCGATCTTGAAGAGCAAGCCGATTGTTATGGCTAAGCCCACCCAGAAGGCATTGGGGTAGTCCACGATGTGCACTAGGTCAGCGATCTCGAAGCTTCCTACGCTCCAGAATGCTCCGATGATGCCTAGCATGAATACGCCTCCACCGATGTGGGTGTAGATGAAGTAGGTCATGCTGTTTCGTTTACGGTCACCGTATCCATATAGGAATACGAGTAACCAGCTGAAGATTAGCATCATCTCAAAGAACATGAAGAACTGCAGCGTGTTTGTGGCAAGCATGCATCCTCCTACGCTTGCTCCGTATAGTAGGAACAACGCATAGTATCGTGCGTATGCCTCGTTGCTCTCCTCCATGTCATCCATCTTGAGACGTCTCTCCATGTATGGCATGCTGAACATTGTTGCGCCCGCGAAGACGAAGATGTATGTGAACAGCATTGGTACGCTGAGACCGTCTGCTAGTAAACCAAATGTTAGGTTTATTGGAGCCGGAGCCCACGCGTATTCCTCAACTATGGTACCAGTTGTTACCTCTGGGAAGCCAAGTCCCAGAACAATGGTTACTCCTAGGAATACCACAAAGACCAGCCAGCTTACGCTCTTACCCATGCTCTTTCCGAGTAGGTATACGACTGGTGCTGCTACGAACATCGCTAAGATTAGTGTTAGTAGATTTGTTATCATTTCATTCACCTCATCCTATCAGTCCTGCGACTGCCTCCATTAGTGGGTCCACTATAGGTCGTGGGTAGATACCCAGTACCACTGAGAACGCGATGAGGAGAACCATGGCCAACAACATCATTGTTGGTGCCTCCTCGACCTCCGCCAAGTGTTCTGGCAGTGGACCGAAGAAGATTCTTCTCATTGTCCAAGTGGTATAACCTACTGTTAGCGCTGTAGATATCAGCGCCACTAGTGCTACGTAGAAATCAGCTGAGAGCGTCTCAACACCGGGACCAAACGCACCAAGGTATATCATCATCTTTGATGGGTATCCAATGGTGGGTGGAATACCAGCTAGGTTCAGTGCACCTATGAAGAACACGGTGGCTGTTACCGGCATACGTGCCGCTAAGCCTCCGAGTTCCCTGATGTCCCTGATGCCTGTTCTATAGATTATTGCGCCCATACAGAGGAATAGCGCTGCCTTACCGAAGCCGTGGCTAATGTAATGCAGCATTGAACCAGTGACTCCAAGACTCGTACAGCTTACTACGCCGATGAACATGTAGCCCATCTGGCTCATGCTGCTGTAGGCGAGTAGACGCTTGATGTCTGTCTCAGACATGACCATTAGTCCGCCGTAGATCATTGTCACCAAGCCCCAAGCCAGTGTCAACATATAGTAGCTCTGTAGTGTTCCCGTGATGGGGATCAGCATCCTCGCTATTGAATAGGCGGCTAAGCCGCTCATTGCTGGGCTCAGTAAGGCGCTGATTGATGTTGGAGCGTTTGCGTATGCCGCTGGCTGCCAGAGGTGTAGTCCGAACATTGCCAGCTTTACTCCAAAACCTAGAAGCATTAGTATCACTACCATGCCTGCGTAGGGTGAGCCTGTTAGCAGCGCTAGGTCTGCGAGCTCGAATGAGCCTGTGAGTGCATAGGCTGCGAGTGCTCCTGTTACGAATAGTACTGCGCCGACGATTGACCAGAGTAGGTAGCTTAGGGCTATCTTCTCTTTCTCTCCTGAGCCGTATGCGTTGATTAGCAGATAGCTTGGGATGATCATTAGCTCGAAGAAGAAGTAGAACTCAAACAGGCTTGTGCTCAGTACTACGCCCAGCATACCTCCGACATATCCGAGGTAAACCGCGTAGAACGTGGCGTATGCCTTTTTGTTCTCTCCTCCGTATTGCTTGACGATGTTCTGCGCCATCTCAGTGTTGCTGAATAGCAACATGATGACGGATAGCAGTGCAATCAGTAACGCTATTGGGTTACTCAAGCCGTCAGCGTATAAGCCGAAATCTATGCCGGGGAGCCACTCAATGTAATCTCCAACCGGTGTATCGGCTATGTTCATTTGGAGGCTTCCTAGATAGACTGTGCTGTAAAGTAGTGGTAGTAATGCTATCCAGCTCGTGTTCTTACCCATGCTTCTACCAAGTAGGTAGACGACGGGCATCGCGATGAAGGGTAGTAGTACTGCTAGCCAAAGTTGCAGATTCATTATAGTAGACCTCCTGCGTATAGCATTGCTAGAATTACTAGCAGTAACATGGCTGTCATGTATAGCAGGTTCATGTTGAGAAGACCTGTCTGGGTCTTCTTTGCTCGGTTATACAAACCGATTACTGCGGATGGAACATCTGTGTTCAAGCCGCCGAATATTACGCCCTCTTCAATTGAGGCGTATAATGTGTTGCAGACGCTCTGTGTGATGCCTGCGACACCGTCGTTGAGCCAGACTAGTATGTTTGACTCGAAGACATTGTGTATGACGTTGCTCATCAAAATGAGCCCGTCTACGAATATTAAGTAGTATATCTTGTTCATGTACCACCTGTTCCAAAGGAAACTGTGAATATTCATCCTCTTGGGACTAGCTTGTACCCACTCCCAAGAGTCGATCTTCTTAGCCCAGAAGAACATGTAGCCGAGGTATCCACCCAGTGCTAACGCGACTGCGCTTAACCCGGCTCCAACTAGCTTTGTTGAGCTCTCAATGTGTGGTACATGCAGGTGCTCCGCTATCTCATGGGGTAGTAGATGCTCAACTGTGATGTGCATCTGATGTTCGATGAATATCTCAGGGTTCAGACCTTCACTGGCTAGTCCAGCTGTTGCTAACAAGCCCATTATAGTAAATAGTCCTACGAGAATCGCGATTGGCATCCACATCGTGGCCGGTGCCTCGTGTGGTGCATGTCCGTGGTGATTCATATCCTTGATAAAGTCACTCTCGTCTCCCCTGAAGGTGTTAGAGATGTATCTGATGCTGTAGGTCAGTGTCATAGCTGCGCTGATTACACCGACAACCAGTAGCACATAGGCTAGTGGCGTTCCTGCTACCAGTGCTGCTAGGAATACTGAGTCCTTGCTCCAGAAGCCGCTGAAGATAGGTATACCGCTCAGGCTCAAGGTGGCAACCACCATGAGCTTGTAAGTGGTTGGCATGTATTTGCCCAGTCCACCCATGTTCTTGGTATAGATTGTGTGCACAGCGTGAATCACTGAACCAGCGCTCAGGAACAACGCAGCCTTGAACAAAGCATGGCTCGCTAAGTGATAGATACCTGCGGTTAAGCCGGGGATATAGGCGTCCTGTGTGAAACCGCTAAGTCCAAGACCCAGCATCATATAGCCGATCTGGCTGACTGTAGAGTAAGCCAGAATCTTCTTTAGCTCAATGGCAACGAGTGCCTGACTCGCCGCTAGGAAACACGTGAATGCTCCAACCAAAGCGATGGCTATGAAGTATACCTGTGCGCCTTGTATTCCCAGCGCCCATGTTCCGATGTAGAAGATGGGGCTTAGACGTGCTACAAGGTAGACTCCTGCCTTGACCATTGTTGCGGCGTGGATAAGCGCTGATACACTTGTTGGTCCAGCCATGGCTTCTGGTAGCCATTCATGGAATGGGAACTGCGCTGATTTACCGATTGGTCCACCGAGTAATAGGATAGCGGTTAATGCTACCAATCCGGGTACCTGTCCCATGGCGTCTAGCCATACTGGGGCTGTTTCGATTAGCTCAGCGTAGTTGAATGTACCCGCGAAATAGTAGACGATGAAGATTCCTGCAATGAGGAAAACATCTCCGATTCCTGTTACCACGAAGGCTTTCATGCCTGCGTGGCTTGGTGGGTACATCTCGGTTGGTGGGGGTCCACCTAGCCATCTATCTTTCGCGTCTCTGTAGTAGTAGCCGATTAATCCGTAGCTGCATACGCCGACTCCCTCCCAACCGATTAGGGTCATTACGAGGTTGTCCGCGATTACCAGCAGTAGCATGCTTCCGATGAAGTATAGGAACAGGAACCAGTAACGTGTGAGGCACTTGTCCCCATGCATGTAGCTGGTGCTGTAGACTACGATTAGGAAGCTGATTAAGGCTACCACGTTCATTATGATGACGCTCAATGGGTCAACCAAGACACCGAAGGTCAATGGACTACCGCTAGGTAGTGTCATCCATGTGAATAACTCAATGGCACCCGCTGTATGTCCTGCAAACAGGTCGAGTCCCATTGATGCTGCAGCGACTACTGCTGAGCCCGCGAAGGCTACTGCGCCATAGTCTCTGAGCTTGTCGTTGATTTTTCCTAAGATGGGTATCATTAGTGCCCCGATTATTGGCAGCAGCCACACTAGGAAGGGTGCTGGATGTGCCATGATTGTTTCTATTACGCTCATTATAGTATCGCTCCTATGTATTCGCTAAGTCCCTCAATGAGGGCGTTGCTGGCTAGTGTTGCATAGCTCGTCACTGATTCGGGGAATATTCCGAAGACGAGAATAACTAGTGCCATCAACAGGGTCACCGTTATCATTAGTGGTGGAGCTTCCTTTGCTTCAACTGCGTTCTCCGGTGCGTCACCCATTAACGCCATTATAACTCTGGCATAGTATGCGACGCTCAGTGTACTGTTCAGTATTCCAAAAACGGCAAGTAGAACGTATCCTACGCCGATAGCTGAGCTGAATAGCACGAACTTGCTGATGAAGCCGCTTGTGCCGGGTACGCCTGCTAGACCGAGGAATGAGATCAGTATGCTGAAGGTTGTGAATGGCATCTTTCTGCCTACTCCCCTAAGCTCATTGATGTCTCGTGTTCCAGTCATATGGTCGATGCTTCCCACGGCAAGGAATGCGGTTCCCTTCATGAACGCGTGGTTGAATACGTGTAGGAATGTCCCCATCAAGCCATAGGCTAGTCCGGTGGATAAGCCGATTAGCATGTAACCCATCTGGGCAATGCTACTGTAGGCTAACATCCGTTTCAGGTCATCCTGTCGTAGCGCCAACAGGTTTCCCAGCGTCATTGTTGCGAACGCTAGGATCGCCATTGGGAGCTGGAATAACGCCGGTTCGTAGAGTATGAATAGAACTCTGATCATTGCGTAGAGTCCTGTCTCGATGACTATTCCAGACAGTAGCGCGCTTATTGGGCTTGGTGCCTCTGGGTGCGCGTCTGGTAGCCATGTGTGCATAGGCACGATGGCGGACTTTACGCCGAATCCGACGATTAGTGTCGAGAATATTATGATGGTCCATGGGGTTAATGCTGCTCCACGGATTGTGTTAGCTAGAACCGCAAAGTTCAGGCTTCCAGCCATTCCGTAGATGAAAGCCATACCGAATAGAAGTATGACGCTCCCCACGCTACCCATGATCATGTACTTGAAGCCTGCCTCGATTGGTCCAGGTCTGTCCTTTCTGAAGCTAACCAAGCTGTAGCTCGCGATGCCCATCATCTCCCAGAAGATGAACAATGTGAACAAGTCACCTGCAAAAGCTACTCCGGTCATGCCCACGGTGATTGCGCTCAACAAAGCATAGTACTCTGTGAGTCGTGTATCATGGTCCATGTATGAAAAGCTGTAGACCGTTACGAGGAAACTCGTTATCACCGCGGTTGCGGCGAAGTATAGGCTCATCATATCGATCTCAAGGCATGCTCCGAGTGGCGGATTACCGCCGATATTGATTACTAGGATTTCACCTGCATTGATGCCCATATTGTAGAGCATCCACATGCTCACGACACCCCAGAGACTTAGCAAAATCGCTACACCGTCTCGAAGCTTTGGTGTCTTCATCTTGTCTGCCAAGAGACCGATGACACCCATAATCATGGGCGCGAACATGTAGTAGAGTGCTGTCGGTATCACCATTTCAGCCTCCGTAGTTCCCGCGCATCAGTGGTCTCAAAATGCTTGTACGCGTTAACTATCAACGCTAAGCCGACCGCAACGACACATCCACCGGTAACTATGCTCATAAATACAAAGCTCTGACCCAATGGGTCTACATAGCCTGCGGCAGCTCGTTGAGCCGCGAAGTATATGAACGTAAAGTTCGCCGCGTTTAGTATCATCTCGATGCCGAGGAGAATCCGTATCATGTTACTCTTGCTGATGCAATAAATCCCAATTGAGAATAATGCGAAAGCTGTTCCAAGCCATATTGTTGGATCCATTATTGCTTCATCTCCTCCCTTAATAGTGCTAGACAGCAGATCGCTGTTGTGAATAGAACGAGGGTCTGGAAAGTAAGGTCCATACCTCTAAAGTCCCATAGGAACCCGCTCATCGCGCTTCCTATCTCCGCGCCCGGTTGTGTTGGTATCATTTCACTGTGTGCCATTGTTGTATATGGGAAAGGCTCACTGAGTACGACCATCATCAATGCTGCGAAGAGAAGAACCGCCACGGCGACTCCAGCCGCTTTACCGACAGTAGATTCACTCATTTTGGTCACCTCTCACAAACATGATTACGGAGACGAAGAGAACGACTATTGCCCCACCATAGATGAGCATCTGGAACAACCCCACGTATGGGGCATACATTGTCCAGTACAGTCCGCCGAGACAGACACACATCCCACCCAGACTTAGTGCTGCGTAGAGTGTCTTTTTGATACCGGCGGTCATCAATGCGAAGGCAAGAGTCGAGGCGATAAGTACATATTGAACTATTTCTGACGCCAATGCAACTCCCCTAATCTTGAATCGCTTACCTATCTCCGTACTCACTATAAAAATTTCGCTCCTAAACACGGCATATTTTAAACCTTTAGGGAAAAAATAATGTTATTTTTAGGCAGTAAAAATATCAAGTATTTACAGTAAATGCTAGTGGAAATACCAAACTATGGTATATTAACAAATTACCGGTATCCTCTGTAAATCTTTTTAAGTGCCGGCTTTACGCTATGTTGAGGTACAAGGTTTGCTGGTAGGTCTATCAGGATTTACTATTATTATGGGCCTAGCATTAATTGTCGCGCTCTTTATTCTGGGAGTTGGTAGAGAAGTTTCGCCAAAGAGCCCAGATACAGTAGGCAAGCTAGCCCCATATGCATGTGGAGAACCTGTGCCAGCTACTAAGGTTAGGATGAATGTAGAGAACTTCTTCATCTATGCTGTATATTTCATGATATTCGACGTAATGGGTTTCGTACTCGCTACAACAGTATCACAGCCAGTGAACTTACTCCTACCCTTGTTCTATGCTGGTGCCGGCATAATCTCCATTGCTATTCTAATATTCAGCTGGAGGGAGCATTAAATGAGCTTAGTCACATGGGCCAGAACAAGGTCTCCATGGTTGATCCACTTTAACGCTGGTGCATGTAACGCCTGCGACATTGAGGTCGTAGCCGCGTTGACTCCTAGGTTCGATGTAGAGCGTTTCGGAGCACTGCTAAAGGGAACACCAAGACACGCAGATGTCATGGTAGTCTCGGGCAGCGTCCCACGCAAGATCAGAAAAAGACTACAAAGAATCTATGAACAGATGCCAGCGCCAAAGTTCGTGGTTGCCGTTGGAAGCTGTGCGATAAGCGGAGGAGTATTCCAGGAATGCTACAACACCATGGATGGAGTTGACAAGTTCATTCCGGTAAATGCATACATCCCAGGATGCCCACCGAAGCCTGAAGCTATACTTGACGGCGTAGTGAAGCTCTTGATGAGCGCAGGATACTAGGGGGAATTAAATGAGCTTAGAAGAACAACAAGAATTTCTAGACAGCCTAGGTGAACTCGGTGTAACCGAGGCAAGGTTACAGAGACTTAACGCTGCATATGCGAGAACTACTCGGGAGAATCTTCTCAAAGTCATGGAGCACTTGAAGAACGAGGGCTTTGTTCATATCACCACAATCACAGCTGTTGACATGATCGACAACTACGATATTGTCTACCATCTACGGAACTATGGATACGCGCTTAACCTAAAAGTCGCGGTTCCTAAAGAGGATCCGAAAATACCCAGCATAACGGGAGTATTACCAGGAGCAACCCTGTACGAGAGAGAAGTAAACGATCTGATGGGCGTATTCCCAGAGGGACACCCTAATCCAGCTAGACTAATTCTAGACTATGACTGGCCAGAAGGGTTACACCCACTGAGGAAAGAGAACTCCATTCAAGCTCTCCGTGAAAAAGCAGACAAAGCAATAGAGGAAATGGAAGATGAGTGATAGACAGTTTGTAATCCCAATAGGTCCACAGCACCCAGCACTAAAGGAGCCTGAGAGCTTCTACTTCACGGTTGACGGCGAGACAGTCATTGATGTCGAGCCAAGAATTGGTTACAACCACCGCGGCATAGAGAAAGCCATGGAGGTACGTAACTACACTCAGAACCTATACATAACAGAAAGGGTCTGCGGAATCTGCAGCAACGCCCACCAGACAGCCTATACAGGCTCAGTCGAGGAAGCAGGCGGAATCGAGATACCTGAACGTGCAAAATATATCAGAGTCTTTATGCAGGAGCTTGAAAGACTTCACAGCCACCTTCTATGGCTGGGAGTAGCAGCACACGAGATCGGTTTTGATACACTGTTCTACTATGTCTGGAGAGACAGAGAGATAGTGATGAACCTTCTCGAAGAAATCAGCGGGAACCGCTGTAACTACGCTATGCCCACCATCGGCGGCGTCAGAAGAGACCTGAACAAAGATAACTTCCCAAGATGGACCAAACTAATTGATACCGTCTATGAGAGAACCGAGTATTACATCAAGATAGCATCAACAGAACAAACCATACTAGACAGAGCTATCGGCGTAGGATACCTAGGCAAAAGCGATATGATAAAGCTCAGCGGCGCAGGACCCAACGCAAGATGCAGCGGAGTCCCCTGTGACATCAGGAAGACCACACCATACCTAGTTTACGACCAACTCGACTTCGAGCACATAGTCGTAGACAACGGCGACGTCCTTGGCCAAGTACTAGTAAGAGCCCTAGAGGTATTGGAGAGCTGCAAGATACTCAAACAAGTAATGGACACTATCCCAGAAGGAGAAATCAAGACAAAGTTCGGTCCACTCAACAAAGTCGCAGAGGGGGAAGCCGCCTACCTAGTAGAAGCGCAGAGAGGAGAGCTAATCCACTACACAATAAGCGATGGCAAAAACATGCCTTTCAGACACAAGATCAGGGCACCAACCCTAGCAAACCTCCCAAGCCTCGTTGAGAGACTCAAAGGCGGATACATCGCGGACATACCCATCGTCTTGGCTGGAATCGACCCATGCTTCAGCTGTACTGACAGGATGGTCTTCTACGATGAAGGCAAGGACAAGTCATGGAGTTGGGACGAGACCCAGCTTCGGAAATACCGAAAGGAGTGGTTTGAAAAGTGAACCCAATCTTAACGGCTATCCAGGTGCTATTGTTCCCTGGTCTCTCTTTCATATTAAGCTACACTCTTTACGCGGAGTGGCTTAGCAGAAAAACAGTTGCAAGACTCCAGAATAGAGTTGGACCATTGCATACAGGCTGGCAGGGAATCCTTCAGCCTATCGCAGATTATATCAAATTACTGGTGAAAGAAGACATCACCCCAGCAGCAGCGGAGGCAACGGTCTTCAACATTGTACCAGTCTTCATATTCGCCATCCCATTAGCAGCTACATTCTTGATTCCAATACAGAGCATAACAACACTCTGGGGATACGAGCCTGTAGCAGCCTTTGAGGGCGACTTGATCATGGTTCTATTCCTCATGAGCCTAACCGTACTTGCGGTCTTCTTGGCGGGATGGAGTAGCGGCAACCTCTTTGGAGCAATCGGAGCCACAAGGGTTGCATTCATGATGCTAGCTTACGAGATTCCACTCGGACTCGTGGCAATCAGCCCAGCCATAATGGCAAGAAGTCTCAGCATCGTTAAAATTGTAGACTGGCAAGTAGCCAGCGTACAGAGTTTCCTAGCAAACCCGACTCTACCCGGGTTCCTACTCGGAGTAGTGCTGTTCATAGGATTCGCGATCTATACAGTCTGTTTATTGGCAGAACTTGAGATGCGCCCATTCGACATGAGTGAGGCGGAGACAGAGATCGTCCACGGATGGCAAGTAGAGTACAGCGGCGTAAAACTAGCGTTACTAAACAGCGGACACGACGTAAAAATGGTCTTAGCAGCAGGACTACTGACAAGCCTTTACCTCGGCGGCCCAGTTGGACCAATCCTACCTCCAGTAGTCTGGTTCATCATAAAGACCAGCTTCTGCGTACTCATCCTAAGTAATCTAAGCGCATTATTCGCCCGTTTCAGGATCGACCAGATGGTTACGGGAGCATGGAAATATCTAGTACCCTTAGCTGTCCTACAGGTAATGGCAACAGTTGCCCTATCAGGAGTGATCTAAGATGGCAATGGAAAGAGAACTACTAAAAAACGCATTCAGCAAACCAGCCACACTAATATACCCATTCGAGAAACCCGAAATACCAGAAGGACTCAGGGGAAAACACGAATATGAGCAAGAGAAGTGTATCGGATGTGGACTCTGTGCAAGAGTCTGCCCAAGCTTCGCCATTGAGATTATGGGTGGTCCCGGTCCAAAGATGACTGGACTCAAGATTAACTTGGGTATGTGTCTATTCTGTGGACAATGTGAAGAGGTTTGTCCAAGGGACTGCCTAAGGTTGACCACTGAGTACGAGCTTGCTGTCTTGAACAAGGAAGACGGTATTCTAAATTTCCCAAGGGAGCCTCCGGCACCAAAGCCAGCTCCTAAGAAAGAAGAATAAAACCCCTCTTTTTAACTAATTTTATAATATTTTTCTAACTAAAATAGGCAACTAACCCATTAGAAGCTATTTTGAGAGTATTTGGTATAGGGTATTTGACACAGAAACCGCCGCGGCTTCAAGAGGTTCCGTCATAGGTTCACCTAGCCCAATAGACATAGGCTGAATACCGAGTAACAGGACATCTACCCCCAAGGACTTTTCGATATATGTGATGAAAATAGTCAAAGGTAGACTATGGGTTGAGATAGCTTGGCCCCCAATATGTTCAGCTGTGATTAGCTTCGTTTCTCCAGGAGCTCCTCTGAAGTTAGCTGCGTCAACCATTAAAACGTGAGTGGGTTTGAACTCCTCTACTTTGCCTGTGAAGGCCTCTGGCACTGACTCGGTGTTCAAGGCAAGTACATCGTCTAGTGGTTTTTCTTCAAGTAGTTCAATGATTCTTGGACCGACTGCATCATCTCCCCTGATGGGGTTTCCTACACCTACGATAACTACTCGTCTTGGTTTTGCTCCAAAGTATTCTCTGAGTCCTTGCTCAAGCGACATATCGCAGAATCAGGTTTCGTTTGATAAAAAGAATTTGAAAAAAAGGATTAGAGCTGTGATGCAACCTGATCTTTGAACAGGGCTAGCATCTCTGTGTTTTCCTTGATGGTCTTGCTTGGGCGAACATTTATGATACTCATATTCATACCCAAGTCCATAGCTTTGCGCCATTTCTCGATCAATACTTCGGGTGTACCTATGAAATCATACTCACGAGCAACATTGATGTCGGTACCACGCGCCTTCCACTTCTGTAGAGTATCATCATACTCAGCCTTGTTCTTCATCAGGTAAACGCTTGGAGCGAAGCCGCTGATGAAAACACCATCTGCAGTCTTCCCTAGTTTCTCAAGATTCTTGTGATAGATTCCAAGGATACGAGCGATGTTCTGGAGGTTTCCTGAAGCGTTGATTCCATCAGCGTACTTGGCTGTGATCTTAATCATCCGTGGCTGCCTTGCACCAACACTGATCCTGAATGGTTTCTGGACTGGCTGTGGTACGTTTGCTGCTTCTTTGAGTTTCCAATATTTCCCATCATAGCTGAATAACTCATTGTGAAGCATCCCCTTCACTATCTCAACGGATTCCTTGAGCCTGCTCACACGCTCACCAGCGCTAGGCATACCTCTTCCCTTCTCCATGAGGTCATATCCAAGGTACTCTGGCTCATTCCACCCTGCTCCGAGTATGAACTCGTATCTTCCACCAGTCATCTGGTCCAGTGTAGCTACTGATTTAGCTAGATACGCTGGATTCCTCAGACTGTTGAATAATGTAATGTGTCCTATTCTGATTTTTTTAGTCTCTACTCCGAGCCCAGTCATAGTGGTCCATGCTTCCCAATAGGGCTCCTTACGGTCTCCAGATAGCCCTTCCACGTGGTCGTTTAGGAATACGCCATAGTAGTCTAGTTTCTCGGCTGTCTTGGTTAGTTCAAGCATCTTGGGGTATGTTTGAGCTCCCCTTACATATACTCCGAATTTCATGGGTGTATTCCACAGGTGATGCCATTTAAACGATGCCTCTACGGGGAAGCCATATATCAGATTGTCTCATCAGTACACTGGTTACTGGGGAAATACTGTGGGCGAGAAGACACCAATCAAAACATCATTCTTCTACGGATGGATAATAGTAGTCGTAGCTGGGCTAGCCGCCTACTTCAGCGGACCCGGACAAACATACACAGTCAGCGTATACATTGACAGCTACATCAACGAGTTCGGATGGAGCAGAACAACAGTCTCCAGCATGTACAGCATGGGAACCTTCGCAGCAGGCATGCTAATGGGAGTAGTTGGAAAACTTTTAGACAAGTATGGTCACAGAAAGATAGCAACACTCATCGCCATCGGATTCGGCGGAGCACTACTTTTCATAAGCACAGTCAGAACAGTGCCGATGCTTCTAGCCGGATTCTTCCTCATACGATTAATGGGCCAAGGAAGCATGTGATTAATCAGCGGAACACTAGTACCCCAATGGTTCATCAAGCGCAAAGGCAGAGCCATGAGCCTGGTAAGCGTCTTCGGAGCCATGAGCATGGCAACATTCCCAGCCATGAACATCTGGCTAATACAACGATTCGGATGGCAGAACGGATGGAGAACATGGATGATAGTCGCTTGGCTAGTCGTAGCACCTATGTTCTACTTGTTCATCAGAAATAGACCAGAAGATGTGGGTCTCTATCCTGATAATGAGGTACCAGTCGAAGAAACAGGAGAAGTAACAATAATAGAGGAGAAAGCTTGGACGTTACAGGAAGCTTTGCGGACCAGAAGCTTCTGGCTCGTCAACTATGTCACCGTCATACCATCAGCCATAGTCACAGGCTGCGTTTTCCACCAAATATCCATACTTGGACAATCAGGGTTATCCCCTGAGACAGCCGCATTAATCAGCACATTAACC
>Ga0190359_1001492_pt1 | contig 14696 bp, 12 predicted proteins | sample 48721823_MG_FD_161269 | JGI IMG/M metagenome (GOLD analysis project Ga0190359, IMG submission 161269) | Hydrothermal vent microbial mat bacterial communities from Southern Trench, Guaymas Basin, Mexico - 4872-18-2-3_MG | ecosystem: Environmental > Aquatic > Marine > Hydrothermal vents >... | reverse complement strand
GGAAGGCGGCTATGTCATGGCGGGGTATTCCGATTGTGATGATATCATGAACGCGCATATCGTAAAAACCGATTCCGAGGGTAATGAAATCTGGTCGAAGACACTCGGTAACAGCAAGTTTTATGATTACGGCAATTCCCTGTATATTATTTCCGATGGCGGCATCCTAGTTGGTGGAACGGCCAAATCGGTCGATAGCATCAGCACATATAACAATGATTTCTACATTGTCAAACTTGACGCGGACGGCAATTTGGCCGGGCAAAAAGTTATCGGCGGTGATGGGTCGGAATGGGGAAGCCAGGTATATGAAACCGATACGGGGGATATAATTTTGGTCGGTCAGACAAATGATAAAAAAATTAATTCGTTCGATATTTGCTTATTGAAAATAAAGGGTATATAGACAGTTGTCGCCGGTAAGACGCCTATTTGAGATCGATGATTTTGTGGTGAAGTTTGCAGGACATTTAAAAAGACTAATACGGTTTTTTGGATGAGAGAAGATTTTGTGCAGGATGATTTTTATCCCGATAAAAATTGACCAAACGACTATTTGCGTCTATTTGGACAGAAGATATTGAAGGGCGGTTTCGGTATAGATTTGCGCCACCGGTATAAGCGAATCCAGTTCGACATATTCACCGGCACAATGGTGACGGCCGCCTTTGGGGCCAAATACAATGGTCGGGATTTTCCCTTCCCCAAAAAAAACATTGGCATCGACAATGCCCCTGTGCCCGGTAAAACAGGGTATTACGCCGATTTTTCGACGATAGATTTCCTTGAACAGGAATACCAGTTGATCATCTTCATCAAGAGTATACGGCTCGTAGCAGGGTGGTTTTGCCTCGATGACAACATCGGATCTGAGGTCAAGCAGATCAATTAGCTCTTTCATATCATTGATGGCAATATCGACGGTCTCGCCCGGGACGGTCAGGCGGGTAATAATCACCTCGCACAGTTCCGGCACAACAATGGAGTATTCTTTGTAGCCCCCGTCGATTTTGAGAGTACAGACAGTCCCTTTGCCGAACAATCGATGCTCACGCAGTTTAAGCCTGTGCAGATTATTGATAATCGCGGCGGCATCGCCGATTGCATTAACTCCCCCGAGATGGGGTCTGAAGGCATGAGCGGCTTTTCCCCTGACTGTCAATTTATAGAGTATCTTACCGGTCACGGCAATCGGCAAATAATCTTTCTCTGAATCGCCGTAGAAATGCTCGGCATGAAGCATGGCGCCGCATTTGGCATATTCTGTTTTCAAAAAGGCCCTCGCCCCGGTACTGTATCCTTCCTGATCGACGGTTACTGCAATACCCAGTCGGCCAAGACGGGCGTGCAGTTCTTTTGCTTCCACAATTGCCTTAAAGGCGGCCAACATACAAGCCAGCCCGGATTTCATATTTATCGCTCCCAGACCGTATATGCGTCCATCTTTTTCAAGCGGTTCGAATGGGTCGCTCTCCCAGTCGCCGGCGGGCGGGACGGTGTCGGAGTGGCCGGAAAATACCATGAAGCGGTCAGATGATCCCGGTTCAGCGGAGGCGTAAACATTGGGTCGGCCGGGTGCGATTTCATGCCATTCCGGCTCGATTCCGAAAGAACGGATTTCATCCGCAATAAACTCAGCCAGTTTTTGTTCGTGCGGCAGAACCGAATTGATGCGGATTAGTTTTTTCAAAGTGTCGATTAAATAGCGATTCTCTATTTGCAGGTCATGAAACATATTCCCTCCATTTAATCAATATATTCTTCTGCGGATTTATAAAAATAACAGATTTCTTCTATATTTGTATTTACTATTGTCTCAGATCTATTATGGCGACCAGAGAAAGTGGTCGAAATCGATTTTATCGTCTGCTGAAAACACGACTCCCTCATCTTCAAGAAGCGCCTTCTGGAGTTCATAACCGCGGCCGGGCGGTAATGAAATTTTACCTTCGCGGTTGATCACGCGATGCCACGGCAGATCATGTTTGTCGGATGATGAGTGAAGAATTCTTACCACCTGTCTGGCGGCCCGGGGGCTGCCGGCCGCGGCGGCAATAAGACCATAGGTGGCGATTTTACCTCTCGGAATTTTTTTAATTGCCCTGACGGCCCTCTGGTGAAAAGAATCCTCTTTTTTCATTCCGGATGACCCTTTCATCAAAACTGATATCTATTTTATATTAGAATCATTATGGCAAATCATCAACAAAAATAAAAAAAACAGCGAAATTGAATCAGCCGGCCCGCATTTGGGATTGACGGATCGGATAAAATTATTATATTGTTGTAAAATGGCCTGTTACCCATCTCTTTTCTACATACTATCTTAGCGTATTTGATCAGGCTGTTGAGGCAGGAACCTCCATCGCCCAAACCTCGGTTTTATGGATATGAGGTATAGAGAATTACCTCATAAGACACGACAATATAATTATATATTATAAGGGGAGATATGCCATGAGATGCACCTCAAGAATCCTGATACCGATACTGGTCGCGGTATTCACATTGAGTCTGACAGCATGGGCAGTGATGCCTCCGGCGCCACCGGAATGGTATGAACGTCTGGGCGTTCCTATTCCGGATGCGACGAAGCGGGCAACGCTCGAAATAAATCCCAAGATACAGGCTGACCTCGATGAAGCGGCCAGGCTGAGGCCGCGCAACACCGATAATATCCTGCTGATTCTTGTTGAATTCACAGATAACGCGGCCAACACCGCCGCACATCCGCCATCAGCCTATGAGGACCTGATGTTTTCGACCGGGGTCATTCCAACCGAATCGATGTATGAATATTATCAGGAAATCTCATACGGCGTATTCGCGGTTGAGGGCGCCGTGCTGGCCTGGATCACCGCCCCCCAGCCATATTCATATTATGTCGGCGACGCTTACGGGATGGGCAGCTATCCCAACAACTCTCAGGGACTTCTCGAACACTGTGTTCAGATTCTCGACCCCACCGTTGATTTCTCACAGTATGACAATAATGGTGACGGATATGCCGAAGGAATTTTCCTGGTTCATGCCGGACCGGCGGCGGAAGAGACAGGAAGTACCAACGATATCTGGTCGCATGCATGGTATTACTCTTATAGTACCGATGACGGTGTCTCAACCGGACGATATTCCATCGAACCTGAGGAAAACATGGTCGGCGGTTTGATCGATATCGGTGTGTATTGTCATGAGTATGGTCATGTGCTCGGTATGCCCGATCTTTATGACACCAACGGCGGCTCCGAGGGAATCGGCGTATACTGCCTGATGGCGGGTGGATCATGGGGCGCTTTGCCCGGCAACCCCGAACGTCCGACACACATGTGTGCGGAGATGAAACGTCGGCTGGGATGGATGACTCCGATAGATATAACCGGTAATATTGAAGATTTGGTGATTCCGCCGGCGGCGACCCACCCTGTCTGTTATCGGATCGACAATCCTCTCAATTCAGACGAACATTTCCTGATCGAAAACCGGGCCAAAATCGGCTTCGACTCTCTCTTCCGCGGCGACGGGGGGCTGGCTATCTGGCATATTGATTATGATGGTACACAGTACGATGAGACACATCGCTATGTATCACTGGAGCAGGCCGATGGAAACTTCGACCTGATGCGTGATATGGCCGGCGGCAACAGGGATCCTCGAACCAACCGCGGGGATGCCGGTGATCTTTATCCGGGAGCCACCGAAAACAACCATTTTAGTTTTTCGACAAATCCATCCAGCACCTCGTATTATGATGGTACCGGCATTGTCACTATCGCCAATATTGAATATTACGCCGATTCCATCCGGGTGGATATATATACCGATCCGGTGCTACCTCTATTCCGGGCGATTTCCACGACTGTTTTGGATACGGTCACGGCATCGGGAACATTCAATTATAACGGAGATGCCGACAGCGGTGAAACGGTCGATTTGCTGATAAACCTGGCCTGTGACGGCGCCGGTGCGGCAGGTCTTATCGGGACTTTAACGACATCGGACACAAGGGTATCCATTGTTGACGCCGAGGCTGATTTTGGGGCGGCGATTCACAACACCTATGTGGAAAATACAACATCACCATTCAGATTTGAGGTATTATCAGCTAACAGCGATTCGGCGGTAACGTTCAATCTGCATCTCGATGCCGACGGTGAGACACAGGAGCTTGAGATAAAAGTCAACATCAACCGTCAGAAAATACTACTGGTTCTGGATAACAACGGCTCCAACTGGTCGGATAATCTTGTAGAGGCGATGTATCGCTCGGGATATTCATTCGACCTGTATAACACCGCCGAAAATGGAACACCGGGATATGAAAAACTGATACCGTACCATGCCATTGCCTGGACCACCGGCTCATACTTCGGGCAGACAACCGGGTCGGCATCTTATGGTGATTGCATCAGCTCCGAAGAGCTTTCTGTTTTGACCCGGTACCTGGATAATGACGGCCGGATGGGGCTTTTCAGTCAGGACTATATGCGCGATGTCGGATATAACACATTTAACGGAACCTACCTGCATATCAACGGCGCGTTGCAGGATTATACGGCCGATCAGACCATCGGCGGGTCGGGGACATTTTTGGATGGTTTCACCGGCGACAGCAGGACCTGGTCATACTACGATTACTCCGACGATCTCATACCAGGTACCGGGGTGATGGATATACTTTTCAGCGATCCGGTTGGACATACGCTGGGAGTGAGTTATCCCTCCACGGGTCCCCAGATCGGCTCGTATGCAACGACTTTCTGCAGTTACGGTATCGAGCGGTTTGACAGCACATCGTTGGATCAATTCCTTCAGTCCTGGTTGCCATGGATATTGACCAACACAAATGTCGATATCCCCTTGCCGGCCGAACCGAAAAACGGCGATACGGTTTTTAATCTCACACCGGAATTAAGATGGAGCGAGTCGGAGGGAGCCGACAGCTACCATATTCAGCTGGCTTATGATCCCAATTTCACAAGTATGGTCAAAGACAGCGTGGTTACGCAAAACTCTGTTACCTTTGATGAAGAGCTTGCGGAGACAGGATTTTACTGGCGTGTCAGTGCGGCATCGAACGGCAATCCCGAAACGGCATTTTCGCCCGTGGCAGACTTTTACCGCGGTTATGTCGCATTATATATTTGCGGGGATGCTGATGGCGGCGGCTCGATTAATATCCTGGATGTAACGAGTATAATCAGTTACCTTTATAAGGGCGGACCCGCTCCCGACCCGATCGAATCGGCTGATGCCGATGCCAGCGGCTCGATCAATATTCTGGATGTCACCTTTATAATCAGTTACCTTTATAAAGGCGGACCGGCACCTGACTGTTAAGCCGATGAATTGTTCCCAATAGTAGGGCGGCCGATTGGCCGCTTTTATATATATCTTCATCCAGTATATGCCTTTCAGATTCGAGAACAAGTCTGAACCGGGCATTTTCCATTGCAATAACGCGGGATATGGATTATATTGATTTAAACTTTCATCACCGCCGCGACAACAATATCAAGGGAACAGTCTGATGACATCCCGCAAAGAAAAATCCACCCGGGACAGTTACGGCAATGAACATCAATTTGTCCGGACTCTTCTTGATACCTCCAACAGTCTGATAGTCTGTCTCGATAAAGATGCCAGAATAACCATATTTAACCGGGAATGTGAAAAAGTAACCGGTTATAAGGCTGAAGAAGTCCTGGGCGAAAGCTGGCCGGCAATATTTATGCCGAAGGGACATTTAAGCCATCAGCTTGATAATTTCGCAGATTGGGTCAGGCTGCATCCGCGTGACACTTACGAGGGCCCTCTTAAAACCAAATCGGGAAAAATCAGAACAATCTTATGGTCCAATTCGGCAATATTCGGACCGGGAGAAGATGAGATCACGGCGGTTGCTATCGGCCAGGATATAACCGAGCGTAAAAGAGCCGAGGAAAAACTTCGGAGAACACACCGTGAGCTTGAAAAGCGAGTCCAGGAGCGAACCTCTGAGATCGTAAAAAGAAATATCGAGTTGAAGAAGCAGATCGAGAGCCGTCAGCGCGCGGAAAAGGCGCTTCTGGAAAGCGAACAAAGATATGAAATGGCGACCAGCGCCGGACGGGTCGGGGTATGGGATTGGGATCTGATTACGAATGAAATGTATATCGATCCTAAATTGAAGGCGATGCTGGGATATGAAGATCACGAGATCCGGAACAGCCTCGATGACTGGGGACAATATGTACATCCGGATGATACCTCAGAAGTCATGGCGGAAGTCGAAAATTACCGGGCTGGAAGAACAAAAAAATATGAAGTCATTCACCGTATGATGCATAAAGACGGTTCGGTCCGATGGATTCTTGCCCGGGGGACTTTTATTCGTGATAAAAACGGTAAACCGGTGCGAATGATTGGTACCGATACCGATGTCACAGACAGGATCAGGGCCGAGAAAGCTCTGAAGGAGAATCAGGAGCGTTTTAAAAAATTATCCGATGCCGCGGAAGAGGGAATTGTAATCCATGAAAACGGACACATAGTCGATGCAAATGAAGCCTGCGCCCGTATGTTTGGCTATGAACTTGAAGAGTTCATCGGAAGACACGTTAAAGACACGGCGATTCCGGAAACATGGGATGATATTAGAAAGCATATAGAGACACGTGACGGGAGTCCTTACGAGGGTATTTGTGTTCGCAAGGATGGAACACAATTTGAATGTAATATAGTCGGAAAGCCATACGATTACCAGGGGCGGTCAATGCGCGTGGCGGTACTCAGAGATATCAGTTGGCGCAAAAAAGCCGAGAAGGAACTTCTTAACACCAAACAACGGCTGGATCATCTGATCTCATCGAGCCCGGCAGTCATTTACAGTTGCGGTCCGCCGCCTGATTTTCCGACGACATTTATCAGTAATAATATTCAGGAGCGGCTGGGATATTCGCCGCAGGATTTTTACGATGACCCGTTTTTCTGGAGCAAGCAGATTCACCCTGATGACAGTGAACGGATTTCTGCCCGGTTAGCCGAACTGGATAATAAAGGCACACTGACCTATGAATATCGCTTTCGTCTAAAGAACGGGAAATATGTCTGGCTGTTCGACGAATTGTCGGTGATGCGAGACGATAAGGGAGAAATTGGCGGGCTTATCGGAAGCTGGTTTGATATTACAGATCGAAAGGAAGCCGAATCCCGGCTTCGTGAGACGGCGGACCAGCTTCGAGTAGAACAGACAGCCCTATCTGAAAAAAATATCGCTCTCAAAGAGATCTTAAATCATATAGAAAGGGAACGGAAGGATTATAAGCGGCAGATCTGCTATGACGTCGAAAAGGCAATCAAGCCGTTAATGGGGCGTCTTAAGGCTATAGCCGGCAAGGGAAAGGAAAAGGAAATCGAATCGCTTGAATTGAGTCTTAAAAGTATTCTGCAAAGGGATATAGATGTATTCAGGGATCGTTTTTCAAGATTGTCCCCCCGCGAATTGGAGATCTGTCAGTTGATAAAACAGGGGAAATCTTCAAAACAGATTTCTCAAATTCTAAGCCTTGCCCTGGTGACGGTCCACAAACATCGTGAGCTAATCAGGAAAAAACTCGGTTTAACCAATAAAAATATCAATCTAAGCTCATATCTTCAAAATCAGGACTTTCCAAACAATACGTAAAAATTACGTAATTATCTCGTATTGACACTTTTAGCAAAAAATATTAACCTGTAAGCGGCGGTGAGGAAAGACAGCCTATCCAGTCTATTCAATTGTTTTGAGTAGATTTGGTGGTGGAGGTTTTGACTCTGTTTTGGGTGGAAATTGATTAAGTCTTTCGGGTATCAGGAGCACAGCGGCTGTATGAAAAATTTTTTCTGCCGCATGATATTAGGAATCGTCCTTAAGACTTGTCAGTTCGGCGCATGTGCCTGATTGGAATTCCCCCCTTCCAGCTTTTAGCCGGGGATGCCGACAGATTTAATCCCCCGGCTCCCGGAGAATCAGGTACATGCGCTTTTTTTGTTTTTTAATATTACATAACCGGATCCGATGCAGGTCGTCTCTAAATCATAAAATATGTTCGATAAGAATCTTCAGCCCGATACCGATCAGGACAATCCCGCCGATTACTTCCATTCGCTTGCCGAATTTTTTCCCGAGCCGGCTTCCCAATAAAACTCCGATCAGGGACAAAGCGGCGGTAATGATTCCAATTATCAGGCTGGGATACCAGATGGTCACATTGAGAACGGCGAAACTCAGTCCCACGGCAAGGGCATCGATACTGGTCGCGGTCGAAAGCAACACCAGCGAAAATCCTTTACTGGGATCACTCCCTTGATCGTTGTTGTCTTTTTTGAAGGATTCATAAATGGCTTTTCCGCCAATGAAGGCCAGCAGAAAAAAGGCGATCCAATGATCCCAATCCGCAATATATTCATGGATCGAACGGCCGGCCATCCATCCGATTACCGGCATCAGGGCCTGGAACAAACCGAAATGAAAGGACAATCTGAATACCTGATGTTTGTTTACTTTGCCGATGATGACACTTGAGGAAATAGAGACTGCAAAGGCATCCATGGCCAATCCAACCGCGATTAGTACGAGTGTGACAGTATTCAAAATTTCCCTTCAATTCATTTGCCAATAATGATTTAATCTAAATGGTTTTACCGGATCAGGCAACTATCATTTAAGGCTTTTTGTCAATTGACTATTTTTAAACGGCAGATATTTACTGCTTGAATCAAGGGCGACATTTTGTTACATTCGACGCTATGCCTCAAGCGATTCCTTACTTTGGGGAGATACTTGCCACCCTGACTGCGATCACCTGGGCCGTCGCCGTAATTCTATTCAAGAAAAGCGGAGAGAAAGTCCATCCGGTGGCGCTCAATCTTTTTAAAAATTCCATGGCGGTCATATTATTCATCCCCACCATGTTGTTTTTTGGAGAGACGCTGTTTCGCCCGGTTCCGGCGTCGGAATACGGGCTGCTTCTCCTAAGCGGAATCCTCGGGATCGGTATCGCCGACACACTTTTTTTCAAGAGTCTTAACCTTCTCGGAGCCGGTATGCATTCCATAGTCAACTGTCTTTATGCCCCGTCGATAATCGGTCTGTCGGTAATTTGGCTGGGAGAAAGTATGACAGCCCTCCAGATTCTGGGGGCGGCCATGATTGTCTCGGCGGTACTGGCGGCAACAACCAAAAAGGGTAAAGGTAATCTCAGCCGACATAATTTATTTTGGGGTATATTCTGGGGGGTGGTTGCCAATGGCGTGTCGGCGGTGGGAATTGTTATGATCAAATCTTTGCTGGAAAGATCACCGCTTTTATGGGTAACGGAAATACGTTTATTGGGCGGAATAGCCACTTTGATAATGGTTCTGATGTTATACCCCAACCGAAGAAGGCTTATCGAATCGTTATACACAGCCGGACGCAGGGGCTACACGATTTCCAGCTCATTTATAGGGGCCTATCTGGCCATGGTACTATGGCTGGCGGGGATGAAATACACGCTGGCTTCGATTGCATCGGCGCTTAACCAGACGTCCAATATATTTGTTTTTACTTTTGCGGCGCTTCTGTTGCGGGAGCCAATCAATCTGCAAAGAGTCATCGGTATTCTTCTTGGTGTTTCCGGGGCATTGCTGGTAACATTCGGCTAGTTGACTTTCTTTTCAATCATAGATTTTTTATTTGATTTACAGTATATGAGATATTAATTAGCGTAAAGATTTCAAACAGTTTTGGAGTATCCGGTATGAGCAAGTGGGAATGTGATGCCTGTGCCTATTTGTATGACCCGGAACAGGGCGATAAAGAGAATGATGTCGATCCGGGCACGCCTTTTGAAGAAATTCATGATGAATGGGTCTGTCCGGAATGCGGCGCGGGTAAAGAATATTTCCGAAAAGTAAGTATTTAAGCAAAGAAACTTCCAATGATTGAAATTGATATCCCCGGTTTTGGGGAGGCTAAACTGAAACACTTTGTTACCGATTTTTCGGGAACGCTGTCGCTTGACGGCCACATTTTGACGAAATTGAAAGACCGTCTTGATAAACTTGCCGAGGAAATCGAAATACATATTCTTACCGCCGACACTCATGGGAAAGCGCGCGATGAACTAAGGGGAATCAAGGGACATATTCAGTTACTTTCACCGGGTGTGCGGGAAGATGACCGGAAGGAAGATTATGTCCGACGACTCGGCGCCGCCGGGGTGGTTGCCGCCGGTAACGGCAATAATGACAGAAAAATGCTTAAAGCTGCCCGGATCGGTATTGCGGTATGTATCGGTGAGGGGTGCGCGGCAGATGCAATCAAAGCCGCCGACATCATGGTATTCAGGGCCGAGGATGCGTTCGATTTACTTCTTAAACCTTCCCGGCTAAAGGCAACCCTTCGATTTTAATCAACAGCAAATATCAACACATCTATTCCCGGATACAGCCATATCAAAACGGCGGAGATCATATCAGGTATCGAATTGTCGGCGGTCGTGGGATCATTTGACCGGGACGATTATGTTCTCAGACCGGTGAATATAATTTTCGGGTTTCAATAACCTCAACATCATTCGGTAATAGCAAGGATTCTCTGGACCTGGTACAAAAAGTGAATCCTTTATATGAAGTCAAATATCGGTAGGTTTTGGAAATGCGGCCGCTGAATGATTTCACGACAATGGGATTGTTTATTCGAGCCAGGATCCCGGCGAAATCATCCGGCTCAATCTGGATGACCGCACCGGACACAGATGCCTTGTCGGCCCTCAAGAACGCCGGCTTTTCCGAATAGATCTCATCCGGCGAAAGAGAAATATCTTTGGCCATATTTACACCATAATACTTAAATGGATATCTTTGATAATTATACCGATGAGGTTATTCGGATATTCAAAAAAATAAGTAGCTTCAGGCAATATTTCGGGCGAAAAAAATCTCCCGCCCGGAAGGCGGGAGATTGAAACTCGGCATCCTATTCGACCGTGACGCTTTTGGCCAGGTTGCGCGGCTGATCGATATCGCATCCTCTCAAAACAGCTATATGATAGGCCAGCAATTGCAACGGGATACTGGCCAGAATCGGCGTAAACATCGGGTGTGTTTGGGGAATATGTATAACGTGATTGACCTTTTCGGCGATTTCGGTATCGCCTTCACTGGCGATAGCTATGATCCTGCCCTGCCTGGCTTTAACTTCCTCAATATTCGACAGAACCTTATCATAAACCGAATCCCGAAGAGCAATTACGACGGCCGGCATATTTTCGTCGATCAGCGCGATCGGCCCATGCTTCATCTCGGCGGCTGGATAACCCTCGGCGTGGATATAAGAGATTTCTTTCAATTTTAACGCGCCTTCGAGTGCGGTTGGGTAATTAACGCCGCGTCCGAGATAGAGAAAATTATTGCTGTTATAATATTGTTCGGCAATTTCGCAGATTTGATCGTCAATTTGCAATATCTGCTCCACCTGCCCTGGGATATTTTTAAGAAAACCGATAAGTTCTTTGCCTTTCTGGGCCGTCATATGGCGCATCCGGGCCAGGAGAAGGGCGATCTGGCACAGAACCATCACCTGTGACGTAAATGCCTTGGTCGAAGCCACACCAATTTCCGGTCCGGCATGGATATATACACCGCCATCAGTTTCACGGGCGATCGACGATCCAACCACATTGCATATACCAAGGACAGTTGCATCCATCTTTTTTGCCTCGCGCAGAGCGGCGAGAGTATCTGCCGTTTCCCCGGACTGACTGATAACAAAAACCAGAGTTCCCGGTTCGATAATGGGTTTGCGGTATCGGAACTCGGACGCATATTCTATTTCGACTGGAACCCGAGACATCTCTTCGATGACATATTCACCTATCATGGCAGAATGCCACGATGTCCCGCAGGCGGTGATAATGATCCGGTTTATCTTCCTTAATTCATCATACTGAAGATTTAAGCCATTAAGCCTCGGGATACCCTCACCATAATTCAATCGCCCTCGAATGGCATTGGCCAGTGTCGTCGGTTGCTCATGGATCTCTTTAAGCATAAAATGCTCATAACCGCCTTTTTCGATCTGGTCGAGTGTCCATGATATTTCTTCTATTTGCGGAGTCCGGAGAAGATTTTTATCGACGGCGGCGATCTCATATTTATCGGCAGTAACCGTAACGATCTCGCCTTCCTTGAGATAATCAGCACGATTGGTATAGGCGAGAATTGCACTCATATCTGAGGCCACAAAATTCTCATTATCACCGTGTCCCACCACCAGCGGTGAACCCTGTCTGGCGGCGACTATCTTGCCCGGCTCCTGTGAGGCAATGACGACAATACCATAGGTCCCTTCCACCTGGGTCAGGGCAATGCGGGTCGCTTCAGTAAGATCACCCTCATAATATTCCTCTATCAGGTGAACCAGTATCTCGGTATCGGTGTCGGTCCGAAACTCATGGCCGCGTTCGACCAGAAAAGCCTTAAGAGCCCGATAATTTTCTATTATTCCATTATGGACAAGTGCAATCTGGGACTTACTGTCAAGATGCGGGTGAGCATTTACAATCGTCGGTTCGCCATGTGTTGCCCAGCGTGTATGAGCGATACCTGATGTTGCATTGTATTCCTTACCCTTGATAGCTTCCTCAAGACAGACAATTTTCCCGACACATTTTTCCACCGAGAGGCAACCATTTTCCGCCAGTACTATTCCGGCTGAATCATAGCCGCGATACTCGAGTCTTTTCAGACCCTGAAGCAATACCGGCAATGCCTGACGAAAACCAACATAGCCCACTATTCCGCACATAATCTCATTCCTATATAATAAATATTGTGATCTGTGTCCCGAATTACCGGAGCGCTCAATCTAATGATTATATTATAAATTATCGGCAAGGTTCCGGTTAGATCCAACTTGTATATTTAATCTACTTATAAGGCCCTTTTTTTGGCTACTGTCCCCGGAAAATGCCTGCGATTCCTCTTCAGTCAAAACAAAGCTAATCCTTTCTCCTCAAGATAATAATACGAAATCAGACAAAAAACAATTAAGATGGACAGCAAATTAATAATTAATTGACATTGCAGGTTCCCGCCCCCTAATTTAAGTCAGTTAATTAATTCCCGGGGGGAGACATGCCTATTTTTGAATTCAAAAATCTAAAACTGAATTATAGGATATACGGCGAGGGCAAAATCGCCATTTTATTTATTCATGGTCTGGGCGGTAATGGTGGAAGCTGGAAATACCAAGTAGATTATTTCCAGAAAGAATATCAGATTATAGCTGTTGATCTTTTCGGCCATGGCCTTAGTTCCAAGGATGTTGATCCGATTGAAGCATCGCGGCTCGATGCCGAGGTCTGCGTTGAACTGATGCAGAAAAAAATCGGAAAGCCGTATTTCGTAATCGGCCATAGTTTCGCCACCAATATCAATCCGGAAATCATCAAAATTGCTGATCCCCTTTTAAAAGGGGTCGTTTTTGTGGACTGCATCTATCAGGGATTTCCCGAGATTATCGACATGAGAATAAAGTTCGCAGAGAAAATGCTTGCGATTTCCGGAGATACTTTAGCACGGGAGGCGGATTTATGGTATAATGAATTGATCGGCCCGGTGGTTACACCGGATGACAGAGAGTTGATTCATTCATCTTTGAAGCATTGTTCCATTCGCTGGCTGTTCGAGGCGGTTGCCGGATGCAGGGATTATTGTGCCAAATACCCTCCCGATAAAACACCAACCGAAAATGATCTGCCTGTATTAATAATGGAAGCCGACAATGGTGTCGGGGATGACATTCATAAATCATGGGTAAATCATTTTAAGAATGCGCGTTATTATCTGTTTGAAAACGCGGGGCATTTTTTCTTCATAACCGAGCGTGATCGTTTCAACCGGTTGCTGAAAGAATTTATCGAGGCAAACAGCTGATTTTCCCAGATTTTATTCGGCCAGGATTTTTTTCATCCGGCGGTGTATTTTTGGATTTCCGGCCAGGATATATTTACCATAGATGGAATATTTCTTGCCGTCGAAATCAGTTACCACACCGCCCGCTTCTTCGATGATTATTTTCCCCGCGGCGGTATCCCAGGGGTGGAGTTTCAGCTCCCAGAAACCGTCGAACCGTCCGCAGGCCAGATAACACAGATCCAGCGCCGCCGATCCCGCCCGTCTTATTCCTCGCGCCTTTTTTGCGAAGCGACGAAAATACTTGAGATTATCCTCGCGAGAATTCCCAATGTCGTACGGAAATCCGGTTGCCAAAAGCGCTCTTTCCAGGTTGGATTCAGCCGAGACATTGATCTTTTTTCGGTTTCGATAAGCGCCCCCGCCTTTAAAAGCATGGAACAACTCATCACGTTCCGGGTCATAAACGACCCCGGCGATTATATCGCCCCGGTATTCAATACCTATAGAGACACAGTAAAACGGAAAATCATGGGCGAAGTTGGTGGTCCCGTCAAGAGGATCGATAACCCACCTGTAATCGGAGTGATTATCCCGGGCGGCTTCCTCCTCGGCAAGAATCGAGTGATTCGGGAATTTTTTTGTTATTTCGCCGACAATATATTTCTCCGAGGCCAGATCGGCATCGGTCACCAGATCGACCCGTCCTTTAAGCATCACCCGATGCCGTTTTTTACTTTTTTTCAGTAATATCTGTCCGGCACTGATAGCAATAGCCT
>Ga0190359_1001490_pt1 | contig 14704 bp, 29 predicted proteins | sample 48721823_MG_FD_161269 | JGI IMG/M metagenome (GOLD analysis project Ga0190359, IMG submission 161269) | Hydrothermal vent microbial mat bacterial communities from Southern Trench, Guaymas Basin, Mexico - 4872-18-2-3_MG | ecosystem: Environmental > Aquatic > Marine > Hydrothermal vents >... | reverse complement strand
GATGTATTTAGTATCACGGGTAGAGGAACGGTAGGAACGGGAAGAGTAGAGCGAGGAGTAATCAAACCCGGGGATCAGGTAGAGATAGTAGGATTTGGAGAAGTAAAGAAGACGGTAGCGACTAGCTTGGAAATGTTCAGGAAGGTATTGGACTATGCGGAAGCGGGAGACAACGTGGGAGTATTGTTAAGAGGAGTAGACAAAGACGAGTTAGAGAGAGGTATGGTAATAGCGGCTCCTGGCACGGTAACGCCTCACAAACACTTCAAGGCGAAAGTATATATCTTGAAGAAAGAGGAAGGAGGGAGACACAGTGCATTTTACAACGGATACAGACCGCAGTTTTATTTTAGAACGACAGATGTAACGGGTTCTGTGAAACTTCCTGAAGGTCGAGAGATGGTAATGCCAGGAGACGATGTAGAGTTGGAAGTAGAATTAATCACGCCTATAGCGATGGAGAAAGACTTGAGATTTGCAATCAGAGAAGGCGGAAGAACAGTCGGTGCCGGTATCATAACCGAGATTATCGAATAAGACGGGAGGACGATCAGTGGCTGGCATACAAAAAATAAGGATCAGGTTAAAAGCGTATGATCCGATAATTGTCGATCAATCTGCCAGAGATATTATAATGGCAGTAAAGAGAGTCGGTGGTAAGGTGAGCGGTCCTATACCTTTACCAACGGAAAGAACGGTTTATACTGTTCTCAGATCACCTCACATAGACAAAAAATCAAGAGAACAGTTTGAGCTAAAAATTCACAAAAGATTAATTGACATTGTTGATGAAACAAATCAGGTTGCCGATTCACTACAGAGAATGAATCTTCCTGCTGGAGTGGATGTCGAAATTAAATTGGGAGAATAGTACACAACAGGAGATAGTATGAAAGGGTTAGTTGGACAAAAGATAGGGATGACGAGAATATTCGACGAGAACGGAAAAGTTATCCCTGTAACGGTGATCAAAGCAGGTCCTTGTTTTGCCGTTCAAAAGAGAACGGAAGAAAAAGACGGATATGTGGCAATGCAGGTCGCCTACGGGGTAAAGAAAAAGATTAATAATCCTCTATCGGGGCATTTGAAAAAATATGCTCCTGATAAAAATACCCCGGCAATAATCAGAGAAATCAGAGGATTCGATGCGGAGATCAAAGAGGGTGATCCGATTCCCGTAACAATTTTCAAGCCGGGTGACAGCGTTGATATTCAAGGAGTTACAAAGGGAAAAGGATTTGCAAGTTTGATGAAACGTCACAATTTCCGCGGTGGTCCCGCTTCTCACGGGCACACTTCCCATAGAAGGGCAGGTTCAATTGGTGCGGGAAGTTCGCCCGGAAGAGTCATAAAAGGACTCAAAATGGCAGGTAGAATGGGTGGAAAAATATACTCATCTATCAATCTTAAAGTAGTAGAAGTTGACGAAGAGAACAATCTTATTCTTGTTAAGGGTGCGGTTCCCGGAGCAAGAAATAGTTATGTGATCATTAAAGATTCGTACAAGCAACAGTAGAGGATAAAATGAAAGAGATAGCATTATTAAACAAAAACGGGGAAAAGATAGGCAAAGTGGATGTTTCCGATTTTATTTTCGGAGCAGAAATAAATACCCATGTTATTTATGAGGCTATAAAAGCCTATCTTGCGAACCAGAGACAGGGAACCCATAAGGGTAAAACAAGATCCGAAGTCTCTGGTGGCGGGAAAAAACCCTGGAGACAAAAAGGAACGGGAAGAGCGAGATCCGGATCCAATACTTCCCCCGTATGGAAAAGAGGTGGAATGGCATTCCCGCCTACACCGAGAGATTATACGATAACATTGCCTAAGCAAGTCAAAAGATTGGCTCTGTTTTCCTCGCTGACAGCAAAAGTTAACGAAAACAACATCGTTGCGGTTGACGATTTGAGCATGGATGAGATTAAGACAAAAACGGCAATTGATATTCTTAATAAAATTGCCAAAGAGCAAAAGAATGTTGTAATCTACACGGAAGATAGCAACAGGAATCTGTTTTTAAGTTTGAGGAATGTTCCGGGAGTAAAGGTGAATCCGGTTCAAAATATAAATACATACGATATTCATTACAGTGATTTCGTTGTATTTACCGAAAAGGCTTTAAAAAAACTTGAGGAGGTATATGTAAAGTGAAAGATGCAAGAGATATAATCATAAGACCTATCCTCACAGAGAAGAGTCTTTTGAAAAAAGAAAACGAAAACCGATACTATTTTGAAGTCTCCAGAGATAGTAACAAAATAGAGATTAAAAAAGCGGTAGAAGAGCTGTTTAAGGTTCATGTTCTAGATGTTACGGTTTCATGGAGTAAGGGTAAGATTAAAAAATTAGGTCGTTCAATCGGTAAAAGACCGGATATTAAAAAAGCCTGCTGCAAAATAAAGCAGGGTGAAAAAATAGATGCTTTTGAAGTCTAAAGGAGTTAAAAATGGCTATTAAGACTTATAAACCCACAACACCCGGAAGAAGATTTTTTACAAGTCTTGATTACAGTAATCTGACTAAGAAAAGACCTGAAAAATCTCTCATTGTTCCTAAAAAAAGAACCGGTGGTAGAAATAATATGGGAAGGGTTACGGCGAAACATAGAGGTGGAGGAGCGAAAAGGTTTATCCGTATAATCGATTTCAAGAGAAATAAATTTGGAATCGAGGGCAAAGTAGCTTCGTTGGAATACGACCCGAACAGAAATGCAAATATAGCATTGATAAATTACGTAGATGGTGAAAAACGATACATTATAGCACCGGAAGGGCTTATGGTGGGTGATAAAATAATGAGTGGAAAGGATGCTCCCATAAAGATAGGGAATGCACTTCCGCTTAATGAGATCCCGGCGGGTAAAGAAGTTCATAATATAGAAATGATTCCCGGTAGGGGCGGACAATTGGTTAGATCTGCAGGGTTGTCTGCGCAGATACTCGCGAAAGAGAATGGTTATGCCCATATAAAATTACCATCCGGTGAAGTTCGTCTTATCAGATTGGATTGTATGGCTACAATAGGTAAGGTTTCCAATAGTGATTATGCAAACATATCGCTTGGAAAAGCCGGGAGAAGCAGATGGATGGGAAGACGTCCGAGGGTAAGAGGTGTGGCTATGAACCCGGTGGATCACCCTATGGGCGGTGGTGAAGGTAAATCTTCGGGCGGAAGACACCCATGTTCGCCTAACGGTATACCGGCAAAAGGATATAAAACGAGAAAGAAGAAAAAATCTTCTGATAAGTATATCATTTCTCGCAGGAAGAGCAGGAGGTAGAAATTGGCTAGGTCATTAAAGAAAGGGCCCTATGTTGACCCTAAGTTGATGAAAAAGATAGATAAACTCAATGAACAGAACAAAAAGGTAGTTATAAAAACCTGGTCGAGAAGATCTATGGTGGTTCCTGAAATGGTAGGGCATACGATTGCTGTGCATAACGGGAATAAATTCATACCGGTTTTTGTGACGGAGAATATGGTTGGTCACAAACTCGGAGAGTTTTCTCCTACAAGAACTTTTAGGCATCATGCCGGTTCCAAAGAGAAAACGGCTAAGGTTAAGTAGAGGTGTTAGCTATGAGTAGTGATAAAAGGGTTGCGAAAGCCGTAAGCAAAAACGTAAAGATCTCTGCAAAGAAAGGTAAAAGAATAGCTGAGATGGTCAGAGGGCTTGATGCTTTTACGGCAATTAATACGCTGAAATTTATGAATAATAGTGGCTCTGAGCCAATTAGAAAAACAATAGAATCCGCAGTGAGTAATTTAACTAATGAAGGTGATGGACATCAAGCGGATCCTAAAAATGTTATTGTAAGAGAGCTAATTGTGGAACAGGGTCCCATGTTAAAAAGATTACGTCCCGGAGCCCAGGGAAGAGCATCGATCATCAGAAGAAGATTGGGACATATAAAAGTTACTGTTGAAGAAATATAGAAGGAGGTTATCTTTTGGGACAAAAGACAAATCCGATTGGATTTAGAGTTGGAATAACAAAAAACTGGTATTCGCGCTGGTTCACAAAGAGGAATCAGTACAATAAATATCTGAGCGAAGACATAATGCTCAGAAAGTACCTTGAAAAAAGATTGAAAAATGCTTCCATTTCTACTATAGAAATAGAGAGGACAAAAAATAAAATTAATATCATACTTAGGACGAGCAGACCGGGTGTCGTAATAGGGAAAAAAGGTTCGGAGGTAGACAAACTAAGGGAAGAATTACGATCACTCCTTAAAGATATCGATTTGCACATAACCATAGAAGAGATTAAATATCCGGAGACGGATGCTGTTCTTGTAGCAAAAAATATTGCAAGACAGTTGGAATCCAGGGTTTCGTACAGAAGAGCGATGAAAAGAGCAATTCAGGGAGCTTTAAAAATGGGAGCCAAGGGAATTAAGGTTATGTGTGCAGGTCGTATTGGTGGTGCCGAAATTGCGAGAACAGAATGGTATAGGGAAGGAAGAGTTCCGCTTCATACATTGAAAGCGGATATTGATTATGCGACATACACGGCATTTACCATGAGTGGCACAATCGGTATCAAGGTATGGATCTACAAAGGTGATGTTGTAGACAGAGAACAGGTTTTTAAGAAAAGTGTAAAATAGGTGATTGCTTATGTTGATGCCAAGTAGAGTTAAGTACAGAAAACAGCAGCGTGGTAGAAGAAAGGGGTATGCAAAAGGTGCTCTAACCGTCGATTTTGGTGACTATGGAATGAAAGCTATGGAGACCGCATGGATAAATTCGAGACAAATAGAAGCATGCAGAGTTGCCATAAACAGAGCCATAGGAAAGGACGGTAAGGTCTGGATAAGAATATTCCCCGATAAGCCGTTTACAAAGAAGCCCGCAGAAACACGTATGGGTAAAGGTAAAGGAGCCCCTGAATACTGGGTTGCCGTAGTAAAAAAGGGAAGAATTATGTTTGAAGTTGCCGGAGCGCCGGAAGAGAAGGTCAAAAGAGCTTTTAGAATTGCCGGCTCAAAGCTTCCCATAAAAGTTAAACTTGTCAGACGAGAAAAGGTAGGCTAATATGAAGAGGGAAAACTATCGTGAAATGACAAAAGCGGAAATCGAATTAAAACTTCATCAATACAAAGAAGAGTTGTTAAACCTCAGATTTCAAAAGGTTACCGGTAATCTTCTTAATCCTTCGAGGATAAAGCAAGTTAAGAGAGAGATAGCCAGAATCGAAACGATTCTAAACGAAAACGAAATAGGTTTAACAAAATTATCCGAAGGTAAATAATAGGAGATAGTATGAATGCAAGAGGACGTCGTAAAAGAAGAATAGGAGTGGTAATAAGCAACAAAATGAAAGATACTGTTGTTGTGGATATATCGAGAAGAATCCCCCATCCTCTTTATGGTAAAATCGTTACGAAACATAAAAAGCTTGTGGTGGATGATCCCGGTAATACTACTCATTTAGGAGATAAGGTTTTGGTAGAAGAAACAAGACCATTAAGCAAAACAAAGAGATGGCGTTTATTAAAGGTCATTGAAAAAGGAAAAGAGTAGAGGTCGCTTATGATTATGGAGGAGACTAGACTTAACGTCACTGATAACTCGGGCATAAAGAAAGCCAAGTGTATAAAGATACTTGGTGGAACAAGAAGAAAATATGCCTATGTAGGCGATATTGTTGTAATCGCTGTTCAGGAAGTATTACCCGACAGCCAGATTAAAAAGGGTAGTATACAGAGAGCCGTTATTGTAAGAACAAAAAAGGAATTCAACAGAAAAGACGGGTCTTCTGTAAGATTTGACGATAATGCATGTGTGGTTATCGATGCACAAAAAGAACCGAAAGGCACACGTATTTTTGGCCCTGTTGCCAGAGAGCTTAGGGAAAAAAGATTCATGAAAATAGTATCCCTTGCACCGGAGGTGGTCTAATGGCTAAGCTGAAATTGAAAAAGGGCGACAAAGTTATTGTAATAAGAGGAAAGGACAAAGGGAAATCGGGTAAGATTTTGGCTGTTATGCCTACTAGTAAAAGAGCTATTGTTGAAGGTGTTAACATGATAGTCAGGCATCAGAAAGCCAGAAAAGCCGAAGAACAGAGTGGATTAATTAAGAAAGAAGCTCCTGTAAGTATTGCAAATTTGAAACTTGTGTGCCCGAATTGTGGTGAACCGACAAGAGTCGGATATATGATTCTTGAAAACGGTAAAAAGGCAAGAATTTGTAAAGTTTGCGGTGAGATGCTGGAGAAGTAATATGGGAAGAGCTAGATTATACGAAAAGTACAAAAAAGAAATAGCCCCTAAGTTAATGAAGAAAATGGGCTATAAAAATATAAATGAAGTCCCTAAATTGGAGAAGATTGTGATAAACATAGGCCTTGGTAGGGCAACGCAAGACCCGAAAATCATTGATGAGGCTGTTGATGTTTTAAAAACCATTACGGGACAGGCACCGGTTGTTACCAAAGCGAAAAAATCGATTTCAAACTTTAAATTGAGGAAGGGTGCCAAAATCGGTTGCAAAGTTACATTGAGAAAAGACAGGATGTATGAATTCTATGACAGATTTGTGAATTTTGCCGTCCCGAGGATTAGGGATTTTAGAGGATTGAGCACGACTTCATTTGACGGAAGAGGTAATTATTCAATCGGCATAAAAGAGCAGTTGGTTTTTCCTGAGATTGAATACGACAAAGTAAAAAATGTTCTCGGGATGGATATAACATTTGTTACAACTGCTAAAACGGATGAGGAAGCAAAGGATTTCCTTAAAGAGTTCTTTATGCCTTTTAAAAAGGAGAAGAAATAGATGGCTAAGAAATCAATGATAGCTAAAGCAAAGAGAGAACCAAAATTTAAGGTCAGAAAATATAACAGATGCCAGAGATGCGGAAGACCGAGAGGCTATTATAATGATTTTGGTCTATGTCGCGTATGTTTAAGAGAGCTTGCCCTGGAAGGGAAAATTCCAGGTCTTAAAAAGGCTAGCTGGTAATAGGAGGACATATGAGTGGTATTGTAGATCCCATTGCGGATATGTTAATCAGAATAGTTAATGCGCAGAAAGCAAAGCATGAAACTGTTATGATACCAGCTTCCAAAGTTAAAGAATCAATAGCAAAAATCCTTTTCGAGAACGGTTTTATAAGAGGATATAAGGTCGAGAAGGATAATAAGCAAAATACAATTATTGTGGAATTGAAATATGTGGCAAGAGATGGTGTAATAAAAGGAGTGAAACGTATAAGCAAACCGGGGAGAAGGGTTTACAAAGGATATGACCAAATTCCCAGAGTGTTGAATGGGCTCGGTATTGCTATTGTATCTACTTCAAAAGGTATTATGAGCGATAAGAATGCGAAAAAGAACAATGTTGGCGGAGAAATTCTCTGCTACATCTGGTAGGAGGTCAGCATGTCAAGAATCGGAAAAAAACCAATTATATTGCCAGATGGGGTTGAGATCAAGAAGGATGGAAACACCGTAAAGGTAAAGGGACCGAAAGGAACTTTGAGTAAGACATTTGATCCGAGAATAAAGATTGAAATAGAAAATAAGACCATAAAGGTATCGACGGAGACCAACAGTAAAGATGTAAGAGCTTTATTTGGACTGACAAGAGCACTTTTGAATAACATGGTTATCGGTGTTAGTAATGGATTTGAAAAAACAATGATCATCGAAGGTGTCGGATACAGAGCGGCTATGCAAGGGGCTGACCTTCAATTAAATGTCGGATACAGCCATCCGGTTTTGATTAAAAAACCCGAAGGAATTAATTTTGTAGTTGAGGGAGCCAAGGCGGAGATAGTAAAGGTGCAGGGAATCGATAAAGAGGCAGTCGGTTTTTATGCCGATAAAATCAGAGGAGTCCGTCCTCCCGAACCATACAAAGGAAAAGGAATCAGGTACGACGGTGAATATATCAGAAGAAAAGCCGGTAAGACCGGAGCATAAAGAGGTGCAACATGGATAAAAATAGAGAAAAACGTTTGAACCGCTTAAAAAGACATAAAAGAATCAGGCTTCATTTGACCGGAACTCCGGAAAGGCCGAGATTGGTGGTCTTTAGAAGCCTTAAAAACATTTATGGTCAAATTGTCGATGATATTAATGGTAAAACTATTGTTTCGGCATCTTCTAATGATAAAGATTTGAGAGACGGTTTAAAGGGTAAAAAGAAGGTAGAAATCAGTGCGATTGTGGGCGAAGCTCTTGCTAAAAAAGCAATTGAGAAAGGAATAAAGAAGATCGTCTTTGATAGAGGCGGATATAGATATCACGGAAGAGTAAAAAGCTTTGCCGAGTCTTGCAGAAAAGCCGGTCTTGAATTTTAAGTAGGAGGATATGGTGAATAAAAAGATAGATATATCATCACTGGAACTCGAAGAGAGCATCGTTTCCATTTCCAGAGTATCCAAGACGGTCAAAGGCGGCAAGAACTTTAAATTGAGGGTTATTGCGGTTGTAGGAGATCGTAACGGTCATATCGGAATAGGTTTGGGAAAAGCTAAGGAAAGGATGGATGCTACGAGAAAAGCCATTGAAGATGCAAGAAAAAATATAATAGAAGTTAATGTCGTAAACGGTACTATTCCCCACGAAATATTGGGAAGGTACAGTGCTAGTAAAGTATTAATGAAACCGGCATCCAAAGGGACAGGTGTTATTGCAAACACGAGAATAAAGCCGTTGTTAGAGCTTGCCGGAATCGAAAATATCCTTACAAAATCTCTCGGTTCAAACACGGATGTTAACCTGATTAAGGCGACATTTGAAGGGCTGAGAGGATTGAGAAAAAAAGAGGATGTTTTAAGAATATTAAACAGCTGAGGTAAAAGATGAAGAAGCTCAGGATAGAACAAATCAAAAGTGCTATAGACAGACCCTTAAGACAGAAAAGGACATTAAAAGCATTAGGTATAAGAAAGATGCATCAGGTTGTGGTTCATGATGATGTCCCGGCAATAAGGGGTATGGTAAATAGTATTTCACACCTGTTAAAAGTAGAAGAAATTGACGAATAGGAGACAGATATGAGTGATAAAAATTTACATCCGGCCCCCGGGGCAATTAAAAAGAGGTCCAGAGTCGGAAGAGGTCCGGGATCGGGGAATGGTAAAACTGCCGGAAGGGGGCATAAAGGCCAAAAAGCCAGATCCGGCGGTTCCATTCAACCATGGTTCGAAGGTGGACAGATGCCTCTCCAAAGAAGGATCCCTAAAAGAGGCTTTAAAAATTTTAACAGAATAGAATTTCAGGTAGTAAATGTAGGGAAATTGGCGGAATATTATTCCGAAAATGAAGAAGTTACTATCGAATCTCTTTTTGAAAAAGGAATAGTAAAGAGAGATTTACCCGTCAAAATCCTTGGGAAAGGAGATATTAATATTCCTCTTACGGTTAAAGCGCATGCATTTTCAAAAACCGCAAGAGAGAAAATAGAAGGCAGTGGTGGAAAAACAGAGGAGGTATAATTGTTAAAGGGATTGGTAAATGCTTTTAAGATAGAGGATCTCAGAAAGAAAATTCTTTTTACTCTGGGAATCTTCATACTCTATAGGTTAGGTGCACATATCCCTATACCTGGAGTAAATATTAAAGAAATGATCAGTGCATTTGCACGTACATATTCCGGTTCCATATTGGGATTTTACGACATATTTACCGGAGGAGCACTGAGTAGAGCCACGATTTTCTCTTTGGGAATTATGCCTTACATCAGCGCGGCTATTATTTTTGAGTTGCTTGTTCCCGTTATCCCCTCTCTTGCAAAATTAAGGGAAGAGGGAGATGAAGGAAGAAGAAAGATTACTCAGTACACAAGGTATTTTACCGTTCTTGTTGCTTTGGTTCAATCATTTGGTACGACAATATTTATTGAGAGCATGAAAAGTCCCAGTGGTGTTTCCGTCGTAACACATCCGGGAATTGTATTTCGATTGGTAACAATTCTTACTCTTGTAACGGGTGCTGTTGTTGTCATGTGGCTAGGTGAACGAATTACCGAAAAGGGAATAGGTAATGGTATGTCACTCCTGATTTTAATCGGAATTGTGGCAAGGCTTCCTTCACAGAGCTTAAGTATTACGAGAATGGTTCTTTCCGGGGCAATGAGTTGGATTCAGTTTATTGTTTTGTTGGCATTGATTTTTGTGGTTACCGCGGCAGTTGTTCTCGTTACCCAAGCTCAGAGACGAATACCGGTTCAATATGCAAAGCGGGTTGTGGGGAACAAAATATATGGCGGACAGGCTACACATTTACCGTTGAATGTAAATGCGGCAGGTGTTATACCGATTATTTTTGCGCAATCCATACTCATGTTTCCCAATACCATTGTATCTTTCTTTGCTAAAGATGCTGCGTGGGGTCAAACATTAATCAATCTGTTCAGACCTACAGGGCCTTTATATGTAACGATATACGGCTTGCTTATCGTTTTCTTTGCATATTTCTATACGGCAATGGTGATAAACCCCGAGGAGATTGCCAATAATATGCAAAAATACGGTGGTTTTGTTCCGGGGGTTAGGCCGGGCAAAAGAACAGCGGAATATATAGACCATGTTATGGTAAGAATCACACTTCCGGGAGCCATATTCTTTACTTTTATCGCCATTTTGCCTATTTATATAATGAATTGGACACATGCTAATATCTACTTCGGTGGTACTTCATTATTGATTATCGTAGGTGTTGTGATAGAAGTAATGAATACAATCGAGTCACATCTCGTTATGAGACATTACGATGGTTTTGTAAAAAAAGGCAAAATCAGGGGTAGAAGGTAGATGAATATAATTTTGTTGGGTCCTCCAGGTGTTGGAAAGGGGACACAAGCCGTCATTATCTCAAAGGAATTTAATCTCTGTAATATATCCACAGGAGATATCTTGAGGGAAAGCATTAAAAACGGAGATGATTTTGGGAAAAAGATAAAACATATTGTCGAATCGGGAGCCCTCGTCCCGGACAATATGATAATAGAACTCATCGATAGTAAAATGAAGGAAAATAAATCATATGACGGTTTTTTGTTCGATGGCTTTCCTCGGACGGTTAAACAGGCGGAAGGACTTGATAAATTGCTTGAGAGACGAAGTGAAAAGGTCGATGCTGTCATAGCAATGAATGCGGGTGATGATATTATAATTGATAGACTTTTGGCAAGAAGGGTCTGCCCCCAATGCGGCACCGTATACAATCTATTGACTAATCCGCCAAAAGATGGTAAACATTGTGATGTTTGCGGAAGTGAACTAATTGTGAGAAAAGATGACAACAGAGAAACGATCTTACACAGACTTGAAGTTTACAGAGAAAGTACGGCACCTTTGTTAGAGTATTACAAGGATAGGTTAATTACAATCGACGGTTCCAAATCAGTAAGCGATGTTGCTTCGTCGATTATTGCCAGCATAGGGAGATTCAGCAATGCCAACGGGTAAGAAGAAAGGTGTTGTTGTCGAAGGCGTTATAACTGAGGTTTTGCCCAATGTGAAATATCGGGTAAAACTTGATACGGGGCAAATTGTACTTGCTCATGTCTCCGGAAAAATAAGGATGCATAAAATCAAGATTTTACCGGGAGACAGGGTTACCATTGAGTTATCCCCGTATGATATAACAAGAGGACGAATAATTTATAGATATAAGTAATTGGAGGTAAGCATGAAAGTAAAAGCATCAGTAAAGAAAATGTGCGAACACTGTAGAATTGTAAAAAGACACGGTGTTGTAAGGGTGATTTGCAAAAATCCCAGACACAAACAGAGACAAGGATAAATAGGAGGTTTGGTTTGGCACGTATAGCAGGTGTTGATTTACCCAACAATAAAAGAGCTGAAATAGCACTTACCTATATATTCGGAATAGGTAGAACCAGAGCGACGGATATACTTAAAAAGTGTGATATTGATCTTTCGAAAAGGATGAAAGATCTAACCGATAAAGAATTGGAAAGCATAAGAAAAGAAATTGAAAACAACTACAAAGTGGAAGGTGCTCTCCGTCAGGAAATCAGTCAGGATATAAAAAGGCTGATTAGTATCGGTTGCTACCGCGGCATAAGACACAGGAAAGGATTACCTGTGCGAGGTCAAAGAACAAAAACGAATGCCCGCACAAGAAAGGGCAAAGGTAAAGGGTCGGTAAAGCTTAAAAAGAAAAATCCGCCCAAAAAATAGTGAGTATTAGGAGGTAAGAGTGGCTCGTAAGGGTACAAAAGGAAAAAAGCATAAAAAGAACGTGGAAGAGAATGGTATTGCACATATCCATTCATCGTTCAATAATACAATAGTAACTTTATCTAACAAGAATGGTGAAGTGATATCATGGGCTAGTGCCGGTGTTTTGGGATTCAAAGGTGGTAAAAAGAGTACACCTTTTGCAGCAAAGAAAATTGCTGAGAAAGCAGCATTGGAAGCTAAAAATGCCGGAATGAAGAATGTAGAAATTTGGGTAAAAGGGCCTGGTGCCGGAAGAGAAGCGGCTATTAGAAGTATTGCCGGAGTGGGACTTAATGTTACGGCAATAAGAGACGTAACCCCTATTCCACACAATGGATGTAGGCCGCCAAAGAAGAGAAGGATATAGGAGGACAATATGGCAAGGTATCGTGGACCTAAAACCAAATTGGAAAGAAGAGAAAATATGTATCTCGGGTTCAAACAGAAGAATAAATTTGAAAAAAGAGCATATATCCCGGGAGAAGCAAAGAACAGGAGAACAAGCAGATTAACCGGCTATGGAGAGCAGCTGAGAGAAAAGCAGAAAGTTAAAAGAATGTACGGATTGCTTGAAAAACAATTTCACGGATATTTTCTGGAAGCAGCCCGAGCAAGAGGTGTTACGGGAGATATATTACTTGAATTGTTGGAAAGAAGATTGGATAACACGGTTTATCGTCTCGGATTTGCTCCCACAAGGGCATCGGCAAGACAACTTGTGACACACGGACATATTACGGTAAACGGGAAAAAGGTGAATATTCCTTCATATCGCGTATCTAAGGGAGATGTAATCAGTGTAAAAGAGAAGAGCAGGAAAATTCCCATAATAGTGGATATGTTGGAGAAAACTTCGGAAGGAATGCTCCCTTCATGGTTGCAATTAAATAAAGAAGAGTTTAAAGGTGTTGTTGCTGAAATGCCTAAGAGAGAGGATATAACTACACCTATTAACGATAATCTTATTATCGAGCTCTATTCTAAATAATAATCGGAGGCAGTGAATGATTTTTAAATCATTAAAAGTACCTGAAAAGGTTGATAAAGAAGAAGTAACAAAAACATATGGTAAATTTGTTTTTGGTCCGTTGGAAAAGGGTTACGGTGTAACTTTTGGTCACGGGCTTAGAAGAATATTACTATCCTCTGTCCCCGGGGCGGCAATAATAGCCGTTGATATTGAAGGAGTAACGAATGAATTCACCCAAATAGAGAATGTAAAAGAATCTACAATAGACATTATACTGAACTTGAAAAAAGTAAGATTCATTTATCATAACAGACAAAATTTTCCCAAGGTGTTGAGATTGCAAAAATCGGGAAAAGGAGAGATTACGGCAGGTGATATAGAATGTGATATGGATGTGGAAGTGGCAAACCCCGACCAGCATATAGCAACATTGAGTAGCGGAGCCGATGTTAAAATGGATCTTACGGTTGCCGTTGGGAAAGGATATCACAATTCGGAAGAGTTCAAAAAGAAAGATACGACTGTTAATAGAATATATGTAGATGCGGTATTTTCTCCCATAAAAAGAGTGAATTACACTATTGAAAACACTCGTGTCGGACAGAGAACTGATTATGATAAACTTATTCTCGAAGTGTGGACCGATGGTAGTATACAACCTGAAAAAGCCGTTGCTTATGCGGCATTTATTATAAAAGAACATATGAATCCTTTCATAACCTATGATATTGAATCGGAAGAAGTTGAAGAAATGAAGGTGGATGAAGAGAAAGAAAGAATCAAAGAACTGCTGAAAATGCCCGTAAGTGAAATTGAATTATCCGTAAGAGCGGCAAATTGCTTAAAGAATGCGAATATAGAAACTTTAGGTGATCTTGTTTCAAAAACAGAGCAGGAAATGCTAAAATACAAGAATTTCGGCCGGAAGTCTCTGAATGAAATCATTGAGAAAATTGGGCGTATGGGGCTTCATTTGGGTATGGACATTGAAGAATATCAAGATGAATAGTAGCTATAGGAGTATATTATGAGACACAGGAAAAAAACAAAGAAGCTTGGAAGAAAAACTGCTCACAGAAAAGCTCTATTGAGCAATATGGCGATTTCCTTGATTAAACATAAATCGATTCAAACGACAACGGTTAAAGCTAAAGTTTTGAGAAGTTACATTGAGAAACTTATAACTATGGCTAAAAAAGACACAATTGCCGCCAGAAGAGAAGTTTACTCAAAGGTTCATAGTAGAGATATAGTAAAGATTTTGTTTGATGAGGTAGCTCCGAAATTTGCCGATAAAGAGGGCGGTTATACGAGAATAACAAAAATCGGATTCAGAAAAGGTGACGGGGCGGAAACTGCTTTAATAGAGCTATTGCTTGAGAAAGAGGAGAAGAAACCCAAGAAAACTGAGAAAAAGAGCGCAAAGAAGACCACAAAAGAGAAAGTGGAAAAGAAAGCTGTAAAGAAAGAGACTGAAGAGAGTAAGAAACCAAAAGCCGAGAAGGAAGAGATTGCCGTAGAAA
>Ga0190359_1001488_pt1 | contig 14723 bp, 13 predicted proteins | sample 48721823_MG_FD_161269 | JGI IMG/M metagenome (GOLD analysis project Ga0190359, IMG submission 161269) | Hydrothermal vent microbial mat bacterial communities from Southern Trench, Guaymas Basin, Mexico - 4872-18-2-3_MG | ecosystem: Environmental > Aquatic > Marine > Hydrothermal vents >... | reverse complement strand
CCCACGGGAGCGCGCGAACCCCTGGGCCGCTCGTGTGGGCTTCCCTGTCTCATCGAAGGCGACTCTGGCAGGCGGCCCTTTCACCACCACATCCTCGTCCGTCTGTCGGTCGGCAAGTCCCTCAATATAGACCGTCAAGCGGCGTGGTGTGCCCCAGACATGGATTACGCCGTGCTCCAGACGATGCTCCGCCAGTGACTCTGGCACAAAGGCTTGCATCTGTGCCAACGCCTCACTCAAGTGTGCCGCGGGGAGCTCCTCCGTCCCGATCTCGAACACTAGGGCACGGCGGCCCTGGGGCAGGCCCCCTCTTTCCACCGACGAAGGGCGCAACGGCAGGTGCAACGTAGCACCTATATCCAGGGCCCCAGGCGTCAACCCTGGCCGATCTAACCAGGGGAACCCGGCACGTTCACGCTGTGCCAGGTAAGCCTGGGCGACCTCCCGCGTGAGGGCTCGCATGCGCTTGAAAAGCCCTGCGCGCTCGGCCACCCCCACGGTTCCCCGGGCATCGAGCACGTTGAAGGTGTGCGAGCAGCGCAGGATATAGTCCAGGGCCGGCACCACCAGCCCAGCCTCCAATGCCAGGCGGGCCTCCTCCTCGAACAGGCGATACATCTGCTGGAGGCGGTCGACGTCCGCCAGGTCGAAATTGTAACGACAGTAGTCCACTTCCTGGTCGCGCAGAATCTCGCCGTAGGTATGATGCTCGTCCCACTGGATATCCCAGACCGAACGCACGCGCTGCAGGTACATCACGATACGCTCCAGACCGTACGTGATCTCTACCGCCGGGGTTTCCAGGGTCACCCCACCGGCCTGTTGGAAATAGGTGAATTGCGTGATCTCCTGTCCGTCAAGCCAGACCTCCCAACCCAGCCCCCACGCACCGATCAAGGGACTCTCCCAGTTGTCCTCTACGAAACGGACATCGTGCTCCTCCCGCCGAATCCCTAGCGCCTCCAGGCTTGCCAGGTATCGCTCCTGAGGATCCCCTGGATCGGGCTTGAGAATCACCTGAAGCTGCATGTGCATCTGCATACGGTTGGGATTCTCCGCATAGCGTCCGTCGTCGGGACGGTAAGAGGGTTCTACATAGACTACATTCCAAGGCTCCCTCCCCAACACGCGCAGAACCGTGGCGGGGTTCATCGTCCCAGCACCCACTTTCTCGCTATAGGGCTGCCACACCAAAGCCCCTTGTTCCGCCCAGTAGCGCTGAAGTCGCAACACAGCTTCCTGAAAGGTCAAAGCCATAGTTCTTCTTGCCTCCTGAGTTTCAGGAAAGGAAAACTGCCCACGAAGGCCCCCTTTCCTGTCATGGATACCCCACTCGCGCATTACGGAGGACGATCAACCTGTCCCTGGCCTCTGGGATCTCCCCATTCCGAACATGCGCAGCGTACGCGGACGTAGCTCCAGATGATAGACAATGTACTCCTGCATCAGGCGTTCCAATTCCCGGGCTGTACGTTGGGGGAAAGGCAGAGACCGGAGCTCATCATAGGGCCGACGCTGCAACGCCTGAAGCCAGGAGAGTCCGCTTGGCGACAGGAATCGCACACTGGATTCCCTCGCCATAGCAGTCGCACACTCGTGACAGAGCGCCCCACCCCGTTCGAGATCTAGGCCGTACGGTTCCCTGTCCGAGGGGCGCGGCTTAAGTATCTGGCCACACTGGGTGTTCTCTACCTCCCCTACACACAGATGCCATTCCGGGCGAAACCCAGCCAGCACCAACAGTTGTTGCTCGTACCAACGCACCACCAGCTCCAGATTCTCATCCGTCTCCAGCGTCGACAACGCCCAGTCCAGCAAATTGAAGACCCTGGGTTCCGCCTCCGCCTCAAAAAAGCGAATCACCAGCTCCGAGACATACCGGGCGTACGTGCCGCGTTCGAAATCGTCCTGCAGCCCTGGATGCAATGTCATCGCCTCCGCCTGCGTCACGATATCCCAGGAGCCCTCCACGCGAGCGACCAGCAACCTGGTACGCACAAAGAGCTCCAGATGGCCGGCTTTCCGCGAACGCACCTTACGCACCCCTTTGGCCAACAGGTCAACACGCCCTTGCGGCGTCAAACATGTCACGACGCGATCCGCCTCACCGTGATCGCGTCGCGTCAGTACGATGGCATCCAGAGTGTACAGCCTGCTTCGCGGTGACATGAGAGCTCCCAACGCCCGCCCAGCTCGATCCAAGGGCAAAGACAGAGGGAATATCCCCCTGTCGAAAATTATACCATGCCATCCCTGAATACTGGCAGTCAGGACTCCCAACGACCAGCACGATTCAACGCCCGCATAAGCGCCTGGGCCTCATCCAACTCGGCCCATCCGGTGAGCAGACGTCGCCTCCCATCTCGATCCAGAAGCCACAGGCGCGCCAACGCATAGGGCCCATACGAGAGGTCCTCGAACCGCCTGTCCTCAATTTCAACACCGAGCAGCGCCTCCAAAGGCACATTGAAGCCTTGTCGCTCCCCGACCAGCACCCAAACGCGGCCGCGGTGCACGGTCCCACCCTCTGGAACGCGCTCAAGATAGCCATAGTCCCGCAGTGGTACTGCTATGGCAGCGATAAGGCTGACCAGAGCGAGAAACCCATACACGAAGCCAGCGATGGTCCAGCGTGATGGATGAGGGCTTGTCAGGACCAGGGGGGTAAAAAGGAGCGCACCACCCAACAATCCAAGCTCGATCCAGACTATTGGACTGCGGACCTCCCAGGACGCGTAATCATGACGCTCTTCGGTGATCTTCAAATGCATGCTTACCTCCGGTCCAACATCCTATACTCCTGTGATGTCCAGACACCCCTGAGTCCTGCCATGATGCACCACCCGCACCATTTGAAATGGCGGCGATAGAGTCGCAGTATAACCTAACCCACCAACTTGAACAGCTATTCCATTTGCATATAATGAAAATATGGCAGATGAGAAGATGATACCACCTAGCTTGGTCCAGTGGGGATGTCTGGCAATCCTCCTGGGCGTGATTGCCCTGACCGTGGCTGGTGGCATCTGGCTCTTCACCAGGGCCCCTGGCGTCCCAACAGACGCACGTCCCACAGCAACAGTATACACCATCACCCCTTCACCTCCGTCCGCGGCTCCGCCAGCGTTGACACCTACGCCGTCCTCGCCAAACTCCATTGGGATTGGAGCAAGGGTCAAAGTGTCGGGTACCGGCAATGCTGGTCTCAGCATGCGCGCGGCGCCCAGCACCACCGCCGAGCGGATCGATATCGCCCAGGAGGGTGAAGTGCTGCTTGTCGTGGGTGGTCCGAAAGAGGCTGACGGCTACCGCTGGTGGTTCGTGCGCGATGAGCTCAACACCCAGCGAGAGGGCTGGGTCGCCGCCGACTATCTGGTCCCTGCTCAGTAACCTCAGGAGATGGTTATGGATATCGAAACGGCTCGTCGCCGCGCCGAGGCGTTGCGCAAAGAGATCGCCTTCCACGACTACCGCTACTACGTTCTGGACAGCCCTCTGATCAGCGACGCGCAATATGACGCCCTGATGGACGAGCTGCGCGAGATCGAACGCCGTTTCCCTGAATTAATTACGCCGGATTCCCCCACGCAACGCGTCGCAGGGCAACCAGCCGAGGGTTTCCACAAGGTGGAACATCCAGCACCCATCCTCAGCCTCGACAAAGTGACCAATCGACAGGAGCTCATGGCTTGGCATGACCGCATCGCCAAACTTCTCCCTCAAGACGTCCCTCCCCTCACATATGTCGTTGAGCCTAAACTCGACGGGTTGACTGTGGTGCTTCACTATCGAAATGGGGAGTTTGTGCTGGGCGCCACACGGGGAGATGGCCAGGTTGGAGAGGACATCACGGCGAATCTGCGCACGGTGTCTAGCCTGCCGCTCCACATTCCGCTCGATCCCGCGGCTCCTTCTCCCCCGCCCTACCTGGTAGTGCGCGGTGAAGTACTGATCCTGCTGGATGACTTCGAGACGTTGAATGAGCAACTAATCGCGGAGGGGGGCACCCCGTTTGCCAATCCTCGCAATGCGGCTGCGGGCTCGCTCCGCCAATTGGATCCGCAGATCACCGCCCAGCGTCCCCTGCATCTCTATGCTTACCAGATCGTAGTGGCCGAGGGGGAGGCGCCTTCGACTCAATGGGAGACGCTGGCCTTTCTGAGACGACTCGGCTTTCCCGTGACCCGAGAGATCGTCCATCTAGAGAACCTTGATGCCGTCGCTGACTATTGCGAGACCATGACGGAGCGTCGGCATACATTGCCGTACGAGGCTGATGGCCTGGTGATCAAAATCAACGATCTCCCGACGCAAAAGGCCCTGGGGGTCGTGGGCGGTCGCCCACGGGGCATGATAGCCTACAAGTTCCCCCCACAGGAGGCCGTCACGCTCCTGCGCGACGTGGAGTTCTCAGTGGGGCGCACAGGCGTCATCACACCCACTGCAATCCTGGACCCCGTACGGATCGCCGGCGTCACCGTGAGACGCGCCTCTCTTCATAACTTCGATACGATCGCGGAGCGCGACATCCGTATTGGCGATCGGGTAGTTGTGCGGCGCGCTGGCGATGTGATCCCTTACGTGGTAGGCCCCCTCGTCGACGCCCGTGACGGAGATGAACGCCCCATTGAACCTCCTGCTACATGCCCGGCCTGCGGGGCGCCTATCGTTCACCGTGAGGGTGAGGTCGCCTATTTCTGCATCAACGTGGCATGCCCGGCACAGCTTGTCCAGCGCCTGACCTATTTCGCAGCCCTGTTGGACATCGAGGGGCTTGGTGAACGCACCGCCCAGCAGTTGGTGGCGGCTGGGTTGGTTCGCATGCCCGCCGATCTCTACAGCCTGACAAAGGAGGATCTGCTTCGACTGGAGGGGTTCGCAGACAAGAAAGCGGAGAACCTCCTGGCGGCTATCGAACGCTCGAAGGCCCAGCCGTTCAGTCGGGTGCTGGCTGCACTGGGCATTCGGGGAGTTGGGGAGACGGTGGCACGCCTTTTGGTCCAGCACTTTCCATCCCTGGAGGCTCTGCGGGCGGCGTCAGCCGAAGAGATTGCAGGTGTGGAGGGCGTAGGGCCCATTACCGCACAGGCGATCATCGCCTGGTTCTCGGAGCCTCACAACATCGAGATGGTGGAAAAGCTAGCAGCCGCCGGAGTACGCCTGGCTGCGGAACCACCCCGTGCCGCCCTCCAGCCTCAGCCGCTGCGTGGCCTGACCTTCGTGATCACCGGTACGCTCTCCCGACCACGCGCAGAGATAGCTGAGTGGATTGAGTCCTTGGGAGGGAGAGTGACCAACACCGTTACACGAAAGACCGATTATCTGATTGTGGGCGAGAATCCAGGAGGCACTAAATACAGGCGGGCTCAGGCGTTGGGGACCCTAATGCTCACCGAGGAGGAGCTTGAGGCCCTGATCGCTGAGCGAAGTCAGACCTAGGTTCGACCATTCACAAGGTAACTGCCCTGCGCATCCCTGAATCATGGCGATGCCAGACCCCGCCGGCGAAGGTGGAAGGAGGAGCATAAAGTGAACTCGTATGCTGGCAATCCGACTATCGTCAACGTTCAGTCGCATCGCGTCTCGTTAGCCAACGACATTGCCTGGATCGAGGGCCTGCTGCAGACATTGGGGAATCCTCACCTCTACATCAACCGAGCGGACACCGAACTTCTCCATGTCGCCGAGGCGCAGACCTTTCCGTGGAGCTTTACCCGACTCCCTGCTAGCCAAATCAAGGACCTGTTTCTTCCCAGCAGCAAGATTCAGTATATGGTCTTCACTGAGGAAACTTCACGGCAGATGTTTCAAACGCCGCCCAATTTGAGACCCGTGATGTTTCAGACTTCCCTGGCAGTCCTGCGTGGCGATACGCCTTTCCTGGGGGAGGCACGGCCGCAGAATTTCCTCGACTTCTGGAAAGGACGCTTTGTTCCCCTCCTCCATGCCCAGATCCACTCTCTGGCCCCGAACTCCCACAAGCTGGCGAGGGAAGGACAACTGATTTACGTAAATCGCGAGGCCTTGCAGAGCTACGTAGCGCTATAGCCAACCAGACGCCCCGCCCAAACCCACTGAGGATTTCGCACATTGTATAGGAGATGCCGAACTATGGGAGAACAGGATGAGGTGAGAATAGGCATCATTGGAGGATCTGGCCTCTACAACATGCCAGACCTGCATGTCATACGCACGGTTGAGGTCGACACTCCATTTGGCCAACCTAGCGACGCTTTCATCATCGGTGAGCTGGCAGGCAGCGTGGTGGCGTTCGTACCCCGCCACGGACGGGGCCACGTGCATACCCCCAGCGAAGTTCCCTACCGCGCCAATATCTACGCACTGAAGGCGCTGGGCGTCGAAAAGGTCATCAGTGTATCCGCATGTGGCTCTCTGCGCGAGGACCTCCACCCAGGGGACGTGGTGATCCCTGACCAGGTCTTCGACTTCACAAAGCATCGGCACAGCTCATTTTTCGGGGAGGGGCTTGTCTCCCATATCTCAGTGGCCGACCCGTTCTGTCCCGGCCTATCCACCTTACTTGCCGATGCTGTAGCGGCTGCTGGGGGAAACGTACATCGTGGCGGCAATTTCATCACCATCGAAGGCCCCCGCTTCAGCACCAAAGCCGAGAGCCGCGCCTTCCAGGCCTGGGGGATGGACATCATCGGAATGACGGCCTGTCCTGAGGTCTTTCTGGCACGAGAGGCTGGGCTCTGCTATGCGACCATGGCACACATCACCGACTACGATGTGTGGCACGAGACAGAGGAACCTGTGACTGTCGAAATGGTGATCGAACAGCTCAATGCCAACATCAGCCTGGCCCAGGAAGCCATCCGGCGCCTCGTAACCACACTGGCAGACGCAAATTACACCTGTTCGTGTGGAGACGCCCTGAGGACTGCACTGATCACCGATCCCAGGCGGATTCCTCCAACGACGCGCGAGAGGCTTGCCCTCCTGATCGATCCATACCTGCCCAATACCTGAGCATCAGATACGGCATGGCTACCCAGCCCATCCTGCCCCTGGGCATCAAGCTCAGACTGAACGACAGGTCGCTCAGCACGACCATGATGGCATTAGCCGCTATCTTCATGGTGTGCGGTGCTGTCATTCTGCACCTGACCAGGCCTACCCTTGGGTTGGCCAACCTAGCGTGGATGCTCGGGGGATGGACTCTAGCCTGGGGCACCACGACCTGGGCGCTAAGGCGCAAACTCAGCGACTACGACGTGTTCCTCATACCCATCACCGCACTCCTTACGGGCTGGGGGCTCCTCCTACAGGCTCGGCTGGCACCAATGATGTTGCCGCGCCAGGTAGCCTGGACCATCATTGGTTGCCTCGTATTGTATGTTGTGGCCACTGAATCCAGACTGCTGCGCTGGCTGCGACGCTATCGATACACCGCGCTGACCTTTGGCCTCATCTTCCTTGGAGCAACGCTCGTCTTCGGGGTGAATCCATCCGGATACGGCCAACGCCTCTGGCTGAACCTTGGGCCTATCTACGTCCAGCCCTCAGAGCTGCTCAAACTCCTGCTGGTGATCTATCTGGCAGCCTATCTCTCCGAACACCGTATCTTGCCGAGAGCGGATAAGAGAACATACCGCACCTGGCTCGCCGTTCTCGGACCCATGGCCGTCATGGTCGGACTGGCTCTCCTGTTGGTGGGCTGGCAACAGGACCTGGGCGCAGCACTTCTCTTCTACCTCACGTTCGTTGCCATGATCTTCTTGGCATGGGGAAATGGCTGGTACGCCTTGATCAGCCTGATGCTGTTCATCCCGGTCGCTGTGCTTGGCTATTATGCCTCCGATCGGGTGGCGCTCCGGGTGGATATCTGGCTGGCCCCCTGGATACCCGAGCGAGCGGACCAGACCTTCCAACTCCGTCAATCGTTATTCGCCTTGAGTGCCGGCGGACTGGTGGGCCAGGGACTGGGCTTAGGGCTCCCCTCTGTCATCCCCGCCGTACACACAGACTTCGTCTATGCGGCCTTGGTAGAGGAATTCGGCCTGCTGGGGGCCATGGCAGCTCTAGGACTGATCGCCGCATTCATCTTCCGCGGCTTCAGGATTGCCCAAGGGGCTGACTCCGTCTTTGAAACTTTGCTAGCGGGTGGCATCGGCGCACTGGTGGGTATCCAGGCGTGGGTGATCGCCGGCGGCAACGCCGGCCTGATTCCCATCACTGGCGTCACCTTCCCCTTCTTGAGCTATGGGGGCTCCTCGCTCGTCGTCTTGATGATGGCGACTGGTATCCTGCTGAACATCTCATCCCCCCATGCCAAACCCCTGGAGCTGACGATCTCCGAACAGCACCCTGGACCGGAAAGGGCCATCGCTGCCCTGGGCGTCTTGATGGTCGCTTTGCTCAGCTCCATCGCCCTCGTCACGGGGCGATGGACCGTGCTCGAAGCGGAGAAACTGCGGGCCACAGTGACGAATCCAAGGTTGGTAATAGCAGAGAGCCGCATCCGACGTGGCCGCATCCTTGATCGAAGAGAAGAGGAACTGGCAGGCATCTCTGTCGACGAAGAAGGGCTGGTCACACGGACGTACCCCGTGCCGGAGGCGGCGCCCGTGGTCGGCTACGCCACATTCGCCTACGGTAACGCCGGGATCGAGGAGGCCTGCGATGCACGGCTGCGCGGGACAGCAGGCCTCACAGAGTGGGAACACATATGGCAGCAACTCCTGCATGAAACCCCGAGCGGCGAGGACGTCAAACTCACCTTGGATGCCACACTTCAGCGTCTCGCTCAAGAGCGACTGAGTGGTCACGTGGGAGCGGCAGTCCTCATCGACGCTTATACCGGAGATGTACTGGCATTAGCCTCGTCGCCGACGTATGATCCTTCGGCAGTGGCCCCTCAGTGGGACGACCTGAGAAATGCGCCCGACGCCCCCCTGCTCAACCGAGCCACTCAGGGTCTCTTCCAGCCCGGTGGTGTCCTCGCGCCCTTCGTCTTGGGTTCCGCCTGGGAGCGCCTGGACCGAGAGATCGAACCTGCCTCCCCAATCACGAAGCCTGTGCCAATCAACGACTACCGACTCCAGTGCCAGGCTCAGCCCCTTGGGAGCGATTGGCAGGCAATTATGACCGCTGGTTGTCCCTATCCCTTCCTGGAGATTGGGCGGCGGTTAGGGCGTCTATCCCTCACTGAGGTGTTGGACCAGTGGGGATTCACATCCGCTCCGGCTCTTGCCCTGCCCACGGTCAATGTCGAACTGGGGATCACCTCCCTGGACCCCGAGCTGGAGGCCATAGGCCAGGGAGACCTGCTGGTCACCCCCCTACAACTGGCCCAGGCAACCGCTGCCCTGAGCAATCGGGGACGTCGTCCTACCCTCCATCTGCTCGCCCAGTCAGTAGAGGGATGTCCCCCTCTCCCCCGACCCGAGGCCGCGCCGCCTGTCCTGTCCCCTGAGCTGGCGCAGCGCCTCCTGGAGACATTTCAGGACCACGACGGGATGCGCGGGTACACCACAACAGCCCTGGCTGGTCCAGAGCGCGAGTTGGCCTGGTTCCTGGGATTGGGGCCTGCTGAAACGTGGCGCTACGCCGTAGTCGTCATGCTGGATCAGGCCAGACCAGGCAAACCCGAAGCCGCGGAAGATATCGGGCTTTTCCTCCTTAGAACTGCGTCCGAGTAAGAAGCAGTCGCCATCCTGGTCTGTTTCTAACTCCCTTACGCTTTTTGGTTTGACAAACTCCAATTCCTTCTTATCATAGTTATAAGAGTGTAGCAGCGTTCATTGTGCTCAGACCCGGACAGAGGATCCGAACAGAGATAGGGCCATCTACACTCCGTAAGGACAGGCCAGTTGGCAGACAAACAAGGAGCTCAGCCGATGGAGGCACTTATCTTACTGATCGAGGATGATGAAGCGCTGGCTCAGTTGGTTCAACTTCTGTTGGAACGAGCCGGATACAAAGTGCAGGTGGCGTACAATGGAGAGTCAGGATTGCGCCTGGCCCGGCAGAACCCTCCCGATCTGGTCTTGCTCGATATCCTGATGCCGGACATGGATGGGTGGCATGTCTATGAGTCACTGCGACACATCACCGATGCTCCAGTGCTCTTCCTGACCGCCCTGGGAGATGAGCACAACATCACCTACGGCCTGGGCTTGGGAGCGGACGACTACATTGTCAAACCCTTTGGCTACAAAGAGTTGGTCACACGCGTCAAAGCTGCACTCTCACGGGCACGGCGTGCTCGTGGCGAGCAAAGCACTTTCGAGACTGGCGATCTCAAAGTCAACCTCGACACCCGGGAAGTCCAGATTGGGGATCGCCGGGTAAGTCTGACCCCCACCGAATTCCAGCTTCTCTCTGCACTCATCCAAGATGCTGGGCGGACGGTGAGCCACGACACCTTGCTGCGTCGGGTGTGGGGACCGGAGTTTGCCAATCGCCGAGACTACCTCAAACTGTACATCTGGTATCTGCGACAGAAGATCGAAGAGGATCCCAGGAATCCAAAACGGATTGTAAGTGAGCGGGGACAGGGTTATCGCCTTGCTGTAGAATCCTGAAAGGCAGAAAGAGAAATCCTCCATGATGTGGCTCCAGGTTGTGCAACGCAATGAGGGTTGGCGTTTTGACCTCCGATCCGCCATCATCGGTGCGCTGCTGGCCTGGATCATTGCGGCCCTCCTCTACTATCAACGCGACCGAGTCAAACAGGCCTTACTTCGCCTGTGGGCTCCGATCAAGGCCTAGCGGGAGCGAGTCAAGGCCACCCAGGAAGAGAAGTATCTGCACGTTCTGCGACAATGCCTGCGCCAGCTCCTACTGTATCATCCCGCCGATCCCAACCTAGTCTTCTGTCCCCCCCACGTTCCAGGCCCCGGCCCCTTTGCCAGCCTCCGTGGCTGAGGCAGCGGAGTGGACACGTACCATCACCGTTGCCTACCATCACCTGTTCAACGGTCACGGCAAGCTCGTCCTCATCGGTCAGCAAGGAAGCGGTCGCACGATGAGTCAGGTGATGTATGGCTTTGTGGATGGCGATGGGGAAGAGGGGGCCCAGCCGTTTCCCCGTCTCCCGATCTGGATTGACCTTGCCCTGCTCCCACAACTCACTCAAAAGAGAGGAGAAGACCAGCGGCATTGAGGGCCTTACGGCTCTGGCAGGACTCTTCATGCCAGAGGTGCTGCCCAAGTGGCTTCAGCAGCACATACGCCGTGACCACGTCATCTTCCTTCTCGACAACTGGGATCGTCTCACCGCCGATGAGCGCATCGAGATCGCCCAGTGGATAGCCGAGGTGGACCAGATCGGTCCCGACGTCTTCTGGACGGTAGCAGCCAGCGCGGAGGGAACTGGTCCGCTGGTCGAGGTGGGCTTTGTGCCCGTCGAAATCTTGCCCCCCACCAATAACGCAGTTTTGGAACGGGTCCACCTTGGGTGGCAGACACTATTTGAAAAAGAGCCCAGCGCCACCGATGATATCTGTCGTGCAAAGCTGGAGGAGGCTCTCCACGCCGGTGCCCCATTATGGGAACTTCATCTCCGAACTATCCTGTACTTCGAGACGGGGGATCTGCCCGACCGCCCGATCGATGTCATGGACCGTCTGCTGAAGGTGCACCTAAGCACTGTGGATCTGGGGCGCGGATATGATGCCGTGGTGGTCCAGGCGCGTGAGATCGCCGGGCGTGTCCTGGCCGCGGCGGCAGCCCAGATGAAGCGGGATTGCCGACCGCTGAGCTTGGCGGACCTCAAAGAGCTGATAGAAGCTCAGCTTTTACCCGTCGAAGGACGATCACGCAGATTGGAGGCGGCGGTTCAGCGGTTGGTAAGTGGTGCAGGGCTGTTGCGACAGCACGCCAAGCGCTGGTACGTAGTGCATGAGCTATGGGGCGACTTTCTCGCTGCCCGCCACCTGGCGACGCTCGAGAATGGCATAGATGAGGTGCGGGCCCATCTCAATGACCCTACCTGGACCCTCCTCAGTGAGTTCTATGCCGGCCTCTGTAGGACCCAGTGGATGGGAGGCCCTTCAGGAAGCATGTGACCATCCCGATCTGTTGGTGCGGCGAGCTGCCGCCTACGGGCTAGGACAGCTTGACGAGGAGTGGGCACGCGAGTAGCTCATCGAAATGGCACGTGAGGATCCCGAATGGCTGGTCCGATCGGCCGCCGATGCCGGGTTGCAGGCCCAGGAGGAACGTGTTGGCACTCCCTCTATCGTGTATCGTGTCTCCTCCTCCCGAGGTAGATAAGATGGATTGGCTGATCGCCTGGGCAGCACGGCAAGGCCAAGGAGTGGGCGTGGGCGAGGCTGCGCTCAAGACGTTGCTTCAAGCCCTGAGTGAGGGAAATCCGGATGCCAAGGTGATGGCCGCCCTGACGCTGGCCCAGATTGGCCGCGAGTCACACTTGAGCGTGCTGGAATCCTTGATGCAGGCCGCGGATCCCCTGGTTCAGGAAGCAGCCACTACTGCTGTGCAACAGATCCGCCGAAGGTATCAGTTCCCCACCACAGGAGTGTAAACAGGGGGAAACAGCACATACGGCTCGGACGTCTCTCCTCGAGTCAACGCCATCGAGTTGCTACGATACGTTGGGGGATGCTGTATGCGTCCCTTACACAGACACCAGCTCCGGACCTGCCGTCCATCCGTCCCCCTCTAGCAACTCGCGTGTAAACGTCATGTATGCCACTGCCCCATGGGCACGCGGGGCGTAAACCACACCGGGTTCTCCGTAGCTTGGTGCCTCACTCAAGCGCACACTCCTGGGGATGACAGTAGCAAAGACTCGACCAGGGAAATGACCACGTACCTCCTCAACGACCTGAGGGGAGAGCGTCGTCCGGCGGTCGTACATAGTCATCAACACACCGCGGACGACCAATCGCGGGTTCAGTCCCCGGCGTACCAATGAAATCGTCCGCATCAACTGAGTCAGCCCTTCCAGAGCCAGATACTCGCATTGCACCGGGATGATCACACCATGGGCCGCTACCAACGCATTGACCGTCAATAGGCCCAGGCTAGGTGGAGAGTCGATCAGGATATAATCATACTCCGCCACTGACTCAAGGGCTTTCGCCAGATGAGAGGCTCTCTCACGTGGGGACTCAGATCCTAACTCCAGAGGGATTCCAGCCAGGTCGGGCGAGCTGGGTACCAGATCCAGGCCGTTCCAGCGGGTCGCCACCCTGGTGCCCTCCACATCCACACCGCCCAGCAGCAATTCATAGCTTGACTGGGCCAGTGTTCGGGCGTTGAGCCCCAGGCTGGTGGTAGCGTTACACTGAGGATCAACGTCCACCACCAGGACCTTCTGTCCCCACAGCGCCATCACGCAGGCCACGTTCACGACGGTCGTGGTCTTGCCCACTCCGCCCTTCTGATTGGCAAAGGCATAGCATACCGGCATGACGCCCTCAGCTCATCGCCTGCACCATCGTCTCACAAAATGATAGATCGGAAGCCCTCGGCACACCATCCAACCCGCGCCGCGTGACCGAACGGGAGGCCACACAGGCCGCAAATCGGGCAGCCCGCAACGGCGTCTGCCCGGACGCCAGGGTCGAGAAGAAGACAGCCGCAAAAATATCTCCAGCTCCGGTGGGATCGACCTCGGGTACCTCGAGCGCTGGGAATGGGTAGGGCGTCCCCTCCCAATAGAGCACGCCCCCCCGCGGTCCTGCCGTCACCACCAGGAGCCGAAGGGCCTCCGCATACGTACGGACTACGTCCCAATCGGCTCCCACATCGTCCTCGCTAAAGACTACAGCAGAGGCACGTTCCAGGAGCTCTTGAGGTGGTTGCCATCGCCGCGGGTGAACATGACCTTCACCATTCCGCGTCCGCATCCAGCCTTGAGGGGTGATCCCTATGAAGGTGGTTGGGTCAAAGGCCGCCACCAACTCCGGGGCACACTCTTCTATCACCGGACCGATGTGCACGATGGGGGACGCCCGCCACGCTTCCGGCAACAGGCCCACGTGCAAAGGACGGGCAATCCGGTAGACCACCTGTCGACGGTGACCATCGATGTAGATGTTTTCGAACGTCGTGGTCACATCCGACACCTGACTCACCACCACGATCCCATCTCCAAGGGCCCGGAGCGGGAAATCCTTTCCGACGCTGGTGAGCACACCCGTCACGCGACCCAGCGCAGCCGCCGTCAATGCTGCGTAGGCTGCAGTTCCACCGACGGCGACACTGCGGTCGGGCAACAGGTCGTGGGTGACATGCCCGATGGCGAGATAGTCGACGGGTTTCAGCACGTCAGGCCGTTCTACCCCGATCACACCGAGACATCATCTTTAGGGATGATCGTCACAGCACGGTCACGACCGTGTCCCACGCTCTCTGTCTCGACACGGGGGTCATCGCGCAGTGCGATGTGGATGATCCGCCGTTCGTTGGCAGGCATAGCGCGGAGGCGCACCCGACGCCCCGAGGCCACCGCCTGCTCAGCCTTCTTGCGCGCCAGGGCCTCCAGGCTCTGCCGACGACGCTTGTAGAAGCCGTCGGCATCCACCACCACATTGTAGTTCCCATCGACCTGACGATAGAGAAGCGTACGGAATAGATACTGGAGAGCACGCAAACTTCGGCCTTGCGGGCCCACCAGGGAATCCGCATCCCGACCGTTGATAGAGACCCAAATCGTTGGCTCCTTGTCCTCACGGTCCTCCAACCACGTCAGCGACACTTTCACGTCAAGCCCGGGCAGGATATGA
>Ga0190359_1001487_pt1 | contig 14730 bp, 11 predicted proteins | sample 48721823_MG_FD_161269 | JGI IMG/M metagenome (GOLD analysis project Ga0190359, IMG submission 161269) | Hydrothermal vent microbial mat bacterial communities from Southern Trench, Guaymas Basin, Mexico - 4872-18-2-3_MG | ecosystem: Environmental > Aquatic > Marine > Hydrothermal vents >... | reverse complement strand
AAAGGAAAACAGGGCAGTGCAAAAAGAGCTGTGACTCGATCTAAAACCGTCTGTGAATTTTGACATCAAAGCTAATCCTTCCTGTTTCGTCCCTGGTGCCGACAATTGAAAAATCGTTTGACAGCTCCCACTCGATACGCGTGATATCATCCCTCTGCGCGGCAAGATTGGTTGAATAAAGAATGAAAAAATTCTTTGACAGCTTTTTCCCAAGTGTTAACCTGGCTGTCATTTCAGCGGAAGATCCCATGATAAAAGGATCGATTCTAAACCTGTCTATTTTGAAAAGCTCTTCGGCCCTTTTTTTGGCTTCCTCAGAAAGCTGGAAAGAAAGAAGAGATGCTGTGCTCTGCCCTATACTTCGGTCATAATGATAGGTCCGTTTAAAAGCCTGGCCTAATGCCAGAAGGGCCAGGACATCTTCCGAAGGAAGAGAGGGAGAAGAGCTGAATTCCGGTCTAAGATTGCTCAAAGGACCGTCCAGAGAAAAAGTCACATGATAATTCTTTACATATGTCTCCCCTTTAAAGTTAAGATACGGATCTATACTTGCAGGATTAAAAAAGCTCACTCTTCCCTGCAGCAAATTGAATTCTCTATCCTGAAAATAAACAGTCCCGTTTATCGCATCTATCTCACCCTGGATAATAGGGCTGAAAATACTGCCTTTTATGTTCAAATCAAAACCTGTCTGTATGCTCCCCAGTGAATTCTCCATCCAGGCATCCTTATCCGCTCTCAGACGAATATTCAAATTCAGATCATCAAAAAAACCAGGCTCCTGTGAATAAGATGGATAAGCTTCAGATGAGAATGAAAATCCCTCATTCAGTTCCCTTCTCCACAGCAGCTTTTCTATAAAAAGATCTCCATTAACAACAAATCTCGTATCATCCTTTACAAGGCTTATGTCTCCGTTAGTAAGAGCTCTGGTCCTCTCCAGGATAGAAAGCATCATCTGGTCTCCATGGGCATTTACATTTATATATTCGACTCCTGACTTCCCTAAACGTACATTTCCTGAGGCTTCAATAGTCCCCCCGCCTAGTTTGCCTTTAACAGAACGAATGGACAGATCGCTGCTGTCCACAAAAACAAGGCCTGAAAAATCTTCAAGCGCATGGGCAAAATGAGGAAAAGGCAGTTGAGATCCCTGGAAATCTATTACTCCTTTGACCTCAGGCTTCCCTGAGGGAACCCTCAAGTTCAATAGATAATTGAGTTCTGCTTTCGTGCCCTTCCAGGGAAGCAGAATATCAAGATTTCTGAGAGAGCCTTCTATCTTTCCGGTTGCCTCCTCTTTTTTATTGAGGGGAATGTCCATTTTCCATAAAAAATCATTTTCGCCTGGAACAAAATTCCCATCCATCTGCATACTGATTTTCTCTTTATCGTAACCGATCTTAATTTTCCCCTGAGTCCCTGTCTTATCGAATGAAGCAAATTCCAAATCCCTGATATCATAAGAGCCTAAGATAAAATCCCTGCCAAACTCACCATCTCCTTTTATATTAAAAGTGAAGATTCCTTTTAGATTTCCACTTATTGATGAGAGATCTATATCTTTTCCTTTGAAATCTATATTAAATTTTTCCGCAGATGTATTCAGAAACAAATTTCCTTCAACCCTTCCTCCAAGCAAATTAAAATTTAATTCAGGGAATTCTACGGAATCATCATCTCCCTTTATTCGGCCGTATACATTTGATAGAGACTGCCCTGCAAATTCTATGTCTTTGCCTGTAAATACTCCATTGAACACTGTCCCATCCTTTTTTTCTATATACTCAAAAGTGCCTGAGCCACGGCCGTGGACAGGAAGAGAGATGTCCAAAGCAGGGAGAACAATCCCTGTCTCCCCTCTCTCACATAGGATCTCCACTCTGGTTTCAGTGGGATTCGTAAACAGACCCACTGTTCCTTTAAAAGCCGGACCCTCAATATCAAATCTTCCAAAAAAATCATCTTTGATAAGCTCTATGGTTCCTTTGGCATATTCGGCATCGAGTTCGCCAAAACTTGCCTGGGCCATTGAAAAATCTGACTTTACTTGGGGGGCCGCAAAATCTCCGAAAATATGGATCTCAGCCTCGCCATTTCCTCTTATTTCCGGGAATTTGAATTTCTTTCTCAAGATCAACCCGGTAAACTCTCTGGCCTGTTTGATGTCCGTGATCCCGCCTTTTATCGTTATATCCAGACTGCGGTTTACCTTCAAACTGCCGTCAATATTGAGATCTCCAAAACTGGTCTTAATATCAGGAGACGAAAACAGTACGTTTTTATCCCCATCCCACTCAACCCTGACTGAACCATTTGCGGGGAACTTTCGAGATTCGATTCTTTCTGTACTGTCCTTAAAATCCGCATTGACAACAAGCCTTTTCTTCACCAGTGAAAACTCACCCCGCGCCTTAGAATAAACCGGCCAGGGTATGGAAATTTCATTGGCTATCGGCTGTATGGAAATCCCATTGACTCTCCCCCGAACACTGTTCTTATCAAAATCAATGCTGATATCACCATGGCCTCCTGCCGTATTCCTTAGGGACATTGTGACGTGTCCCCCTTCCTGATCATTATACTCGACCCGGCCGTTTACGTTCCCCATATAAACCCTATTCAAATCAATGGACGGACTTGCTATTTGCCCCCTATATGAAAGCTCTTTGTCTTTCCTAATCAGAATGCCTTTTTCTTTGATGTCTCCTGACCAATCAAAAGGAATCTTCAGCAGAACAGCGGCCAGAGAAGAATCGATAACGCTTGATGTGGCCAGCTCCATTTCCGGATTAAAAATATCATCTATGGTCCCGCCGGCTTTTATGATCCCATCAGGACCCTTCACATGAAACCTCTGTAAAGTCAATTTTCTTCCTCTTCCGCTGAGGGCCAAAGATAAATTACACCTGATATTTCTCTCTAATTTCTTTAGAGACAAATCGTTTTCTTTAATCTCGGAATAAAGTGTAAAGTTGTTCTTGTTTTGAGAGAAAACAGCGTTGATTCCCTCTGAATGCAGACGCAGGCTTTGGGTCTCATAAGTAACCTTGCCGCTTTTTAAAAGCATTTTTTCTATGAAAACAGGAATAGTAAAATCCGCCTCTTTTTTTCCAAGAGCCTGCGGCCTTTTCCCTAATTGTGACAGCTTTAATTCAGGCTCTTCGATCACTATTTTTAGGGGTTTCCCTCTGGAGATAATTGACTTTAACGAAAGACTTACGGATATCTTTCTGGCGGAAAAATAAGGGTTTGATGAATGAGACTCAGCTTCTTCGATAACCAAAGCCGGAGGAAAAGAAGAAAAAAACAGCTCGTTGTATTTTAAGCTGGAATTGATTTTCTGTTTTATCTGAACCAAAAGGACATTTCTTGCCAGAATAAAAACCGTAAAGATCAATATCAGTGTTATCGCAAAGAATATCAGTCCTTTAAGTCTGTTTCTTTTCTTCATATCCCAATCAGCATCTCACTCCACAAATATATCATTTTTCATAAAAAATACAAATTTTATAAGGAGAGCTGGCCCCTTTTATCAAACAATCTTATGCAATCTGATTTTTTATAGGATTTACTCAACAGAAAACAATATAGCCCCCGCTTCGACCGAATCTCCGGCCTTAGGATATATGCTTTTTATCCGTCCTTTTCGGGGCGATTTTATTTCATTCTGCATTTTCATGGCTTCCAGCACCAGTACCGGACTACCTTCTTTCACGTTGTCTCCTTCCCTGAGCAGCAGCTCGACGACTCTTCCCGGCATGGATGTCTTTACATCCATTCTCCTGGTGCTCCCAAAGCTGTTTCTGATTGTTTGAAAGGGTGATGTTTTGTCCACCTTGATGCTCTTCCCCTTCATGCAGACATTATATGAATTGGAATTCTGATTCACTATCACGTCATAAACCCTGGATCCTATTTTCAAGAGCATTTCCTCTCCTGAAAAGAATTCAACAGAAACATCATATTTCTTTTTATTAACAGTTATCTGGAGATGTCCGCTCTGGGCCTCTTCAAAGTTCAATTTGAATTCTTTTTTATTATATACAAAAGAGATATCCATATTACAGGTTCCTTGACAACGCTTTCACACGTCCCTGGACCTTCCAGTTGCTTACAGGTTTTCTCCCCCCTGGTTTAAAAGAAAACGTCCGGCTGCTTGTATAGCTCTTTATTCCGGCAGCTATAAGAGCCACATTCTGTTCCTCAATTCCGGGTTTCTCGCTCTCTTTCTCCAGCCTTTCCATAAAATGGGTATTATAATCCCCTTTATAAAAATCCGGATGGAAAAGGATGCGCTTGAATAAAGGAATAATCGTCACAATACCGTATACCTGATATTCTGATAAAGCTCTCTGCATGCGGCGAATCGCTTCTTCTCTTGTGGCTCCCCATGTTATTACCTTTGAAAGCAGGGGGTCATAATCCAGCGGCACTTCATATCCTTCATAGGTCCCATTGTCATACCTAAGCCCGAGCCCTCCGGAAGGAGACCGCAGCCTTTTTATTTTGCCTGGAGAGGGCATAAAATCATTGTAGGGATCCTCGGCATAAATACGGCATTCCAGGGAGGCTCCTCTCGGAAGCACCTCCTTTTGTGAAAAAGGCAGCTTGTTTCCATACGCTATTTTTATCTGATTTTTAACGATATCAATTCCTGTTACCATTTCTGTTATGGGATGCTCAACCTGAAGCCTGGTATTCATCTCCAAGAAATAGAAATTTTTCTCTCCATTAACAACAAATTCAACAGTCCCTGCATTCTGATACTTCACAGCTCTGGCTGCTTCAACAGCCACTTCTTCCATTTTTTTTCTTGTATCATCATCGAGAAAAGGGGAGGGAGTTTCCTCCATGACCTTCTGATAACGCCTTTGTATGGAGCACTCTCTTTCGCCTAAAGAAACAGTATGTCCGAATCGGTCAGCAAGTATCTGCACTTCTATATGATGGGGCTCCTGAATATATTTTTCTATATACACAGAGGAATCTCCAAAGCTTGCTTCGGATTCTGATTTAGCAAGCCTGAAAGAAGGCAGCAGGTCTTTTCTCTCTTTAACAAGCCTCAATCCTTTTCCTCCGCCCCCGGCTGCAGCTTTCAGCAGAAGAGGAAAACCTATTTTTTCCGCCTGTTCAATAAGGTCTTTCTCGCCTGATAAAGGCTCAAGCGTCCCGGGAATCACAGGTACTCCGGCTTGAACCATTTTTTGACGCGCCTGTGTCTTGTTTCCCATGATGCGTATGGACTCGGAAGACGGGCCAATGAATATCAAACCTTCCTGCTCACACTTTCTGGCAAAATCAGAATTTTCAGCAAGAAATCCGTATCCTGGATGGACAGCTTCAGCTTTAGATTTTCTGGCAGCCTCAATGATCCTATCCATATTCAGATAACTTTCCGAAGGCTTCGACTCCCCAAGCCTGTATGCTTCCTTGGAAAGCCTCACATGAAGAGCCCTGCTGTCCGCGTCTGAATAAACAGCAACAGGAATGATCCCGAGCTCACGGCAGGCTCTAATGACTCTTACTGCGATTTCGCCCCGGTTGGCTATCAAGATCTTTTTGAACATTTTTTTCCGTGTTTTTATTTAGCTTACTCCATTCAGTGCGTTTTTGTCCAGAGATCTTCAGGCAGCACGCAGAGACAAGACCTTTGAGCGGCTCTCAGAAATGACCTAAAGAGGGATGTTTCCGTGTTTCTTTGGAGGGTTCTCATCACGTTTGTTTTCGAGCATCCTGAGTGCGGCAATGAGTTTCAGCCGTGTGTACTTGGGCTCAATAACCTCATCAATATATCCTTTTTCTGCAGCCACGAACGGATTGGCAAATTTATCTCTAAATTCCTTGACCTTCAGTTCTGTTAAAGCATCCGGGTCTTGAGCTTTTTTCAGCTCTCTTCTGTGGACGATTTGAACCGCACCCTTAGACCCCATAACAGCGATTTCCGCATTGGGATAGGCATAATTGATATCAGCCCGGATATGTTTTGAGGCCATGACACAGTAAGCCCCCCCATATGCTTTTCTTGTGATCACGGTTATTTTAGGAACGGTCGCTTCAGCAAACGCATAAAGGATCTTGGCTCCGTGCCTGATAATCCCCCCGTGTTCCTGTGTCACACCGGGTAAAAATCCGGGAACATCCTCAAAGGTGATCAGGGGTATATTAAAAGCATCACAGAACCTTATAAAGCGGGCTCCCTTGTCTGATGAATTGATATCAAGCACACCGGCCAGATGGTCAGGCTGATTGGCAACCACTCCTACGGATTTTCTTCCCAGCCGTCCGAAACCAACCACTATATTTTTGGCATAGTCCCTATGAACTTCAAAAAAGTAATTATCATCCAAAACGTTCTTTATTATCTTCCTGATATCATAAGGGAGATTGGGATCGTCCGGAACTATCCTATTCAGCTCATCGTCAACCCTATTAAAAGGATCTGAGGTCTCTTTCTCAGGGGGGTCTTCCATATTGTTATCCGGAATGAACGAAAGGAGCTCTTTGATAATAGCCAGGGTCTGCTCCTCGTTTTCTGCGGAAAAATGGGCAACCCCGCTTAGGCTGTTGTGAGTCTCAGCGCCTCCCAGCTCCTCCATAGTCACTTCTTCATGAGTGACTTCTTTTATCACATCAGGCCCTGTAATGAACATCCGGCTCAGGCCTTGAGTCATTATAATAAAGTCTGTAATGGCAGGAGAATAAACAGCCCCACCGGCACAAGGACCCATAATGGCTGATATTTGAGGGACCACTCCGGAAGCTAAAACATTTCTCAGAAAAATATCTGCATAGCCCGCCAAACTGGACACTCCTTCTTGTATTCTGGCTCCTCCTGAATCATTAAGGCCTATGATGGGCGCTCCGGCTTTCAAAGCCAAATCCATTATCTTACACACTTTCCCTGCATTGGCTCTGCTCAAGGAACCTCCAAATACAGTGAAATCCTGGGCAAAAACAAAGACAGTCCTTCCTTCAATAGTGCCGTAACCCGTAACCACTCCGTCTCCGTAAATGCGCTTTTTCTCCATCCCGAAATCCGTACAGTGATGGACAACAAATTTGTCTGTCTCCTGAAAAGATCCATGGTCAAGCAGTATTTTTATCCTCTCTCTCGCCGTGAGGCGCCCCTCCTTATGGCGTTTCTTTATCCTCTCCGGCCCCCCGCCCAGCTCGGCAAGCTTCTCCTTTTCTCTTATGTCCTCTAACTTCTTTTTGATTGTCATTTTTCTTTCTGGCTCATTGCCTTTTTTACTTTTTCCCAGTCATCCAAAAAGCGTTCAATCCCTCTGTCTGTCAAAGGATGTTTCACCAGCTTTTCCAAGGAATTAAAGGGCAGAGTGGCAATATCAGCTCCCATAAGAGCCGCCTCTACCACATGCATGGGATGCCGGATGCTGGCGACGATGATCTCAGTCTCAAATCCATAATTATTGAATATAGGAACCAGCTGTTCCACAAGTGCCATTCCATCGCTGGAGATATCGTCCAACCTGCCGACAAAAGGGCTTACGTACCGGGAACCGGCTTTTGCAGCCAATAAAGCCTGAGTTGGAGAAAATACCAATGTCGTATTGACATGGATGCCTTCATCCGACAATCTTCTGGTGGCTTTGAGACCTTCCACGCAAATGGGAATCTTTACAATAACATTTTCAGCTATTTCACAGTGCTTTCGGGCCTCTTTTACGATTTCCTCTGCATGGCTTTCCACACATTCCACGCTAACAGGGCCAGGGACCACATCACAAATTTTTTTTATCAGGTCATTAAAATTTTCTTTTTCTCTTGAACAAAGAGTGGGATTCGTTGTTACACCGTCAATAATGCCCCAGGATACAGCTTCCTTGATCTGATCCAGATTGGCTGTGTCTAAAAAAATTTTCATAATTCCCTCCGTTTCAGGTGTTTTTTAATGCCCTTCCCTCTTTTTATATTATTTTTTCCTTCATGTCCAGCCTGTATAACTTTTACGGCTTTACTCTCATAACTCTATTCGACAGGGTCCCTATCCCCTCAATCTGAACATCTACTCTATCACCCGGAGACATAGGGCCTACTCCGGATGGAGTTCCTGTGGTTATAATGTCACCGGGAAACAGTGTCATAATATGAGAGATATACATGAGCAGTTCAGGAACAGGAAAAATCATATTGGCTGTATTCCCGGACTGTTTGAGTTTTCCGTTCAAAAAAGTCTTTATCCTTAACCGTGAGGGATCGATATCCGTTGCAATACACGGGCCAATCGGCGCAAAAGTGTCAAACGACTTGGCCCTGGTCCATTGGCCGTCTTTATCCTGCAAATCCCTGGCTGTCACGTCATTCAGACAGGTATATCCCAATATATAGTCATCCGCATCAATGCCTTTTTCGAGCTTCCAAGCTTTGTTCTTAATAATAAAAGCCAGTTCTCCCTCATAATCGAGCCTTTTGGTCGCATCAGGATAAAAAATGCTGTCATTGGGCCCGATGACCGCTGAAGGAGGCTTTAAAAATATCAACGGTCTTTTAGGTACCTGCTGGCCCCTTTCATCAGCATGTTCCCTGTAATTCCGGCCTACAGCCACTATCTTTGAAGGAAGTACCGGTGCGAGAACCATCACTTCTCCGATGGGAATCCCCTCTTTCCCTTCCTTGAGCACACCTGATATGGATTCCCTCAAGGGAATCAGTACCTCCTCTTTCAGTATTCCGTAATGGATCTTATCCTTATGTTTGAAACGATATATCCTCATAGCAGATATCCTTTCAGCCTTCCTGTTTTTATGTCTGACCTTTCGCTCTCATTACCAGCCTTATCACAAGCTGAAACACAATATTCATATTCAATGCCCTCTCTTACAGAAAAATCATGGAATATATTCTCCTTAACGGGCTTTGAAGTCATGAGAAGGAAACCTTCTTCTCCTTTTTTTCTTCTCCATATCTTATATCCATAGAGGTCCTCTGCTTCTACGGTATCCCAGGTAACCGTGATCTGGTCCCCGGCTGCAATCAAAATCAATCCCTTCGGTTTTTCAGGCCCGATCGTATCCTTAACGATGATCTTGACCGGCTCTGAATTTTCGCTTTCAAGATATGGGGGGGCCTCCGAAGCGGAACACCTCACAACATACTGATATTCTTTATCGAAGAGAATTTGGTCGTCCTCATAAGAGGTTTTCTTGATCAGTTCATGATTGATTCTTGCGAACACGCTTTCTTCTGAAGACCTGTAGACATGATAACCTTTGACCGAGGATGGAGAGGAGCCGTCTGTATTCTCCTCAGGAACCCTCCATTTAAGTATCACTCTATCTGCTGCAGCCTCAGCTTTGAGCCCGGAGGGCGGATTGGGGGCAATCCTTGACGTCACTGAAACCGGATTTGAAAAATCAGATTCTCTCCCTTTTTTATCGGCTGCTTTAACACCCCAGAAATAGACGGTGTTCTCCTGTTCATCTGGTCTTATCCTGTGGCTGTAGATATACACCTCTGTCTCCTCTTTACCGGCTTCTTCGAATGCCGGAAAATCACTGCTTTTAATTGACTTTAAAAGGGCTGCTTCCCTGGCAAAGGTCTTTAAATCAATAGATTTTATTTCTCCATGCTTAAACTGTTCTTTATACAGCCAAATATCCACTCTGGAAATCTCATCTAAAAGGCTTCCGTCAATGTAGGAAGTGGGATTTTTCCACTTTAATATGATTTCCCCTCCGCGCTGGAATGCTTCTGTGACCTCGACTTGTTTGGGAGCCTTTTTAATAGGGGGCAGAAGAGGGCCTTTTTTCCCGCAGCAGAGAGAAAGGGAAACGGCTGTCAACACAAATAAAATGGCCGAGTATTTTTTCATCAGAGGATGAAGCGGTTGAGGTCCTGATCTTCTATTATGTTCTTTAACTGCTTGTCAACATAATTTTCGTCAATAACGATATTCTTGCCCACATCATCCGGGGCATTGAAAGATATCTCCTCCATGACTTTTTCCATGACTGTGTGAAGCCTTCTGGCTCCGATATTTTCATTGATGCTGTTGACTCTTTCTGCGATGTCAGCGATTTTTTCTACAGCTCCTTTTCTAAACTTCACTTTCACGCCTTCTGTTGCCATAAGCGCTTTATACTGTTTGAGCAGAGCATTTTCAGGTTCTGTCAGTATGCGGATGAAGTCATTTTTATCCAAAGAAGAAAGCTCGACCCTTATGGGAAATCTTCCCTGAAGCTCAGGGATCAAATCAGAAGGTTTTGTTACATGAAATGCGCCGGCTCCAATGAACAAAATATGGTCTGTCCTGACAAGCCCTGAACGGGTGTTCACAGTCGTGCCCTCTATAATGGGGAGGAGGTCCCTTTGGACTCCTTCACGGCTTACCTCAGGCCCGTGACCGGTTTCTCTTCCTGAGATCTTATCGACCTCATCCAAAAATATGATCCCTGAATTTTCCACTTTTTCTATAGCCAATCGTGAGACCTGATCCATGTCAATAAGTTTCTGCTGTTCCTGTTCGGTAAGGTACTCGATCGCTTCCCTGACTTTGACTTTTCTTCTTTTGGTCTTTCCCCCCAGACCTGGAATGATCTCCTGTATGTGTATTCCTATCTCTTCAACGCCCGTGTTTGAAAATATCTCAAATGGAGAGCTGAACCTCTCTTTAACCTCGATCTGGACCTGGCGTTCATCCAGAAGCCCTGCTCTTAACTGGCTTCTCAGTTTCTCCCTCGTATCCTGAAATCTTTTTTCTTCTTCCTGGGCATCTGACTCGGAACTCACCCTTGGTTTAGGGAGAAGAATGTCCAGGAGTTTTTCTTCGGCATTCCGTTCGGCTTTTTCTCTGACCTCCTGCATTTTCTCCTTTTTGACCAATCCCACAGCGATCTGAACCAGATCTCTGATCATGGACTCCACATCCCGCCCCACATAACCTACTTCTGTAAACTTGCTCGCCTCGACTTTCAAGAAAGGAGATGACGTCAGTTTTGCCAGCCGGCGCGAAATCTCTGTCTTTCCGACTCCGGTAGGGCCTATCATTAAAATATTCTTTGGGGCGACCTCATCTGCCAGTTCAGGCGGGAGCTTCCTTCGCCTGAACCTGTTCCTTAAAGCAATAGCGACTGCTTTCTTTGCATCTTCCTGGCCTATGATATGCTTATCCAGTTCTTCGACAATTCTCTTTGGAGTCAGTTCAGACTCATCGAACCTTCCTTTGACCAAATCCAATTTTTCCGGCAGCTCTATGGGCATCTATAATTCCTCTATGGTAATATGGCTGTTCGTATAAATGCATATATCCGAGGTTATCTTCATGGCTTCCTCGGCAATTTTCCTTGCAGAAAAATCCGTGTTTCGCATCAACGCCCGAGCAGCAGCAAGAGCATAGGCTCCTCCAGATCCTATGGCAATAATACCGTCATCAGGCTCCACCACATCCCCTGTCCCTGAAATCAAAAAAGAGTCGTTTTTATCCGCAACCAACATCAATGCTTCGAGCCTGCGCAGAGCTTTGTCCAGCCTCCAATCTTTGGCTAGTTCAATAGCAGCCCGGGCAAGATTTCCCCGAAACTCCTCCAATTTTCCTTCAAACCTGGAAAAAAGAGCAAATGCATCCGAAGTCGCGCCTGCGAATCCGGCCATCACCTTGCCTTTATAAATCCGCCTGACTTTGCTGGCTTTTGATTTCAAAACCGTGTTTTCCAGAGTAACCTGGCCGTCACCCGCAATGACGACTTCTCCTTCTTTCCTTACACACAATATAGTGGTGGCATAGAAATGACTTTTGTTTCTCATAACTTAATAATGATAGACCGTTCTATGGAAAACGTCAATGTTTCTTGTACTGATCCCTCAACCGTGTCTGGATGCTTTCCATAGGAACGATCTTTCCATTTATGATGACATGATAAATCCTGGAACGCATTTGGACAGGAGACCCGCTCCAGACAACCAGGTTTGCTGTCTTTCCTTCCTCTATGGAACCCACTTTATCATCCACACCCATTATTTTGGCAGGATTTATGGTGAGTGCCTTTATCGCCTCTTCTTCGTCAAGTCCATAAGCCACAGAAAGGCTGGCCGGAACCGGAAGGTTGCGCACATTCCTGCCATCAGCCCCCCAACCGCCTAAGTCAAAAGCAAACAGAACCCCCTTTTCCGCCAGGACAGCTGCTGTATGGTAATTCAAATCAAAAGGCTCCCATCTTCCTGGAATCCCTGTTGTCCCGGCCCAGATAACGGGGATGTTTTTTTCACTTAATATCTCCGCATATTTCAATATCCCTCTGCTTGCTCTGATAATGCCTTTCAGACCGAATTCATCAATGATTTTCAGTGCATTCCGGATGGTCACTTCGTCATTTGTAATAAAAAGGGCAGGCGCTTCTCCTTTTAGAACAGGGAGAAGGGCTTCCATCTCCAGATCAATGCTGAAACGGCTGCTCTCATTTTCCCTTCCTTCTTGCTTTTCGCCTCCCGCCCCCTCTTTTTTGCGTGCGTACTGTTTTGCTTTATTCAGCTTCTCTTCTATAAGAGACACTACACCGGGAAGGGTGGAAGGATATCTGCTTTCACTTTTCGCACCCATATTAAAAATCTGGGCAGCATATCTTTTTATCACCAGGTCCTGAGCCAGTCTTCCATCCAAATTCATAAGCACGGATTTCCCATTGATGGGGCTCCTGGTGCCGCTTACGGTCATGACAGTGGTGACTCCTCCCAACCGTGTTACAGCAATACAGGGGTCTTCAGGATTAACGGCATCAAAAGGGTCCATCTGAGGCGTTGATACACCTGACTCATTCATGTCATTTCCTGCTCCGGGATATCCGGTCACTCCAACTGCGGTCATTAAAGCCACCATCCCCGGATACACATATTTCCCAGAGGCATCAATGATATGGGCTGAAGGGGAAGGCTCTAAGTCACGGCCTATCTTGATTATTTTCCCTGCTTCAATAAGAATATCCGCCTTTTGTATTTGAGCCCCCTTAACAGGAACAATTGTTCCGTTTTTTATGAGTATCTGCTGTGAACTTTGGGAAAAAGCAGGATTAAGGCCAAAAAGTACGGCCGCCAATAAAATAAATATTTTTCTATTCATATCCGACTCCTTCTGCGGTTATGCTTTCTTTGGAATAATCAAAGCAGACCTTTCCTTCAATGATCGTCATGAGACACTTGGACGTTGAATCAAGAGGATATTTGTCAAAAACTGCGATATCTCCATCCTTGCCCTTTTCTATGCTGCCAGCCTTGTGTTCCATCTCGACCGCATAGGCAGGATTGATTGTTATCATCTTGAGCACTTCTTCTTCCGGAATATCATTGTATTTTAAAACCTTTGCGGCGTTGAGATAAAGATAACGGCACTCATCCGCACTATCAGAATTGATCACAATTCTTACTCCTGCCTTATGCATGATCTCAAACCCATATGGGCATCCATCATAAGCTTCCTCTTTAAAACCCCACCAGTCAATCCATCCGCCGTAACACACGCCCGCATCCGCTAGGATATCCGGAACTTTGTATCCGTCTATACAGTGGCTCAACTGCAAAAGGTCGATATCCCATTCCTTACAAAAATTTATGATCCATACGATCTCATCAGCCCTGTAAACATGGCAATCGATTCCCAGTTTTTTCTCCAGCACCATCTTAAGCGTTTCCATCTTGAGGTCCTTCTCCGGAGGCTTAAGACCCTTTTTTCCCTCAGCCTTTTGTTTTTCATAGGCATCCCACTTTTCTTTATATTCTTTAGCTTTTACAAATGCGTTCCTCATCACAAAGGCATTGCCCATCCGGGTAGAAGGAATACGCCCTTTGCTTCCATAGAGCCTTTTCGGATTTTCACCTAAGGCCATTTTAATCTGCTGTCTCGTGTCTTTAACAATCATATTTTCTATCCGATCTCCGTACTTAAGCTTAATGGTCACATTGACTCCTCCAATGACATTCGCGCTGCCGTGCATGGTTTTAACCATTGTGACTCCGCCTGCAAGGGTCTTTTTTATGGAATCAGAAGAGGGTTCCAAAGCCTCACGCATCCATATCTGTGGAGTAACCGGGTCTGTCGCTTCATTGATATCAGTGAGGGCAATATGAGAGTGGCTGTCTATAATTCCGGGCATAACATATTTTCCAGTTACATCAATGACTCTCATGCCGGCAGGGATAGGAATATCCTGCCCAACTCCCACAATCATGCCGTCCCTTATTACAACTGTTCCATTTTCGATGATTCCCTTTGTTACAGTGAGGACAGTGCCTCCTTTTAAGGCCAAATCCTGCGGCCAAACAAGACAGGCCATAAAGAAAACCGCTAATACGAACAAAATGAATCTGTTCCTCAATTCTGCCTCCTTTATATTTATTATGTTCAAAATAAGCTTAACCTGGATGATGAACAAGCCGAGGTTGTGTAAACCTTATGAAATTCAGGTGTGGACTCGGCGGCATTGAAGATTTAGCCTTCGGATGAGGCTTTTCGAGGGCACCCGGCAAAGCCGGACGCTGAGTACGTCTGACCCACGGACGGGGGGAGTTACGCAAGCGCCGAGAAAAACGAAGAAGAATGGCGTTAAAAATCTGAAGGGAGCACAGACCATATCTGAATTTCATATCGGCTTGCCTATATGGTAAAAAAATTGCGATTAAAATGAAAGTAATAACAAACAAAAATATTTCAGTTGTCATTTTTTTAAAAAGTATGTATATCCTTGAAAGCAAAACAAAAAAAGGAACATCGCCATTTTT
>Ga0190359_1001486_pt1 | contig 14731 bp, 12 predicted proteins | sample 48721823_MG_FD_161269 | JGI IMG/M metagenome (GOLD analysis project Ga0190359, IMG submission 161269) | Hydrothermal vent microbial mat bacterial communities from Southern Trench, Guaymas Basin, Mexico - 4872-18-2-3_MG | ecosystem: Environmental > Aquatic > Marine > Hydrothermal vents >... | reverse complement strand
GGAATGTTCTGAAAATGGGGCATATTCAAGAAATTTATTATATGCACTCACAGCCTCAAGATATTCTTCCTTATCATTGAGATACACATCTCCCAGTTTTTCCAAAACATCAGCTCCCCAGTCAGGATTGCCGATTCCTTCAAGATATCTTAACGTTTTTTCAGGGCCGCCGTAATCAATAAAACTGATTGCTATATATTCCAGAGACTCTTCCGTAAGATCAATTCTCTGTTTAAACTGGCCTGGATCATGTTTTTTTACGGAAATCATATCTTCCACAAGCGTGGTAAAATAACTGATAGCTTCAGGATACCTGCTTAATCTGTAATAAGACCACCCGATCTTATATACAGCCTCATCATACCTGGGACTGTTCTTATATTTGAGTACGTTTTTGTAATACTTAACAGCTTTTTCCAAATCATTTACAGGAGGATTAAAATAATATTCGCCAAGCCTCATGTAAGACTCGGGTACATAAGGACTGTTAGGATATGCTTCAATCAGGTGGAGATAAATCTGATTTGCTTCTTTATGCCGGTTCATCTCTTCATAAAGAAATGCTTTATTGTAAATTGCATCATCAATTAATTTACTTCCTGAAAATTCATCTATTATCCGCTGGTAAATATTCAGTGATTTATCAAAAGTCAGTTTGGGTTCTTCAGGCAGGATACTCAGCTTACCCTTTTCATACAATATAAGAGCCTTATCATAATCCTCCATTTTCTGCAGGTACTCATTTTTTTCTTTATAATAATATAGATTAGCAAGTCTCGCAAGAATCCCATCTAAAACCTTTTTATCCGGCCTTGAAGCCAGTAATTTTTCTCCGTCTTCAATTCCCCTGTTAATAAGATTCATCTTCTCCTGCTGCAGCTGTAAAATTTCCTGTGTATAATATGCTTTATAACTCTGCAGCTCTGGCAATGAAAGATACCAAAAAGTGGAGTCTGTTTTTGCAGTTTTTGCCTGTCCGGATAGTGCTGCCGGAAGAACAAAAGCTATAGAAAAGATCAAGTATTTTTTTATAAAGGGAAAAATCATTTCTTTTCCTTGGTTACTGTACCCGGTTTTTCCTTTAATTCCCCGGCTGCAGATTCTCCTTTCTGCTTAATAAAATATTCATTTTTAAAGAATTTATCTTTTTGTGCTTTCTGCCTTTTTAAAGCCTCTATCTGCATCTGTTCTTCTATCTTCTCAACATCACTTAAAAGCCCCTGTATCCTGTTATCCAGATCTTTGCGCTTTGCATTAAAAATATTATCTATTGTATCAATAACCCTTGCCACATCTGAAATCCGTTTGTCATACTCTTTAATTCTCATAAAATTAATATTGCTGATTCCGTATCCGCTGAAGCTTGCCCATTTGTCTATTTCTATATTTGATTCCCTTGGGAAATTTTCCCTCAGCCAGACTTCGTACTGGTTAAGATGCCTGTAATAATCCTCAAGCTCCTCTTTTCTGATTTCTGTTCTGATAAGAATCGAAAAGTTGTCATTTTCTTTTGCTGCCTGTACCAGCTTTTTAGCTTTACTTATATCACGTAAAGCTTTTTTCTTTTCTCTTGTTATTTCCGTAAGTATGGATTGAAAAGTATATCGTAAATACTCATTCATACCAAGACGCGTAACAATGGAACTGGCTGTTACATCTCTTTCTGCAAATCTTTCAGTCTGATCCTGAACCGATTTAATCAGTTCGCTTCTTAAGCTTCTGACTTCTGATAAAAGCTTCCCGTCTTGTCTGTCTCTTGCAACCTTTTCCAGATTATCAAGCTCTTCTATCTTTTTTATTAAATTTTCGACATTACTGTTATCAGTTTTCTTATTCTCCCAGGATAAAGAGCCGTGTAAAAATGCCTTTATCTTTGATATCTCTGCAAGCTGTTCTGTTTGTCTTTTTGATTGTTCAACTAAAAATCTATCTTCCTCTGCAGGTTTCTGTTCTTTTTTAAGAACTTTATCAGCAACTGTTCCTATCTGATATGCTTCTTTAAGATCTTTTACAGCTTCTTCCGAAAAACCCATTATATCTTTTACGCTGGCTGCAAGTACTTTTGCTTCATAAGCATATGATGATAACATTGAGTTCTGCAGAAGTTCTTCCACATCCTTTAATGCTTCTCCGGGTTTGCCTGCTTTGTACTCACTCCATGCTTTACCGAGAATTGTAAGATCATAATGGGTATAATTTCTGCTCACTCTGTTAAGATAACTAACAGCAAGCTCGCTATTACCAAGATCATAATAAATCAACCCAAGCTTTAATAAAGCATTGTTCTTAATCTGCTCCAGAACAAGATCTTTCCGGGATTTATTTTCTTCTTCTATCAATCTTTTCAGAATATTAATTGCAATATCTGTTTTGCCTATGTTTGCATAACAAGTTGCAGACAGATAAAGAGAGGGATAATAATAAGTTGTTTTTTCTGGTACGTTTTTTAAAAAACTAAAAACTCTTTCGTAATAACCGATTTTAAAATAGGAATACCCTGCAAGATATGAAACCACACTTAAAAGATCTCTGTCCATTTCCGGTATTTTGGGAACCAGAGCCTGATAGTATTGATTAATTTTTTCAATATCTCCGTAAATCGAATAAATAAAAATCAATTTAACAAGAGCTCTCGGCGCATATTCGGAATCAGGATACAACTTTACAACTGATTGGTATTTACCTATTGCCTCATCAAAAAAATTTCTTCCGTAAGCAGCTTCTCCGCTAAAATAGTAAAGATCGTCAAGTATTCTTATTTTATTGTAAGTATTTAATATATCCTCAAACTCCAGCCGTGCAGTAAGAAAATCGCCTGCCTGGTAATGCTCAAAAGCAGACCGCATGGCTCGCCGGAACATTCTTGCATACTCTGTCTGGTCCGCAGTATTTAATAATTGGGTACGTAAAAGCTTCCAGCGGGAAAGTTTCATTTTAAATTCAAGAATACGGTTATATTTCCACTCTTCAAATATATCGGCAGGGCTGGGCCCTTTAACATTTAAATTCTTATCTGATTTTGATTCTGACTGAACAGTACTGTTTGGGGAGTCTGTTTTATTTTTGGCTTTTTCTTCCGTATTATCCGAATTAAAAGCATTTATACTTCCGTTAATAATGCCCTTTACTCTTTCTCTCAACTGTGATAAAGCCTCAAGAACCTGAAAATTAACCTTCTGCCTTGCTTTTCTTTCAAGATCAGAAATTTCATCAAGCAGAGCAGTAACATTATCCAGTTCAGCAAGGTAGTCTTCCATAATCCTTTTTTGAGGCGAAACAATTTCATTAAGGCTTATATTGCTGGTATTTTTACCTTCAAGTTGTCTTGTTTTTAATTCTTCCGAAGTGTTTTTTGCAATATCAAGTAAAAACTTTTCTCTTGGCAGCATTGCTTTCTGAAATTCACTGGTTTTAAGTTGCAAATAGTAACTTCCGGTTTCATCATTTCTTTGAACACTTGTCTGAGAAAACACCAAACTATGTCGAAAAATAAATATTGATACTGCAACACAAAGTAAAAGTTTGATTATTTTGTCTTTACTTGCCATTAAAATACCTGTATTAACACGGTTTTATGAGCGGATTTATACCACTTAACAAAAATAGTGGTAAAATTCCACATGAAATCCTTCCTTTCATTAAGGATTTCAATATATTGCAAAAATAATACCTAATTATTAAAAAATACACACGAATATACAAAAATCCAGATAAGAGTAAAACATTACTCTTTTCTGGATTAATGTAATATTTTTAATTCAGACTATTTAGGAAGAGCTGTCATTGCAAAAACCATTACAAATAATGCAACTGTTTCAATTACACCTACAACCATAATGTAATTTCCAAAGCCCTTTCCGGTTTCTGCCAGCGCATCCGATGCTTTTGCTCCAGCCTTACCCTGCATGTAAGCTGACAAGCCCATTGCAAAACCTGCAAGACCTCCGATTAAAATCTGCCAGTGGTATGTACCGTCGGCCCATTTTGCAGACTGAATTGCATTTCTTAAAATCATACCATAAATAGTCTGAGAAAGAGGTGCTCCCACAAATGCAACAAGGATGAAAGGAGCTGCCTTATTCTGTAAAAACGCTTTTTTCCATGCTCCAATTGCTGCCATACCTGCAGCGCCTGTACCTAATGCTGATCCTATAGCTGCAAAGATCAACGAAATATTCATGTCACCTAATCCACTCATCGACATTTCCTTTCACTTTTTCTTTTAATAAATTTGTTTCATCTATTCTTTAAACGGCATATACGGTTTTCCAGACCATTCAACACCAACATGACCGGAAAATTCAAGCATATTAAGACGCACACCGTGAACCAGTACTGCCATCATGCCCAGAACAATATTTAATCCGTGCCCGAAAACAAGAATAACAGCCATTATAAGACCACTGAACACGGAGTTGAATCCTACTCCCGCTGCCATGTCATTAAAACTTGTTGCTACAATTACTGTTGCAAATCCAACTGCAAAAAGCCTGATATAAGAAACAATATCAGAAAAAGAACTTATCATATCAAGGGGCAGGTTTCCGAGAGACAAAAGAAAACCTTTGATAATGTTCTTCTGGAAATTTGCAAAAAGTGCAACAATAAAAGCTCCTGCTCCAATCAGAGGAAGCACATAACTGTTAAGCGGAGTTCCGAGAATCAAATTGTTGGCAACAAAATATATACCCCACAAAATTGCAACCCATCCCAGCTCTGCTATTGCTGTGGGGGAATTGATTTTCTTAAATGCCGACATCAGTCTTGCCACGCTTAAATGAACCGCTCCGATGATAAAAGTAAGCTGCATAACAAAAGGTTGTGAAACATCAGAAAAACTATCAAGCTGTGGTATTATAAAATTTCTTAAAACAGGAAGTTGTGCAAGTTTTTCTGACCCAAACCAGGTTCCTGACAGCAGACCCCATAAAATTGTTGATCCGCTTAAAAGATACATCAGAAAGAAAGGTTCCCCTGGAGAATCTTTTAATTTTCTTCTGAAAATTACAGTTGAAACAAGAAAAATGAGACCGTATCCTGCATCGCCGATAAGCATTGCATAAAAAATACTGAAAAATGCAAGGAAAACAATACTCACATCGATTTCATGATAACCGGGCAGTGTTCCCATAAAATCGAATAAAGGTTTGACTATATTAACCCATTTCGGATTTCTTAAAAGAGTAGGAACTTCTTTAGGATCATCAGGATCTGAAATAATGTATGCCCAGCCTTCTTTATCTGCTTCCGATTTTATTGATTCAACAGTATCATCTGGACAGAAACCCTGAATGTACGCAAACGCCTCTTCACTGCCCATTGAAGCTTTAACCTGAGCAAATTCAATTTTCTTGTCAAGCTCCTTTTTAAACTTGTTTATTGAGTCTTTATAATCAGCATATGATAATAACTTCTTTTTTAAATTTCCAATTTCCTGCTGTTTCTTTTTAATATCTTCTTTTAACTTGTTAAATTCGGTTTCAGGCATTAATAGTTCTTTAAAATCAAGCCTGTCTTCCGGATTTTCACTGATAAGCGCGCAATAAACAACAGAACCATCCTGCTTTGCAATTTGTACATTTTTATCTTCAGGGATATTTTTTAAACCCGATTTATCAGCTTGATAAAATGTGATGTATATACCTTTCTCTTTTAAAAGGTTCACACTTTTTAAAGAGATTTTCCCAAATTTATCAAACCAGGATGCTGTTTTCTGCAAGTCTGTCAGCTCACTTTCTGCCTTTGTAAGGTCAGAACTGCATTTAAGCACATCTTCTATAAGCAAGGATACATCTTTTGCTTTCTTGTTTTTTGAAGAGCTGAAAACATCAATAATTGTCTCTGCTTTCTCAAGGCTGGATTTTAAAGCCAACAATTCATTTACATTTTCAGTTACTTCATTTTTTAAACTGTGAACATGCAGAACGCCAAGTTTTCTCAGCTTGTAAAGAGCATCATCTCTGTTCTTTTCAGTAACAATAAGTGTCACTTTTTTCATTTTAACTATCATACAAGGCTCTCTAAACTCTTCTTTTTAGCAATTTTGGATTTGGCTATCTTTCCCCGTACAACTTCAGCTGTCTGAAGATCAGCCAGAAAAATTCTAATAATTCTTATGTTCTCCCTTGCTTCCGGTATTTTCACTTCTTCAAAAAGTTTTATTCTCTGTATTGTATTTCTCAGTTCATTCTGAAGAATATTTAACTGCTCTTTGACAACTTTTATCTTCTCAAGAATAGTTAACTGCTCTTTTACAGCTTCAATACCATAATCCACCCACAGGGGAGTTGTAATAAAGTCATACGAAATTTCTTCAAATTTAATATCCTTAAATACCGGTATATCAATTCCTGCAATATTTCCGGTATCAGTAACAATCTGCTCAACCTTTATAAGAGGCTCAATATCAAAATCTTCCGCAAATACTCCGGCCCACCTGCTTATCTGTTTTTCGTTTTTTTCAAATTCCTTGTACAGATCTTCTATTACAAGTTGAGCTTTACGGACTTCCTGAAGAAGCTGTTTTTTCTTTAATTCAAGAGTAGGTAAAAAACGTGTAAAACGCTTTAAATTGTCCTTCTGCTTTTTAAGCTCATTCTTTGTCAGCCGAATTTTTGCCATTTTCCCTGCCTGTTAATAAAACCTGATTAAACTTCTGTTTCCACTTCTTGTTTCTGTTCAGTCCCATTCTGCTGTTCGGACTCCTTTGGCCAGAACTTCTTAACCAGCTCTGTTCTCATTCCACTCTCCTGAGGTGTAAAGCATTCTGCCAGAATTTCCCATCCTCTGTCAAGAGCTTCTTCAAGGGGAATATTTACAGCAAGATCCATCATGCCTTTTTCAAACATTTTACCGTATTTTAAAAGTTTATCGTCCCAGCTGCTCATTTTAAACCCCATAGAGCGTTTTTCTTCTGTCTCAAGATACTGTGCATAAAGCTGAATCATTCCGTCCATAATAGCTCTGTGGTCTTCTCTTGTATCTTTGTTTACCTGTTGTTTCAGACGTGAAAGAGATCCGAATGGTTCAATACGTCCGTTTCTAAGATAAAACTGTCCTTCTGTAATATATCCTGTATTATCCGGAACCGGATGAGTAACATCATCTCCGGGCATTGTTGTAACAGCAAGTATTGTTATTGAGCCTGCTCCCTCAAAATCAACAGCTTTTTCATATCTTGCCGCAAGGTTACTGTAAAGATCCCCCGGATATCCTCTGTTTGAAGGAACCATTTCCATTGTTATTGCAATTTCCTTTAAAGCATCACAGTAGTTAGTCATGTCAGTAAGGAGCACAAGCACATCTTTACCTGCAAGAGCAAATTTTTCAGCCACTGCAAGCGAAAGATCCGGTACCATAAGTCCTTCCACAACTGGTTCTGATGCTGTGTTGATAAAAAATATGGACTTGCTTAAAGCTCCGCCTTCTTCAAGAACATTCCTGAAATACATGTACTGGTCAAATTTCAGTCCTATTCCGCCCAGAATAATCATGTCAACCTCTGCCTGCATTGCAATTCTTGCAAGAAGCTCGTTATAAGGCTCTCCTGATACGGAAAAAATCGGCAGTTTCTGAGACGCAACAAGAGAATTAAAAACATCAATCATAGGGATATTTGTTCTGATCATCTTGTTTGGTATGATTCTTTTTGCAGGATTTACCGAAGGTCCGGCAATCTCAATCAGATTTTCCGTAATATGAGGGCCTCCGTCTCTCGGCTCGCCGCTGCCGTTGAATATCCTTCCAAGCATATCCTCTGAAAAAGAAACATTCATAGGGTGTCCTAAAAAACGGACCTCATCACTAGTTGAAACTCCTCTGCTGCCTGTAAAAACCTGCAGAGAAACCAGATCATCTTCAATTTTAATGACCTGAGCAAGAGATTTACCCCACTGGGTCGAAACCTCTGCAAGTTCTTCGTATCCGACACCCTCGGCACGGACAGTAATTACGTTTCCTGCGATACTTAAAATTTTATTATGCACTTTTCTCATTGGTAATTCCTTCCAACATCTCTGTAATGGCCTCTTCTTGTTTCTGGAAATCTTCATTACCCATTTCAATATAGTTCAGATCAATGAACTTTTGTCTGAGTTGTGTAAAGAAATTTCTTGCTTCATCCTTGCTTTCAAAAACAAAATCAGATGTTAAAATCTTATCTATCTTTTTTGCAAAATATTCCTGCCTTGTAGGGGATGCCGATGCATCAACCTTATCAAAAGCATCCTGCTGCAGATAAACAGAATCTAAAAATTCGGACTTGAGATAAACAACAAAATCTTCAATTGAAGTTCCTTCTTCACCTACAACCATCATCATCTGATGAATTTCAGAACCTTTTCTGAGAAGATTTCTTCCCCGCTCAACAATTTCATCAGGGATAAAACTATTGTATTTTGACCAGCTTTCAAGGGGGTGAATTGCAGGAAATCTTCTTGCATTTGATCTTTCTCTTGAAAGTCCATGAAATGCACCTACAACCTTTAAAGTTGACTGAGTTACAGGTTCATCAAAATTACCTCCTGCAGGACTTACTGTTCCGCCGATAGTAAGGCTGCCGCGCTCACCTGAATAGAGTTCAACAAGACCGGATCTCTCATAAAATTCAGCAATTCTGGATTCAAGATAAGCAGGGAATGCTTCTTCACCGGGAATCTCTTCAAGCCTGCCCGATACCTCACGCATTGCCTGAGCCCATCTGGAAGTTGAATCTGCAAGAAGAAGAACATCCATACCCATCTGTCTGTAGTATTCGCCTATGGTAGTAGCTGTATATACAGAGGCCTCTCTTGCAGCAACAGGCATTGAAGAAGTGTTTGCAATAATAATTGTTCTTTCCATAAGAGATCTGCCTGTTCTGGGATCTGTTATTTCCGGAAATTCTCTCATAGTCTCAACAATTTCACCGGCACGCTCTCCGCATGCAGCAATAATTACAATATCAACATCCGCATGTCTGCTTGTAATCTGCTGAAGAACTGTTTTACCTGCTCCGAAAGGTCCCGGGATACAATAGGTCCCTCCTTTTGCAACAGGGAAATATGTGTCTATAATTCTTGTCATTGTAACAAGGGTTTCCTGGGGCAGCAGTTTCTTTTTGTAAGCATCAATGGGCATTTTAACAGGCCAGGTAAACTGCATTTTCAGGTCTGTTTTTTCTCCGCGCTCCGATTCTACTGTTGCTATTGTATCTTCAACAGTATATTTACCTTTATCTGCAATAGATACTATTTTATATCTTCCCTTCATGTTAAACGGGACCATGATTTTATGTACAAACTGGGTTTCCGGAACAGTACCTATAACAACTCCGTCATGAACCACATCTCCCTTTTTCACTGTTGGAGTAAACTCCCACTTCCGGTCTGTACCAAGAGCATCAAGAATAACGCCTCGTTTCAGAAAAAATCCGTGCTTTTCCGCAAGTTCAGGCAAAGGATTCTGGAGCCCGTCATAAATCTGCCCTAAAAGACCCGGACCAAGCTGAACAGACAGCATCTGACCTGTGAACTCCACCTTATCACCGACCTTTAGTCCTTTGGTCTGTTCAAAAACCTGCAAAAAAGCCTTACTCTGTTGAATACGTATAACCTCGGACTTTAATTTCTCATTTCCGTGGATAACATACGCCACTTCATTTTGAGTTATGCTTCCTTCTACTTCAACGGTAAGCATATTCCCGTTTATTCCGACAATTTTTCCATATACTTTGTTCATACCGATACCTTACATAGTTTTTGAAAACGTTCTATTCCCTTTTCCGGCTCAAACATTGCCAGATGATCCTGTATCTGCAGTTTTAAATAGTAAAGGATTAAAAAATCAAGATCAAAATTATGGTTTTCTTCCAATTCTGATATATAATCCCACCTTAATTGCAGAAGCTTTTCTTCCTTTTCCAGAGGATTACCTTCTTTTAACAGCATGGACGGAAACAAAGAAGTCTTATATTCCCTTCCTCTCTTTTGCTCCTCCCGCCAGCGGGCCAGTTCTGTTCTCAGTCTCTCTTCAAAAGATTTGTACTGTTTTACAACATAGGGATCCTTTTTATTCCCCAACCAGTTGAATATATCAATCTTTTTCAATATACTCAGGTCCCGTACTGACAACCACTTATCTGCCTCTTCAAGAAACAGATCAGTAGTCATAAAAGTCTCTTTATTAAGCTTCAGCGCAGGAAGTTGCGCAATAAAATAGTAGTACTTATCCATTCTTCTCTTCCAAAATTTCCTGGATTTTCGGACTGAGGAATTTTTTCAGAACTTCTCCTACACTATCATCTGAAAAATCATAATACAAATCATTGCCCTTTAAACTTATTCTGAACCCTGCTTCTATATCCGGATCAGGTAAAATTGTAACAGTTTTCTTAAGTTTTTTGCCAAGCCCGCTGAAAAGGATTTTTTCCAGTCCCTTAACGTCCTGCTTTGAAACCGTAATCTCATACTCCTTATCAGATCCCCATTTATCAATAAGATTCAGAATCATTTCCTTTAAAAACTTTTCATCCATAACAGAGGATACAGCTTCTTTAAAAACAGAATCAAACAGAGATGTCAGATGATTTTTAAAAAGCAGTACTCCGTCTCTTACAGCCTGAGCCACGACTCTTTCACCATTTTCTTTAAAAGACTCTGCTTTTTTTTCTGCTTTCTCAACTATTGTATTTGCCTTTTTTTCCGCCTCTCTGATAATATCTTCAGCTTTTTTTCTGGCATCAGCCAGCATTTTTTCAGAATCACGCTTAGCTTCCTCTACACCTTCCTGTCTGAGTTTTTCAATCAGATTCTCTAATTTAACTTCCATCTACTGTTTCCTTTCATTAAACAAACTTATTGGAAGAAATATTATATTTTTATCTAAAGAGGAGATTTTTACAGCCGGAATAGTGGCCATTTTAATTGTTTATTCCTGTTCTCCTCAATCAATCCATCCTGAACCTACACATCAATTAAGAACCTACAACAGGCCTTAAGGGCAAATAATATACCAAATTTAAAAAAAATATTAACCGACAACCCTTTATCCGGCCTTTGAAAATGGTTTTCCAGCTATAATCTGCAGTGGGAGACACTGCAGGCTGATTAAATTACTGCCTAAAACAACAAAAAATGTTGAACTAAAAGAAAAAAATCCACGCAAAACAGTTATTTTTCTCTGTAAAATTGGTAATTTTTCCCTATTGCTGAGGACTAACAACCTGATTTTTATTGTCAGTCATTTTACATTGACCGTCAAATACAGCTCCTTCTTCCACCACAAGATGGGACGCTGTAATATCTCCCTGAATTGATGATGTGGCCTGCAAAAATATCTTCTCCTTTGCCGATACATTCCCCTGAACCTTCCCGGCAACAAGAATATTCTTTGCAAAAATATTACCTTTTACTTTTCCTTCTTTGCCCACAATAATCGTGTCTGTGGTTTTTATATCACCGTCAACATTTCCGTCAATTCTAAGGCTGTTCTGCACATTCATATTTCCTGTAATGCGTGTGCCTTTTCCAACTATTGTATTAAGTTCTCCCCCCTTACCAAATTCAGAATTAGTTTTGGCCATGTCTTAATCTCTCTTCCTTAAATTAATTAACATTTGCATCTCTTTTCTGCAAAGAGTAAATATACTGCTCCGGATTTAAAGGTTTACCGTCTTTCCACATCTCAAAATGAAGATGAGGGGCAGAACTTATGCCTGAACTACCGAGCAGAGCAATGACTTCACCTTTTTTAACGTGCATGCCCTGGCTTACAAGCAGTCTCATTGCATGAGCATAATAAGTAAACAATCCGTTACCGTGGGAAATAATAACTACGTTGCCAAAATCCGGTGTCCAGTCAGCAATCAATACAATTCCCGAACCCGCAGCTCTTATTGATGTTCCCTTTTTTGCAGCTATATCAATACCGAGATGACTTCTTCCTGTAAACCAGCTTCCTTTTTGAAAATGCGTTGTTAAAAATCCTTCTACCGGAAGCTGTGTAGGAATATATTCCGGATCAAAATACTCCCCGTCCCGCTGCATAAGAAAATAAAGGTTATTCTGCATCAAATTTGGTTTGTCTTCCATTACAATGTTTGTATTATCTTTGTTACTACCATATGTTTTTGTCTTACGCATTGATGATGCAAGATTATTAAGATCAAATGATTCGCTTGGCGATAAATTTAATGTAGTACCAAAAGCTTTTCTGATTTTTTGATCCGTACGTCTTATCTCTTCAAAATCATGAGCAATCTGCTCTATTTTTTTATTCTGAAGAATCAATTTTTTATTTTGATCTCTTAAATCGGAAACCTGCTTGTTTAAGTTAAAAACTCTGTAATATGCATATCCACCTGCAAAAACATGAATTAAAAGAATAACTCCTATAATAAGAAAAATCCTTCCCTTAAAATACGTTAATGATATGCTTTTCGGGTCCTGTTCCTGATCAGGTACAAATATCAGGGAAAAATATCTTTTTCTCTTTTTCATTTTCATCTTCTGTTTCTCAATCTCCCTGAATAATATCCATTAATCTGTCAAGGTCATCATTACTGTAATAATTTATCTCTATTTTTCCACCCTTTGATTTAGGTGTAATTTTTACCTGCGTCCCAAGTCTGGATCTCAGTTTTTCCTCAAGTTCGTCAATATAAGGATTCTTTTGAGGTACGGTTGCTACTGAATCGGATTTCTTCTCCGTAAGTTTCTGGGCTTCCTGTTCAACTTTTCGAACACTCCAGTTTTCCTTGATAATCTTTTTCCATAGTTTAATCTGCACATGCTCGTTTTTAAGGCCTGTTAAAACCCTTGCATGCCCCATGGAAATCTCCCCGGATTTCAGACTGTCCTGAATATTCCCGGGAAGCTTTAAAAGACGAATAAAATTAGCAACTGTTGCCCTGTCTTTACCAACTTTTGCAGAAACCTGCTCCTGAGTTAGCCCGTATTCCTGCTGCAGTTGTTTGTATGCTCTTGCCACTTCAATTGGATTTAAATCTTCCCGTTGAATATTTTCAATTAATGCAAGTTCCAGAAGTTTCTCTTCGGACCCTACTTCAATTACATAAGCAGGAATTCTTTTAAACCCCAGTTCCTGAACAGCCCGGAATCTTCGCTCCCCTGCAATTAATTCAAAACCTGCTCCTGCCTTCCTTACAGTAACAGGTTGAATGACTCCGTTTTCTTTAATTGAATTCTTTAAATCTTCAAGAGAATCTTTATCAAATTTTGTTCTCGGCTGATACGGGTTTGCAGTAATTGAAGATATTTTTATCTCGGAAATACTTTCAACAACATCAGATTCCTGGTCAGAATTTGTCTGGGGGATTAAAGCATCAAGCCCTCTTCCCAGCCTTTTAGTCTTCATGGCTTAAAATCTCCTCAGCCAGCTTCATGTAACTTTCCGTACCGCTGCAAACCGCATCGTACAGTATTACAGGTTTACCGTAACTCGGTGATTCGCTTAATCTAACATTCCTGTTAATTACTGTTTTAAACACTTTGTCTTCAAAATAGTTCCTGACATCTTCTGCAACCTGATTTGCAAGATTCAGTCTCGGATCGTACATAGTCAGAAGAACACCTTCAATTTCAAGTTTCGGATTTAAGTTCTTCTGGACCAGCCTTATTGTTTTTAAAAGCTGACTTAAACCTTCAAGTGCAAAATATTCACACTGGATAGGAATCAGAACCGAATCTGCGGCAGTAAAAGAATTTAAGGTTAATAATCCCAGAGAAGGAGGGCAGTCAATAAAAATATAGTCATACTTTTCTTTTATCTCCTTTAATGCTCTCTTTAAAACCTGCTCTCTTCCGATTTCATTAACCAGTTCAATTTCTGCTCCCACAAGCCTTATGCTTGAAGGAATAATGTCAAGAAAAGAGATGTCGGTTTTTAAAAGAGCATTATCGCAGCTTTCTTCTTCAATAAGTACTTCGTAAATACTTTTCTCAACATTTTTATGATCTATTCCCAATCCGCTTGTTGTATTTGCCTGAGGATCAATATCAACAAGAAGCGTTTTTCTTTCGGATACTGCAATGGACGCAGCAAGGTTAATAGCAGTAGTTGTTTTACCTACACCGCCTTTTTGATTGGCAACAGCAATTACTTTTCCCAAACTGTAACCCCTTTTTAAAATTGATTTTAAATATAACAAGTTAACAGAAAAAATGCAAGTGGCAAAAACACAATAACCAGAAATAAGTAGAAGTAACACATAACATCTCTCACAAGAAACGTTAAGATAAAAGGAATAAGTATAAGAGATAGAACAAGATGTAGCGTATCCCGTCCTGAAAAAGGTTGTCATATTAAAATTTTAAGCGGTATTAGGATACAAATGAAAATGGAATAATTAATAGTATTTTTGAGAATTACACTTACCTCAAGTCCCGATTCTCTTTAAGTAAAAAATATAATAATCAGAATCGGGAAAGTCCCGATTCTCTTTAAGTAAAAAATATAATAATCAGAATCGGGAAAGTCCCGATTCTCTTTAAGTAAAAAATATAATAGTCAGAATCGGGAAAGTCCCGATTCTCTTTAAGTAAAAAATATAATAGTCAGAATCGGGAAAGTCCCGATTCTCTTTAAGTAAAAAATATAATAATCAGAATCGGGAAAGTCCCGATTCTCTTTAAGTAAAAAATATAATAATCAGAATCGGGAAAGCCCCGATTCTCTTTAAGTAAAAAATATAATAATCAGAATCGGGAAAGTCCCGATTCTCTTTAAGTAAAAA
>Ga0190359_1001485_pt1 | contig 14734 bp, 10 predicted proteins | sample 48721823_MG_FD_161269 | JGI IMG/M metagenome (GOLD analysis project Ga0190359, IMG submission 161269) | Hydrothermal vent microbial mat bacterial communities from Southern Trench, Guaymas Basin, Mexico - 4872-18-2-3_MG | ecosystem: Environmental > Aquatic > Marine > Hydrothermal vents >... | reverse complement strand
AGTTTCAGCTCACAGATATGGAAGGATCATGGACGGCACGCATGGTTTAAGCGAGGGACCTTTCACTCCCCAGAGGACTGGTTCCCTCCCTTTGCTCGACCTTATCCACCTATGCTTTTCCGGGGAGTATAGCCGCCATGAACTGGAAAGAGAATTGCTCTCTCGAGGAGGTATTGTCTCATACCTTGGGACCCATGATATTAAAGAAGTAGAAACTAAGGCCCAGGAAAGCGATAGCTATGCTCATTTGATTCTGCGGGCAATGGCGTATCAAATTAGCAAAGAGATTGGAAGCATGGCAACCTCCCTCAAAGGCAAAGTAGATGCAGTTGTACTTACAGGAAATTTATCCAGATCCAAAATGCTTATTGGGGAGATCAAAGAGAGAGTCAATTTTATCGCCCCTGTCATGGTCTTCCCCGGGGAAGAAGAGCTGGAGGCCCTGGTCAATGGAGCACTTGACGTTCTAAGGGGCAAAGAGAAGATAAAGGTTTACTAACATTTTACCTCAACCTATAACCTGCTGCAGAAGGGTAGCAGGTGAAATTTCTATCTCGCTCACGCCAAGCTCTTCGACCATCTGCATACGGATTACATCGGACTGGCCTCGAAGCTGGCAATAGAAAGGAGGTTCAATTGAGTAACTTGAAAACCGTTTTAGGCCCGATGCGAATACCCTTTCTGCTCTTGACACCCGCCTGTGTCCTGCTAGGAGTGGCCACGGCCTTCCGAGCAACAGGGCATCTGAATGTTTTTTATACGATCCTGACCTTCCTGGGCGCCATATCAGCACATATAAGCGTCAATGCATTTAACGAATACTTTGATTTCAAAAGCGGCCTCGACTTCAAAACAAAGCGCACTCCCTTTAGCGGGGGTAGCGGGACGCTACCAGCCAATCCTACCGCTTCCCGGTATGCCTTGGCCACAGCCATTGCGACATTGATTATTACTGCGCTAGTTGGCATATATTTCATCATTGTAAGAGGGATTTTCCTCCTCCCGCTTGGCCTCGCTGGTCTCGGATTGGTTTATTTCTACACCACGTGGTTCACTCACAACCCACTGTTATGCCTCATTGCCCCAGGTTTGGGCTTCGGCCCCCTAATGGTCATGGGCACACACTTCGTCCTTACAGGAGCATACTCCTGGCAGGCATTTGTGGTCTCGCTCATACCGTTTTTGCTGGTAAGCGACCTGTTGCTATTGAACCAATTTCCTGATGTTGAAGCAGACAAGGAGGTTGGAAGAAATCATTTGCCCATCGCAATAGGCATTAAACGCAGCAGTCTAATCTACGCTGCATTCCTTCTGCTAGCCTATCTTGTTGTCCTCATTGGAGTTTATCTTGGGACGCTCCCTCTGCTTTCTTTACTAGGGCTCCTCACAGTGCCAGTGGCCATTGCCACATCCCACGGAGCATTTAAGCATGGCGAAAACATCCCGAGGCTGATGCCTTTCATGGGCCTGAACGTATTGGTGGTTATATTAACCCCCGTGCTTGTAGCCATTGGGCTCTTCTTCACATAGCTAGCTTTTGGTTTCCACAGAAAGTGATTTCCATGTTCGACGCTCAAGAAAACTCCCTTCCACATTTTCCTCCATCTCAAGGAACATGCTCCAGGGAACTGCAAAGGAAAGAAGGTCCTTGCCAAGCTGTTTGCGGATGTTTTCCCTTGCAGATATGTCGGTAAGACCCACAACGCCTCTAGGATTATCCGACTTCGCCTCTCTGTAAGGGAATATGCCTATGGTCTGGCAGCCCGCTGCGTATGGAATGATGACGTTTTCAAATCCCTTTCTTGCATAATTGGCCAAAATAACGAGGGCAGACAGCTCATCAGGGGGTGCGAGAAAAATTATTATCTCGGGTTTCTCTTTATCAATCTCAACTGCCTCCAGAGGCTTAAACACGACATATTTTGCGGGTATATCCATAATTGGCAAATTATCAACAAAGTCTTTTACAAGCTCTCGTGTCTTTACATACCCTTCACCTTTCAAAAAATCCTCTAGGAACTCCTTGGTAACAAAGTCTTTGATGTGCTCTGCCGTTTGCTTACCCTGGCCCCATTTCTCGTTTCCATTAGACAGGAAATAATAAAAGCATTCAATTCCTCCCGGAAAGTCGTGATACACATTGCCAAAGCCAAGACCTACCCCTCCTCCCCAGCAACCATAAGTCTCTTTGCTGAAAACCGCCGTGCCACCCTTAGCAGCCGCCGCCAGCATCCACATGACACAACCCCACTTACCCTTCTTGAACTGTTTCGCCTTTTCGGGCATTTCATCGGTCCACAGAATCGCAACAGGACCATACTTTAGTTTAAGCGCCTCAGCTATTTTACTTTTCATAAGATATCCTCCTTTCAATAAATTAACATCCTTTGGCATCCATTTATAAACGCATCCATATGAAGCGTGTCATTGTGCCAATTATGACAGGAAATATGAGGCTGGCTATCATTCTTGCGCCAGCAAGCCTCCACCCCAGCAATGGTACCTCAAAAACTATGAAACGGTTGAGGCCCAACAGGGACCAAGAGCTAATGTAGGCCATCATTGGTGCCAGTCCTACCCCGCTCTTAAGCAGGGCAGCCACGATGGGAAATTGCACGTAGGGTCCTCCAGGGGTAACTGCACCTGCTAAAGTACCCAGTATTAGCCCCCGCAGACCTGAGCCCTCTCCCATCCAGCTTTTCATCAACTCACGGGGTAACACCTTCCCCAGCAACCCCGCGGCAACAAAGGCAATGATCAAAACAGGGAGTATGTCCCAAAACATTTTTCCCCCATCCTTCAGACCATCCAAAAGCAATGTGGGGGACTTCCTATAGGCCAGGATTCCGAGGGCCACCACAAGGACCAGCATGATAATCAAGGTAAAATCCATTTTGCTTCCTCTTATTTTCATTTTCCGCCTAGATTAGTTATGAAATTAGTCGGCCACAGCAGGCCCTGCCAATAACAGAACTTACGGTGATGACAACTCTGCCTTCTATATTCATGATTCGATATTCGACATTCGATATTACCAGCTTCCGCGCCTGCCCTCTCCCTTGAGCCTTACCACTTCATCATTATGCCTTAAGCCCTATGCCCTATGCCTCTATGACAAACATCCCTCTAACTTCCTGCTTCAACACCTTCCCCATCGTGTTCTTCGGTAACCCACTGACAACACATATTTCCTTTGGGCATTTCCAGTCGTGAAGATACCTTCTGCAGTAGGTCCTGAGTTCCTGGGGATCAACCGAAGCCCCTGCACGTGGCACAACGGCTGCCACCACTCTTTCACCCCACCGTTCATCAGGCACACCCACCACACATGACTCCGATATATCAGGGTGCTGATTAATCACATCTTCTATCTCCTTTGGCGAGATATTCTCTCCCCCTGAGATAATTATATGTTTAATCCGATCCGTAATGTAAAAATACCCATCCTCATCCACTCTGCCCAGATCACCGGTGCGAAACCAACCTTCCACAAAGGCCTCCCTCGTTTCATCTGGCTTTCTCCAGTAACCGGGTGTTATAGATGGTCCCCTCAGCCATATCTCTCCCACCTCGCCAAAGGGCATATCCTTACAGCTCACAGGATCTACAATGCGCACTTCAAGATCAGGGAGTGGAATACCAACAGAGCCTGGTTTTCTTTTACCATACAAGGGGTTGGAAAAATTCATCCCTGTCTCTGACATCCCTTCCCTCTCCACGGGCTCCTTGCCAAAAACTTCTCTAATCTGCTCAAAGTGTTTGGGTAGCAGTGGTGCCGATCCCGATGCCCAGAGCCTGATATGGCTAAAATCCGGTCTTCTATCGCCAAGATAATCGAGCAATCTAATATACATAGCTGGCACTGCCATAAACACGGTGCAGACATCATACCCATCCTTCTTGGATAAAAGCCTTATTACGTGCTCAGGCCTGAATTGATCTAGCATCACTATGGCTGCCCCGGCCATCAATGCCGTATGAAAAGCAAAGCACAGACCATGCACATGGAAAAGGGGAAGGGCATGGCAAATCACGTCCTTTGAGTTTATCTCCCATACGTGGATGACACTGAGTGCATCATGGACAAGATTGGCGTTGGTAAGCACGGCTCCTTTGGGTTTTCCTGTTGTCCCGGATGTGTAGATGATCATAGCAGGATCATCGGGGTTTATATTTTCCGCCACTGCTTCGGTTGAAAACCCCCTAAATAACTCAAAATCCTGGTAAGGCAGCTCGGTGTCCACTGCCATCACCAAGCGCCCTTTTGCGAGATCATCAACAATCCGCTGCTGCGCCTTGCCACAAACAATTACGGAAGGATCAGCATCTTCAATAAAATATTTCATCTCGGTTTTTTTGAATGAAGGATTGAGAGGGACTGAAATTGCTCCTATCTTTTGCAGGCCGATGTAAACCACTACAAACGCCAGTGATTTTGGCAAAAACAGAATCACCCTTTCGCCTTTGTGCACACCCATGGCCCTTAAGGCATTAGCGGCCCTGTTTGACTCTTCGTCCAACTGCCTGCAAGTGAGCTCTGTTTCCTTTCTGCCCTTCCGATAAAAGACAATGGCCCTTTTCTCTGGATATGCACTAAAGGTATCTTCAAAGTAGTGTGCAATGGGTTTATCCATGGCCTTTTCCTCTCAACTTCCTAAACAAGATGCAATGCCAGTCTCTCAGCATTTTCATTTTCGGATCACACCAAATATAACATTTATCAGAATTCTTGGCACGCCCTAACATCCTCCTTTTACCTTACATTTGGGCCCCCATGTTATTTCCTTGCACTTGTTAAGTCAAAGCCATATGATTCCTATTGATCAGGATCAGCCTTTAGGAGGATAAATAATGAAAAGGAATCTTCTTCTCGCACTGCTGGGTATACTTATTGTCTTGGCCTGGTGGGCTATATCCATATACCCGGATTGGTTATGGTTCGGCAGGCTTGGCTATGCCTCGGTTTTCTGGACCACCATTGCATCCAAGGTGGGGCTGGGCCTCTCGGTCTGGCTCTTTTTCCTTATCATTACGCTTATAAGTGTAATTGCTGCTGGAAAACTGAGCAAACGTGCAGGGCTCATTCCCATTACCAAAAGCCCTGACAATCCCCTCTCACAGGCAGGTCTGGCAGGAAGCGCGGGAACGCTTCTCCTTTTGGCCCTAATCCTGTTCATTGGCGTTGTTGTGGGAATAAAGGCCTCTTCATCGTGGGACATGATCCTCAGGTTCTTCCACGCAAAACCCTTTGGTATGACAGACCCTATCCTAAAAAAAGAAGTTTCTTTCTATGTATTCTCGCTTCCATTTTACCTTTTTGTAAAAGATCAACTGATGGCATGCATTATACTGGCTGGAATATTCACCATATTGTGGTATTTCAAGAGTGGCGCCATTCAACTGGTCAACCCCGGCGATTTTTCACAATTGGATCAAAGACCACCGGCAGCTCCAAAGTTCAAAATGGCGATGGTGGCCAAGAAGCACCTCGCCGTGTTGGGTACACTCCTCATTCTCGTAGTTGGGTGGGGATATTACCTTAAAATTTATGGCCTTATGTATTCCAGAAATGGTGCGGCATTTGGGCCCTGTTATACAGATGTGCATATACGCATGCCGGTTTACATCATACTTGCTTTGGCCTGCATTGCATTTGCAGGGTTTCTTCTCATAAGTGTTTTTCGGCTTGCCCGCAACAGGCTCATTGTAATGGGAGCAGTGGTCTGGATTGGCCTCACTTTTGTTCTCTCAAACTTCGTTCCAATGGCGGTTCAAAAATTTGTGGTCAAGCCCAATGAGCTCACCAAGGAATCTATCTATATTACCAATAACATCACCTCCACCACAAAGGCATATGCATTGGATAAAATTCAAGAGGTGAAATTCCCAGCCATAGAACGCCTTACTATGGAGGACATTGAAGCTGATAAGGGCACCATAGAGAACATCAGAATATGGGACAAACGCCCCCTTCTTCAAACCTATAGACAGCTCCAGGCCATACGTCTTTACTACAACTTTCTGGACGTGGATGTGGATCGATATGTGATTAATAACGCCTATAGGCAGATAAACCTCTCAGCCAGAGAGCTCATCCCTAATCAATTGCCTCCCCAGGCTAATACTTGGGTTAATCGCCACTTGATATATACCCATGGCTATGGTCTTGCCGCCAGCCTTGTAAGCGAGGTGACCACAGAGGGACTGCCGCATTTGATAATCAAAGATCTACCCCCCTCTACGGACGTTAACCTGAACATCAACAGGCCCGAAATATACTATGGGGAGGCAACAGAAGGCTACGTGCTGGTCAAAACCAAGACCAAGGAGTTCGATTATCCAAAGGGCGACAAGAACGTCTATACAAGTTACCAGGGTAAAGGCGGGGTGCCCGTTGGGTCGTTGTTCCGTAGGCTCTTGTATTCAGTTGAATTTCTTGACCCCCAGATTGTTTTTACGAGTTATATAAGTGATAACTCGCGGATCATGTACAATAGGCGCATAGACCTGCGGGTTCGAGCCATCACGCCGTTTCTGCAATACGACTCTGACCCCTACCTAGTTATAGCAAAAGGAAGGCTTTATTGGATACTTGACGGTTATACCAGTTCAAACATGTATCCTTATTCCACTAGGACAAAATTTCAGGGAGGAATACGAATCAATTACATACGTAACTCGGTCAAGGCGGTAATCGATGCATACAATGGAGACGTGAGCTTTTATATATTGGATGAAACAGACCCCATTGTAGCAAGTTATAAGGCCATATTTCCGAGTCTTTTTAAAGACTTCAAGGACATGCCCAAGGAGCTACAAAAACATATCCGCTATCCTAAAGATCTATTCAGGATTCAGGCCCAGATTTATCGAAGCTATCATATGAAGGACGTGCAAGTATTTTATAATCAGGAAGATCTCTGGGAAATGCCAAGCGAGATTTATGGCAACTCACCACAAAAGATGGAACCTTACCACGTCATATTAAGGCTGCCTGGAGAAGGCAAAGACGAATTTGTCCTCATGATACCTTTCACCCCTTCCCAAAAAGACAATATGATCGCTTGGATGGCGGCCAGGTGTGACCAGCCAGACTACGGGAAACTGATTGTCTACAAACTTCCCAAGGAAAAACTGGTATTCGGTCCAATGCAGATAGAGGCCCGTGTGGATCAACAGACCAAGATCTCCAGGGAATTGACCCTGTGGGGCCAAAGAGGTTCAACAGTTATAAGAGGGAACCTCCTGGCAATTCCCATTCACGACACATTTGTTTACGTCGAGCCTGTATATCTCGTGGCAAACCAGGAACAAAAATCAGCAGCCCAGCCAGCTCCTACTACTCGTCGTTCACCACTGACCCGCAGGCGCATGGCAGGAAGCTATACCTCGGGGGCTCGCCAAAGTCCAACGGCCGCCCTGCCTGAACTAAAGAGAATTATTGTTGCCTTTGGCAATCGCGTCACCATGCAAAGGGATCTGCAGACTGCCCTATCTGCTCTCCTTGGCAAGACAAGTTATATTCCATCAACCCAGGTGGGCCCAAAGCCGGCCGACCTGCCTTCCAGCGACCTTGCCCTACAGGCCTTAGACCACTACAGGAAAGCACAAAACTTCTTGCGCCAAGGCAACTGGGCTGGTTATGGCAAGGAACTGGACAGCCTTGAGGAAATCCTCAAACAAATGGCGAAACAAAAAAGTGATGAGTGAACTAAAGTGACTAGAGTGAGCTAGAGTTCACCGGCCAATGCCCCTAGGACAAAACAAAGGTCAAAGGAACATCTTTTTTCTTGACAAAGCCTGCGTTAAGTTGTAATTTTTATTCGTTATATGAATATCGCTTCATATATTATAATACTTGTTCAAAAAGGACATAGTGGTCGTGCCCTCAAACGCCCTCCCTAGAAAAGAAAGAGAGCAAATAAGGCATAGGAATGAAATACTGGATGCAGCCCTGAAGCTATTTTCCGAAAAGGGGTTTCATAATGTATCAATGCAAGAGATAGCCAAAGAGGCGGAATTTGCTATTGGTACCCTGTATAAGTTCTTCGATACCAAGGAAGACCTGTACAAGTCCCTGGTATTGCGACTTGCAGAGACCTTTCATGAAAGACTTTCGTCAGTTCTTGATGCTCGTGACAGCGAACTAAACAAGTTGAGAAAGTTTATTGTCGCAAAGGGAGAGATTTTCTCTGAAAATTTACCAACGATCCGTCTGTATTTTGCTGAAGCAAGGGGTGCAAGTTCAGATACCAAGACTGACCTGAATGCTAGGCTGTGGAAAAGCCGCGACGAGGTTCTTCAAAAACTTACCAGAGTGTTCAGGAACGGCCTTAGAAAGGGTATTTTCAATGACATAGCAGACCCTTACTCCCTTGCTGTTGCCTTTGATAGCCTGAGTAATGGCTTCCTTTTCCTGTGGCTCAAGAACCCCGACAAGCACCCTTATCCTGATAAATTAGATGTCATAATGAATATATTTTTCAATCAATTGGTAGCGAAGAAAGAAGCGGCCCTTGATGGTATCAAAGATAAGAAAAACGAGTGAGAAAGGAGGCTTGCTGATGAAGGCCCTCTTACATAGAATCCTCGTCATGGGTTTGGCCCTTTTCTTGATCGCGCCTTCCATGCGCACCTATGGAAAAGACCAAGTGGCCAGGCTGACTCTGGATCAGGCAATTAAGGAAGGTATCACTAATAATAGGTTGATACGAGAGGCAGAAGAACAGGAAAGGGTTGCAATTCAACTTGAAAAAAAGGCACGGGCGGATTTTTTCCCAAAACTTTCCACCTCCTACACCTATTCTCGCTTGAGAAATAATCCTTATACCTACTTTACGACCCAAAAACCCGTCCCACAAACGAGCAAAATAACCGTTGGACCCAAGGACAATTTTACCTGGGATTTTGACATAACTCAGCCCCTATTTACCGGTTTTGCCCTGACCACTAAGCGCAGGCTTGCTGGTCTGGATATTGACCTCAAGCAGGTGGTAAAGCAGCAGGCTATCCTTGATGTAATAAAAAAGGTAAAGGTTGCATACCTGAATATCCTGCTCGCAAAAAGAGCACTCGAGGTGGCAGATGAAGAAGTTAATCAGCTAGAGGCCCATGTACACGACGCAAAGCAATTACATAAACAAGGCGTGATACCGTATAACGATTTACTAAAATCACAGGTTGCGCTAGCCCAGGCAAGGCAAAACAGGGTTAAGGCACTCAGTAACCTTGATGTGGCGATTGCAGCGCTCAACTCCCTGCTAGATAGGCCCATAACAACCAAGACTCAAGTAATGGAATTGCCACCTTTTAGCCCATCATACTATGAGCTTTCCTCTTTGCTCGAAAAGGCGATCCGCGATCGTCCTGAATTGAAACAGCTAGAGATCGCAATAAAACAGGCCGATATGGCAGTTCGTCTTGCCAAGAGCGCTTATTATCCCCAGGTATTTCTCAATGGCCGTTACGAAAGAAAGGGAGATAACTGGCAGGCATCAGAAAACGACTATAACAACGATCACAATACCATTGTATCGCTCCAGCTTACGTGGTCCCTTTTCGAATGGGGAAAGAGGCGGGCGGATGTCTGTGCAGCCCTTCACAAAAAAAAGGCATTGCTGGAAAAAATCGAAGGCATAAAGGAAAGCATAATGCTAGAGGTAAAACAAGCATACCAAGATCTTAAGGTTGCGCAGGAAAATATCCACACAGCAATTGAAGCCCTGGAGCAGGCCAAGGAAAACTATCGCATAACTGATCTACAATACAAGGAAGGGATCACAACCTCCACAGAGGTCTTGGATGCCAGGGCATTTCTCACCCAGGCTGAATTCAACTATCACAGGGCCCTTTACGGCTATCGAATAGCAAAAGCTGAACTGGAAAGGGCAATTGGAACCGAAGGAGATCTCGCAAATGCCAAGTTCTAAGTCCAAAGGGAAAGTGGGACTTCTTATAGCGCTGGTGATCATCATTGTTTTCGGCGCTATTACCTTCTTTAATTACTGGCGCTTTAGAAATATAAAGGCCGAGAAAGTTGAACGCAGTGAAATCGTGCCAGTAGAGACAGCTGTTGTTCAGATGATGGCGCTCAAAAATATTCTGAAGTTAACGGGGGACATTCGCCCTTTGAAGGAGGTCTATGTAACCCCAAAAATACCGGGGAAAATCATAGAAAAAATATTCGTCGAAAAGGGAGATGGGGTAAGGAAGGGAGATCTTATCGCCACGCTTGAAAAAGACACAATAAAGGCCCAGATCGAACAGGCCAAGACACAGTTGGCCTCAGCTCGCGCCAGACTCAATGAAGTTGAAGCCAATCTCGCGCTTGTTCGCAAGGACAGGCGGCGACTCGAAAATCTCTTCAAGAAAAAGGCCATCTCACAGCAAAAGCTTGATCAAGTTAGAGCCAAGTACACGGCCATGCTTGCTAGCAAGCAGCTAGCACAATCCCAGATCGAGACTGCGAGGGCCTCCCTCCATCTCCTTGAAATATTGCTCAAGGACCATGAGGTTCGATCTCCCATTGCGGGCCATGTTTCAGCCAGGTATGTGGATGCTGGAAACATGTCTAACACAAGTAAACCCATAGTCAGGATCTCAAGGGAGGATGTGGTTAAGATTGTCACTACCGTCACAGAAAAGGACTACCCGCTTATCAAGAAGGGTATGAATGCGCAGGTCTTTGTTGATGCATTCCCCGGCAAAAGCTTCGAGGGCACTGTGACTGTAGTAAATCCGACACTCGATCCTGGCACGCGTTCGGCACAGATTGAAATAAGGATTCACAACAAAGCTCTGGCTCTCCGCTCTGGCATGTTTGCCCATATTCTTCTTTCCCTGGGACAACGGCAGGCCCTTGTGGTCCCAAGAGAGGCATTGAACCGCTTGCCTGGCACAGGGAGCTATTATGTCTTCTGCGCAGAGGGAGGCAAGGCCGTCTTAAAAAACATCAGTGTTGGTGAAATCCAGGGCAACTATGCTGAAGTGACCGAAGGATTAAAGGAGGGCGAGGGAGTGATCATTCGGGGGCAAAACCGGGTCAAAGATGGCAGCCCAATAAAAGTGATCACAGAAAGGCAGGGGTCGGAGGAAGGCTAAATGAAACTCCCCGAATTCTCAGTCAAACAACCCGTTGCAAGCCTTATGCTGTTCCTTGCCCTTGCCATGATGGGCATATTTGCCATAACAAGGCTAAACATCGATATGCTCCCTGACATTAGCCCTCCCGTCATCTCCATCCTCACCTCCTGGTACGGCGCCAGCGCCTCGGATGTAGAAACGGAAGTCACCGAGCCCATAGAAGACGTGGTGAGCACCGTTAATAACCTGGATACGCTCACATCGAAGTCCATGGATAATCTCTCCCTGGTCTCATGCAAATTCGACTGGGGCACGGACCTCAACGTGGCAAGCAATGATATTCGAGACCAACTTGACCTGGCAAAGAGATATCTCCCTGATGATGTAGAAAAGCCCATACTGTTCAAATTCAGCAGCGCAACCGCCCCTATCTTGTTTATGACGATCAGTGGGCCTAAGAGCTGGCCAAGGCTTTTCCACATTGTTGACAAGCAGGTGGTAGATGAGCTTAAGAGAGTTCCGGGAGTAGGCGCCATTATTGTGCACGGTGGGCTCCGAAGACGCATCAATATCTATTTCGACCTCGCAAAACTAGAGGGCTACGGGATTTCACTGGCCAGGGTTAACCAGGTCCTGGCAGCACAAAACCTCAATATTCCCGCTGGCCGCATCAAATCAGGCACTAGAGACTATTTTGTACGCGTTCCAGGCCGATATAAGTCAGCCCGAGAGGTGGCGGAAACGGTTATAGGCTACTTCAATAATGCTCCCATATACCTTAAAGATGTTGCTGAGGTTGAAGATGGATACGAACCACAAGATGTAAACGGTTGGGGTGACGGTTTACCGGCCCTTGTCCTCATTCTGCAGAAACAAACAGGCAAGAACACGGTCAATGTGGTACGTCGGGTCAAAGAAAAACTAAAGGAGCTTCAAGAAGTTCTACCCTCTGATGTAAAGATCAACATAATAATGGACTCCTCTGAGGATATCCTGACCTCAGTAAAGAACCTAAGAACCACTCTTTTTTATGGGATCTTTTTTGTAATACTCGTTACCCTGGCTTTCCTCAGACGGCTTAGAACGGCATTTATCATATCACTCACCATACCCTTTTCTCTCATCATAGCCTTTATCCTCCTTTACCTCTTTGGTTACACCATAAACCTTGTCTCCCTTATGTCTCTGGCCATTGCCTCAGGCATGGTAGTGGACAACGGTATCGTAGTGCTTGAAAACATAATGCGTCACATCGAGCGCGGGGGAAGGATCAAGACTGCTGCCATGCTCGGGGCCAGCGAGATGGGCCTAGCCATTTCTGCTTCTACCCTCACCACCGTGGTTGTTTTTGTCCCCTTGATGTTTCTGACAGGCCTTGCGGGCATTATTTTCAAGCAATTGGGAATTACCCTTGTGGTGACTCTCACGGCCTCCCTGCTAGTTGCCTTAATGTTGATTCCCACCCTCGCCTCCAGGCTGGTAAAGGCCACCCCAAAGGCCTTGAAACAAAGAACAGGTACCATAGGGAAGCTTTACGGCCTATCAGAGGAGGGCTTTGAATTCCTTGAGCGACTTTACGCAGGCATACTCGGCTGGGCCTTAGGGCACCGAAGGACCGTCGTTGCACTTGCAGTTGTTATTTTCTTGAGCAGCATTTCCTTGATCCCGTTTCTGTCCACATCCTTTTTTCCAAAGGTGGATAGCGGTGACATAAGCATCCGATTTCGCCTTCCAGAGGGCTCCCGCATAGAAGAAACCAACAAGGTAATGGAGGCCATCCTTAAAAACATAGACGAGGTAGTCAAGCCCGAGGAAATGCGTCATTCGTACGCCTTTGACGGTGAGACAAAAGAAGGTATAGGAGTGGCACTAGGATTTGACCAAGGTCCAAACGTGGGAAGCATCGGCTTTAAGCTGGTGGACAGGGACAAAAGAACCCGCTCTGCTGATGAGATAGCCGCTGCATTGAGAAAACGCGTCAGATCCATCCCGGGCCTTAACAAGATATACGTGAGGGCAGAAAGTGGCATTACATCCATCTTAATGGGCACCGGCAAACCGGTGTCTCTGGAAATACAGGGCCCTGACCTGGAACAGCTGGTTCGGCTCGCCAATCAGGTTAAGCAAAAGATGCTGGAGATCCCCGGTCTCGTTGATGTGGAGATAACCCAGAAGGATCCTCGACCTGAACTCTGGGTAGAGGTTGACCGAAAAAAGGCCTCAGCTCTGGGTTTGAGCGTTGCCAATATTGCAGTCACTCTTAGAAACTATTTCTACGGGCTTGAGGCAACTAAGTTCAGAGAGGCTGGAGACAACTACGATATTTTCACTCGGCTCACGGAAAGAGACAAGAACAACCTTTTTAATCTTCCCGAGGCACCAATATACACCCCAGACGGCCGCATGATAAAACTAAAAAACATTGCAAAAATTATACAGGACGAGGGGCCAATTGAGATCGAAAGAAAAAATAGGCAAAAGATTGTAAAGGTGGAGGCTGATACCTTCGGCAGATCATTAGGAGCCGTTACCGCGGACCTAAAAAAGGCCCTCTCCTCTTTGGAAATTCCTTCTGGAGTTTTTGTCAAGTTTGGAGGCGAAGTGGAGGAACAAAAGAAGGTGTTTAAAGACCTCACCATACTCCTTGTGATGGGTATCTTGCTGGTGTACATGGTAATGGCCTCTCTTTTCGGCAACCTGCGGGACCCTTTTATAATCATGTTTTCTGTTCCCTTCGCCTTTACAGGTGTTCTTTATGCCTTTTATCTCACCGGGACCACGCTGGGTATTATGTCCTTTATGGGAGTCATCATGCTCATGGGGATTGTTGTGAACAATGCAATTGTACTGCTGGATTATATTCACCTACTTCAAAGACGTGGCAGACCCCTTTTTGAGGCGGTCACTGAGGCAGGCCGCAATAGACTTAGACCGGTGCTCATGACCACCCTTACCACCTTCTTTGGAATGTTTCCCATGGCCATATCCAACAGGGTGGGTGCCGAGGCATGGAATCCCCTCGGCATAACAATGCTGGGCGGGCTGACGGTTTCGACCCTAGTCACGCTAGTGCTCGTGCCAACCATTTACTACATTATGGAAAGAAGAAAAGAAGCCAGGAGTTAGGACCAAGAAGTTATAACAGCTTTCATCCCGCCCTTTAGGCGGGTAGCAGCCTGCTTCTTTGTGTGAGCAAATATCGAATATCGAATATCGAATGTCGAATATTGAACAACGAATGACGGTAAACGGTGAACAGTGAACGGTCAACCTTTTAGGAGATCCCATATGAAACTCTATCTACTCATATATGACGTTGATTTTGATGAAGAGGTCATGGAAATGCTGGCCCAGTGCTGTGTCACAGGTTTTACAAAGTGGGACAGGGTTCTAGGGAAGGGTGCTCGCTCGGAGCCGAAAATGGATGATGCAGTGTGGCCAGGTTTTAATTGCGCTGTTGCCATTGCCATGGAGGAGAAAAATGAGCCAATATTTAAGAAAGCCCTTCGCGTGACATGCTCAAGATTGGGCGAGTCCGGAATAAAAATCTATGAACTTCCAATCAAAGAAGTTGATTTGGTGGAATGCAGGGATTGATGGAATTAGTTCCACCCTCTCAGCCCTAAGCTTCGCGTCTCCCCATGCCAGGGTT
>Ga0190359_1001484_pt1 | contig 14737 bp, 6 predicted proteins | sample 48721823_MG_FD_161269 | JGI IMG/M metagenome (GOLD analysis project Ga0190359, IMG submission 161269) | Hydrothermal vent microbial mat bacterial communities from Southern Trench, Guaymas Basin, Mexico - 4872-18-2-3_MG | ecosystem: Environmental > Aquatic > Marine > Hydrothermal vents > Microbial... | reverse complement strand
GAATGGCATCGTGGGTAATATCACTTTACATGCCGGTTCTCCCCTGTTTGTCAGCCGGGTTAAACTTTATCCGGATATTCATCACCACACTGTAAAGGTCATCGGCTTACTGAATAATATTTTAACCGATACCCTGCCTGTAACGCTTGGCGTTAGTGCTTATGCTGAAAACTCCCGATTAGAATCAGGGGACAACCGTCCAGAGGGAACTCCTGTAAAAATCAGGAAATTACTGGCTCCGGGTGTGGAAAAATTCGAGATTATTTATTTCATGGGGGAGGATTGCCGGTTATGGGACGAGTTTACTCCCGATCTGTACCGGATGGAGATCCGGTTGTCGGTTGCCAAACTGCATGAGTCGGATCTACAACAGGTCTCATTCGGGATGCGTGAGTTCAAAGCTTCAGGGACCCGGTTTTCAATTAATAACAGACCCGCTTTTCTGAGAGGAACTCTTGAATGTGCGATCTTTCCAAAAACAGGATATCCTTCAACCGATGTAAATGAGTGGCGCCGGATCATGAAAGTAATTAAAGCCCACGGACTCAACCATATGCGCTTTCATTCATGGTGTCCGCCGGAAGCCGCTTTTACGGCTGCCGATCTTGAGGGAATTTACCTGCAGGTCGAATGCGGGGCCTGGACGGCCGTAGGTACCGGCAATTCGTTTGATACCTGGATCTATCAGGAGAGTAACCGGATCGTAGAAACTTACGGCAACCACCCCTCTTTTTGCATGATGGCATATGGTAATGAACCTCGCGGAAGCAACCAGGTTTCGTTTTTGGATAAATTCGTCTCCTACTGGAAAAAACGGGATTCCCGCAGGGTTTACACCCCTGCTGCCAGCTGGCCTGTCGTTCCTTCCATGGATTATTACTGCACCCCGGGTCCGAGGATACAGCATTGGGGCGAAGGGCTCCGCAGCATCATCAATGCACAGCCCCCGCAAACCCTGTTTGATTATCGTGATGTGATCCGGAAACAATTTCCCGGCAAACCGGTGGTGAGTCATGAAATCGGACAATGGTGCGTGTATCCCAACTTCAAAGAGATCCCGAAATATACCGGTCCGCTGAAAGCCAAAAATTTTGAAATATTTAAAGAAACACTCGAACAGCATCACATGGACCCCCTGGCCGATTCATTTTTGCTGGCTTCAGGTAAACTCCAGGCGCTCTGTTATAAAGCGGATATTGAAGCTGCGCTTCGGACACCCGGTATGGCCGGTTTTCAACTGCTTGATCTGCATGATTTTCCGGGTCAGGGTACGGCGCTTGTGGGAGTTTTGGACCCATTCTGGGAAGAGAAGGGATATATCACCCCAAAGGAATACAGTCGTTTCTGTAATGCAATCGTTCCACTGGCCCGGATCCCCCAACGGGTCCTGATTTCAAAGGATACCGTGCAGGCAGATATCGAAATAGCCAATTATGGCCCTGATGATATGTTGCAAGTGCCGGTCAGTATAAAATTGGCTGAAGAAAACGGAGCCATATGGGCCGATCAAGAGATTACCGTTGACCGGGTGCCCACCGGCACCAATATTTTCGTTTCTCATTTTTCAAAGCCTTTAAACGGTTGTTCCCGCCCGTGTAAGTTAATCCTTACCGTATCTGCTTCAGGTCATCAGAACAGCTGGGATGTTTGGGTTTACCCGGATCAAGCTGATTCCGGTTCAGACCGGGTTCCCGTATTCACTTCATTCACACCGGAATTGGCACGGTTACTGGATCATGGCGGATCGGCTATTCTTAGTCTGGGGCCTGACCAGGTAGCCCCTGAAAAGGGTGGAAATATTCAGATGGGATTTTCATCCATCTTTTGGAATACGGCCTGGACCCGACACCAGGCGCCTCATACCCTGGGCATTTTATGCAATCCCCGTCATCCTGCGCTAAAAGATTTTCCCACAGAATACTACAGCAACTGGCAGTGGTGGGATCTGGTAACCGGAGCCCATCCCCTGATAATAGACGGATTGGATCCCGCATGGCATTCCATTGTCAGGGTAATAGACGACTGGTTTACCAACCGGCGGCTGGCTTTGGTCATGGAGAGCAGGGTGAGCAACGGGAAACTGATCATCACCGGTTCTGATTTACATTCCCGGCTGGATGAGCGCCCGGCAGCAAAGCAATTCCTTTTAAGTTTAAACACTTATATGAAATCATCTGCTTTCCGGCCGGAATATGTATTGACCCCCGGCCAGGTGAAAGAGATGATTAATCAGCAAAAGTAATTTTTCTGTTGTGAAAAAATAAACAACATAAAAAATTTATTCCCGGTACTTATCCGGTAATTCATAATTTGTCAACCGGGTGGTGGTGGTATATTCGTATTCAGGATACCGGTATAAGGGCATGGTAGGTTCTGACTCCCCGAGAGAGTATCCCCAGATCGACTGGTATTCTGACAGATCCTCGCCTATCTCCTCTAATTGTCTCAGGTATTGGCTGATTGATTTTGATTCGACGATATAGACTTTGCCCATTTTTTGGATAACCGGACTGTGATTCCGGGTAGGATCATGGTCGAATTCGAGAATTCTTTTTCCATATCGAGTAATGCCTACTACTCTGAATGTCATGCTTTTGCCAACACCCGGAAGGTTCAGCACATTCCTGTCGGTTGCTAAAAAAGGTGCATCAATCCACCCTTTCAACCGGGTAATCATGTCCGCGATTTTTTCAGGTGCTTCAGGTAATGCTTTTATTTGGGGATAAAAAGCCGTAGGTATTTGTCCCACTACTTTTTCTTCAAGTTGTTCCTGCACTGAACGGGCATTCGGAGCAAAATTGTAACTGTTTTCAAGATAACCTTTCACCGTAAATGTATAATAAGGCAATACGCCGATTTTGTTTAATACCTGTCGCAGTTTTGCGGTATGCCCCCGTCGTGATCCGGCTGTGGTAAATACCATCTGATTGGTCACGATCCATCCGGCCTGCAAGATTTTTTTCACTGCCTTAACCGTTTCTTCGGTCACCTCCATGGCAGATTCAATATGGGTTTGAATGACAAATTGCCGGATGCCGATTTTTACAGCTTTTTCTTTAAACTCTTTCAACACTTCGATTAATCCATCGGTAACTCGCATAGGCAGGTAAGCGAGCAACCGGGTGCCCAGTCTGACTCTGACCATTTCAGCCAGTTTCTCACCATCCTTACGCAATTTATTTGCCTCTTTTTTACGATACGCCATCTCATACACTTCATCCAGTAATTTTCTCAATGAATTATCCGAACTCATCAGGGCATCTCCGCCGGTGATCAGGATATCCCGCAATTGAGCATCCTCCTCAAAATAGTGCATTAAAGATCGCAACTTCTCGGGCCATGTCATTTTCGGTTTCATTTTTTCAAGGTTGAAATTCAAATGACCTGCCTGAAAATCATACATCCGCTGACAGGAAACACACAATCCTCCACAGGCTCTGCCCACAGTATCCGGAATCAGGATCGCCACTTCGGGATATCTCCGGTGAATGTTGTGATGGGTAGGCAGTATCCATCCGGCAGCATTGGGTTTTCCAGGTTCAACCCGGTCTTCAAGTTCCCATGCCACAATCTTGCCGAACTCCCTGATCAGAGGTTTATTCATCAGTACATAATCCCGGATGGTCCGGTCGGCTTCAGCCGCATATCCAAGAATCCTTGTATTCAATAAAGAAAGGTAATAGGGATTAATAAACAGCGGAATACCTGCCCGGCGGCCCTCCTTCAGGAGTTCCATCCTTTCGTAACTGAGACTGTAATTTAAAAACTCATTTAATAATTCAGGTTCCCGGATGGCAAAACGCAAATGAAAGAGATGATTATTCCACCAGCGATTGACCTGTTTCACTTTTTGTTCATGAGTCAAACCCGGCTTAAAAAAGAATTTGGGATCATGATAATATCCTTCATCAATTTTCCGTATAATCACCTCAATTATATGATCACGGTTTTGTTTTCGTTCATGTAACATCTCCGGGTCCAGTCCGGACGGATGGCGGTCCATCCACTCCTGTACCTCCTCGGCCAGCGGTTTGGTCATCTTTTTCTTCTCGCCCGTAAACTGGAGAAAAAGGTGGTACATATCCTCGAAAAAATCGTATTTGGCGCCTCCAACACCCTGATTAGCCGCCAGCCACAGTAATCTAAAAGGATTATTTAATGAAGTACGATTAATCTTAATATTTGGGTCGGTAAACTTAACTCCCGTGAAATCAATATAATCCATAATCCGTATAGCGGCATAATCCTGCCAGTCCAATTTGGTAAGATGATCCCTTCCCCTGATCTCTTTCTTGTAATATTGGTAGGCAATAGGATTTGACTCAAAATAATTCATTACCCACCCCCGGATCATTTCAATTGCCTCTTCAGGAGACTGGCTGGTAGACAAAATCATCTTCAGGCGGGGGACTTCGTTCAATAATTTATTCAGGATGCGATGTGACCGTATGTCTATCGCCACATGACTTAATTTAATATCTGATTTGGTATATGAATGGCTCCCCCGGATTTTTCCATTATTTTTCATCATATAACCGATTTTAGCTGTTTTTCAAAAAGGATGCTTAAATTACAAAAACCCGGGCAGAATACCAAAAAAAAGATCTATCCATCATCATATCTCAAATTAGTGATTATATTTAGAATATGCAGAAAAGTCGTTTATTCTTCTGGTCGATCACCATTGCTTTAGGTGGTTTTCTTTTTGGGTTTGATACCGCAGTAATTTCAGGTGCCGAGCAATCGATCCAGCACCTGTGGCATTTAAGCGATGTAAAGCACGGCCTGGCAATGGCTATTGCGCTGTACGGAACCGTATTGGGGGCTTTGCTCGGAGGATTACCTGCGGATGCCTGGGGTCGAAAACGCACCCTGATCATGGTCGCTTTACTGTACCTGGTGAGCGCCATCGGATCCGCCATGGCTCCTGAAGTCTATTCATTTATGGTATTCCGTTTTATCGGGGGTATTGGTGTTGGAGCTTCATCCGTAGTAGCACCGATCTACATCTCCGAGCTGGCTCCGCCGGCACGCCGGGGGAGACTGGTAATCCTTTTTCAGTTGAATATCGTTCTGGGTATTTTTCTGGCTTACCTTTCGAACTACCTGATCGGCAGCGGCAGTGAAACCAGCTGGAGATGGATGCTGGGTGTTGAAGCTGTTCCGGCTTTTCTTTTCTTTCTGTTTATTTTCGGTGTGCCTGAAAGTCCCCGTTGGTTGTTTATCCGTAAAAAAGATGAAAAAGAAGCCTCCCGGATCGTTACCCTGGTTGATCCGGATCATGCCGTTGAAATTCTTAAAATGATCCGGAATGCTGCCCATGAAGCAAAACCCAAGAGATTCTCTTTTGAACTCTTCTCCGGTAAATACAATTTTCCGATCCTGCTGGCAGTGCTCATTGCGGTTTTCAATCAACTCACCGGGATCAATGCGGTGATCTATTATGCACCAAGAATTTTCGATCTGACCGGCATCACCCGTGATTCAGCTCTTTTGTCAACCGTTGGGATCGGATCGGTCAATATGATCTTTACTTTTTTAGGAATGGCGGCCATTGACCGTTTTGGGAGAAAAACACTGATGTATTTCGGGTCATTTGGTTTGATATTGGCTCTCGGACTGCTTTCTCGGGCATTCTACCTGGATATCTTTAAAACCGTTCCCTATCTGTTGTTTCTCTATATCGCCTTCTTTGCGCTCTCTCAGGGAGCCGTTATCTGGGTATTCATTTCAGAAATATTCCCCAACCGGGTCAGAGCTGCCGGACAGTCACTTGGCAGTTTTACCCATTGGACCATGGCAGCTGTCATGACCAATGCCTTTCCGTTTTTTGTCAACAAATTTCACGGGGGGCCTATTTTCCTCTTCTTTTTCATCATGATGCTTTTCCAGCTGTTGTTTGTCTGGAAGATCATGCCTGAAACCCGGCATATTTCACTGGAAGAACTGGGTCGTAAAATGGTTCGGCGCAAGTGACATCAGACTATCAACCAATTCAGGATAATCACCTGCAATATTAACCGTCTCATAAGGATCATTCAACTGGTCATATAACTCAATCACCGGCTGCTGTTTTCTGAAATACCGGGTAACCCGGTACCGTTCGGTTCGCAGTGTAATTCCCTGACGGAAAAACCCATAAGCCGCCTGAACCGGATTCTGAAGTCCGCGTTCAAAAAAGAGCGCTGCAAAACTTTTTCCATCCCCTTTATAAGGCATCTCTAACCCACACAAATCCATTAAAGTAGGATAAATATCCACTGTACTGACCACTTCGTTGGCTACTACTCCCGCATGATACTGTTTAGGAACCCGCATGATCAGCGCACTGCGTAAAGCCCATTCAAAGAGGGTGTGTTTCCCCCAAACCCGCTGATCTCCCAGATGCCAGCCATGATCCCCCCAAACCACCACAATGGTGTTATTATCAAGCCCCAGCCGCTTTAATTCATCCAGTACTTTACCGATCTGTGCATCTGCATAGCTGACTGCCGCAAAATAGGCATGCCGGATTTTTCTGGCGTAAGCATCCGACAGCGGATGGTCAAGCGACGCTTTTTCTTCACCCAACGCGTAGTTGTTAAATTCCCCGCTATTATGCAGACTGGCCCGGTTGATCCCCTCCGGTATTTCGGGGACCGGGGTTAACGGGATCTGATCCTCATTATATAAATCCCAGTACTTCTCCGGTGAATTAAAAGGCAAATGCGGCCTGAAAAATCCAACGGCCAATAAAAACGGCTGTTTCCGGTTATTGCTCAACCCTCTAAACCTTCTAAACCTTCTAAACCTTCTAAACTTCCTCATCTTCCCCAGTTCCCTCAACTTTTCCACCGCTCTCCTGGCCATCAGTCCGTCAGGGTATCCCTCGTCATCCACATCTCCGCGCTCATAAGGTTTAACCTGATGTTTTAAAGTGTTCCGATTGCTGCCATCCGCATATCCGAAAAAAGCATTCCAGCCTGTTCCCCAACGACCCGTCTCCAGCATCCATTCATCCCAGCTTCTGGGTAATTCGAGTTGGGTTCCCTGCGGTTGGTTGTATCCATACAGATACCCATCGGAATAGTGGCTGATTTTACCGATTCCAACCGTATAATATCCCTGATTATGAAGATAATGAATAAAACTTTCAGGCAGCGTGGTATCCGACAGAAGGGTAGGCTTTAATTTCTGCGGATTTTTTTCAGGATGATACCTTCCGGAGATTGTCCTCCGGATCGCTTCATTTCCATCCTGCACCCGGTTCCGGGGCAGCAAACCGGTAAGCAGGTTATAGCGCGAAGCTCCGCAGGTGGGCACATTGGCATAATGGTGATTGAAAAGCACTCCCTGGGCCGCCAGCCGGTCGAGGTTAGGTGTCCGGATCATCTTATTACCGTAACATCCCAATTCAGGCCGGAGATCATCCACACAAATCAACAGTATATTAGGCCGTTCGGGTTGTTTGTCACCACAAGAAGCCAACACCGGAAGCAGGGAAATAGCTGTAGAGACCTGTAGCAGCGACCATGAAATATTGTGTTTGTCAGGTTTTTGCATAGACTTATACTTTCGGGAAACCATTCTTTCTGAGATATTCACCCACGCTTCTCAATGTGGCTGCATCCTGTTGATCAACAGACCCATCCGGCAGGGGCCCTGTATTGAGTAACAAATTGGCATTGAATTGGGCTGCATACCTGAGATTTTCCAGAATGGAATCCGCACCACGGTGCTTGCCGTCATATTTTTTGTGATAACCCCATCCCGCAATATTCGCACAAATTTCTATGGGTTTACCACTGGCAATCATCTCCCGTGTTTTTTCAGGATTCCGTGCCGGCCAGTGATATTCAGGAGCATAATAATCTTCGGTACCCAGATAGCCCCATTTAGAGGATATCAGTGTTTGCGGCTGTAATTTTCTGATCAGTTGATAGGTTTCCGGAATTCTGAACTTCTCAATCTGCCCGCTAACCGGGGTACCGTATCCATCCAGCCAGATGCTGGCAACCGGGCCATACTGTGTCAACAATTCGGTCAATTGTGCATGCATGAAATCTATATAGCGGTTCAGGTCATGTTTGTCTCCATAATGGTAATACGGCTCCGGGGGATTATACTTAGGACGGGCATTGCCACCCCACCGGTCGTTATTTGGGGCATCCGGATGGCGCCAGTCTCTGCCATGAGAATAATACAAGCATAATCCGACCCCTTTTTTGGCACATGCATTGGCCAGTTCTTCAACCAGATCACGTTTTGCCGGTGAATTGACACTGTTAAAGTCTGTAGTTTTTGTCCTGAAAAGGCAAAAACTGTCGTGATGACGGGAGGTAATATTGACATATTTCATTTCTGCCTCAATAGCCAGGTTTACAATAAAATCGGCATCAAAATTTTCTGCTGTAAACCGGTTTTTCAATTTTTCATACTCTTTAACCGGTATCTTTTCAATAAACTGTACCCATTCACCCCTTCCCAGCAAACTGTACACACCATAATGCAAAAACAGGCCGAATTTCGCCTCCCTGAACCATCGCAGCGCGGCATATAAAGGGTCATCATCATAATCCGCGGCATAATTGCGCAGATAAGAGGGGACCTTCTCCGGGGAGCAACGCAGCAGATAAGCTGACGCAATCAATATCCCCATGGCTTTTGTAAAATCTCTTCGGGTTATGTGTTTGCTCATAATTGTCTTGAATACCGTTAAGGGTGTTTTTTAAATATTTTATGCAACTTTTATCACTTATCCATATTCAGCCTGACCATCTGTTCATTTTTCTTACCGGTAATAATTGCCCAACTTTTTTCAAACTGACCGGTTTCACCAACGGTTGAAAACGTATAGTTTGTATTTTTCTTCAACTTAAAAATCAAATACCGGTTCAGATCATCTGTCGGTGAAGGAGTATAACCGAAATCCACTTGTTTGCCCCTAAGTTGTACCACCAGTTTCCGGTGCAGGCGATTGTCGCTTTGTCCCGTGTCTCCCCCATTTTCATACAGCACCACTTTTACCAGCAGTTCATCGGGATTCAGCTCATTACCCTTAAGTTGCTGCTGATAGATCCGGATGTACCGGTCGGTGACATTCCGGGCATGAATGGTACTGTCATTCTTTGCCCAGCTCATCGGGAAATGGCAGTTTCCGGGTTTATAGGTTACGGCATAGATCCAGTGCAGAGGATCAGCAGGATCCGCCTTGCCGGCATCAGCCACAAACCAGCTTTTGTTCAGGGCATCCGGATAATATTCGGTAAAGTACCATTTACCATCTATCCATACCTCCACCCAACTATGATTGCCCCGCATATTCGTCCACATTGCCGTACCGGCAAAACGGGCCGGTATCCCTACCGACCTGAATGCATCCACCAGCAGAAAAGAGAGACCGGTGCAGGTGGCCATCTGTTCTTTGATGGCCTGAAACGGACTGATATCCACGCGACTGCGCTTGGTGTTATAGACCACACCCAATTCTTTTTGGATGTTCCGGTTGACTGAATCGATGGCGGCATAAATATCTTTACAGTCCCGCACATAAGGTTCGAAGCGTGCATAAAACTCCGGGCGCCACAGATCGCGATGCTCCAGCAGAGAAGCATACGGCAAAACTTCATTCATAAAGATCTCTTCAGGCAATTTCTTGCACCATGGGAAAGTTTCCCGGGCCTGATAGGCCCATTTCGTATTTTTAAGGATAAAATCTGCAGAAAGTATTTTCAGGTCCTGTTCAGGCATATAAGCAATTAAAAAGGCCACACCTTTTTTTTGCTCTTTGGGTGCCTGATCCAATGCCTGCCGAAGTTCGGGAGCATTATCTCCTGCCTTTGTTAATGCCTGGTTGACCAGGACTGCTGTATCCGGATCAACCTGGTGTGACCAGTTTGACCGGCAGGAAACCAACTGGGTAATAAAAAGAACCAGAAGGAGTAGCTGTACTAATTTTTTCATGGTTTTTTCGTAATTCATGAAGCATAAAATATCTATCCCATTTGAAAATCATCAATTAGTCATATTTACTGCTGCAGGTTCGATTGGCCAGGCCGGTTTATTCAAGCGGATTTTCAAGACGTATGCCGGTTGATCAACCGGCATCTCAGGCAGCCGGATCAACAGGGCACGCTGGCGATTGTCATAGCTTATCTCTTTATCGCCCAGCACACTTACCCGGACAGCCTTATATCCCTGAGGTAACGGAAGGATAACTTTTTTCAGTGTAAGATCCATGACGTGCAGGTAGATATAATGCCCTTTCCGCGTAGAAGCCAGCTTCCCAGTCGGCAAATACGGACCACCGCTTGTCCCGTACACCGCTTCACCGTTGATTTTCATCCAGTCTCCCACCTCATGCAGCAGTTCAACCTGCCGGGGTTCAATCCGCCCGTCGGGCATCGGGCCTACATTAAGCAGCAGGTTGCCATCACCTCCCACAGTTTTGATAAGAGTGTGTATAATCTCTTTTGAGGATTTTAATTTATCATTGGGTTTCCAGGCCCATTGAGTTCCGACCGTAATACAGGATTCCCACGGAACTTCCTGATTGAAAGCACCGATTCGCTGTTCTGGAGTACCAAAATCGCCGGCATATTTACTGAGGCTGTCGGTCATCCCTTTCATGCTTTTAAATCCCTTATCCACCCGATTGTTAATCAGCAATTGGTTGTTCAGATCACGGCAATATTTGTATAACTCCATGCCCATCTCATGGGTCCAGGAGGCTTCCCACTGGCCATCAAACCAAAGGATGTGGGTATGATAATCCCGAATCAGCTCCTGCACCTGGTTAAAAAGATACTTTTTATAGACCGACATGTCGGATCCTTCAACCGGACGGGGATCATTATGGCGGGTAGTATAGTCAGGATGTTTCCAGTCGAGGATTGAATAATAAGTACCGAATAACACACCCTGGTCTTTACATGCAGTCTCCAGTTCTTTCAGCACATCCCGGTGAAACGGAGTATTGGAGATATTATAATCATTGTATTTTGTGGGCCATAGACAGAACCCGTCGTGGTGTTTGGCCGTAATGATAAAATACTTCATGCCGGTTTCTTTGGCAATCCGGATCCATTCACCGGCATCAAAGAACTCCGGGTTAAACGTAAGATACAAACTATCATATTTACTGATCGGGATCTCCCTCCCCCGCGACCAGCCGATCTCCGTACCCATCTGGGATACCGGCCCCCAGTGCACAAACATCCCGAAACGCAGGTTTTGCCATCGGGTTAAAGCTTCTCGGTTGGTTTTCAAACCGGGGTTAAGTTCTCCTCCGCCACCAACAGGTTCTGTAACCGGAGGCGATTGTGAACAGGAAAAAGCAAAAAGCAATAAACAGATTGAAAAGAAGGCAGCGAATTTTCTCATTTCGTTTAGGTTTAACAATGTATGCTAAAAATAAACAAAACTATAATAATCCGTTGTTAATCAACCTATGGAATTTCATTCGGGATTTACCCCCAACTCAGCCACTGAAGTAAAAAACCGGCTATTGACCTCATCAAGCGCGGTAAAGCGGAAATAACGTGCCTGAACCGGTTCAGGCAATGTCAGAAGAACTTCGCGGGGCGAGTTGTCGCCAATGCCTTTGACCGGTGAGCTCCAGGTCTGACCATCCCGACTGAAAGAGACCTCAAAATGTACCACCCGGCCGTTTGACTGATCCTGTCGCGGAAGATATTTAAATGTCTTAATGGTCATTAAATGAGCCATATCTATTATAATGACATGGGGATGTTTTGGTGCAGGATCCGTCCACCGGGTGTGCCAAATGGTATTGGGATTGTCATCAATTGCATGCTCAGCAGCATCATCCCGGCTGTTCTCGCTATCCACACTCACTACCCGCCACATGGCTTTTGACAGGGGGAGATCAGCCTCTGAGATGGCACTGGGCTCCAAGGCTGACACGAAAGCCCGGGCACGGATAATACCTCCTTTCCAGAAAATAAAAGGAGCCTGGTAAGGCTTAGATTTCATCGTAGGTTCGCTGCCATCCAGTGTGAAACGGATATCCGCATCCGGATGATCACTCCGGATAGTCACCCAGGCAGTCTGATCCCGCTGAATCACAGGGGCCGGTACTACCGGAGGTCTCATTTGCACCAGATTGGATACTAAATTCATATTCTTTACCGGGCGCAACATCACACCAAAAGAAACCGGCTGCGGACGGATGATGTATTGTTCAAGCGGACCCGGACCGCAACTGCCGTTACCCAGGCCGGCATTTCGTGCATCCAGGTTCAGAATGATCTCCTTTCTGAACTTCAACTCATTGGTGTGCCTGGCAACTGCCAGATCCTGGGCCGTCAAATGGAGCGCCGAGGCAGCCAAAGATTCGTCTCCCATGAATAAAATCCCCCGGCCTGTCTGGTTGGTTAACGTGATCCACCGTACCCCTTCACGGTTACCTGTTTCCTGCGGGTCGATATAGGGGATATAAAAATCTTTCACACGGCTGTGATACCGCCCAACATCCGCACTCTCCTTACGGTCCTCATAATTCTCATGAGGGCCCCGCCCAAACCAGTCAACCTCTTCAAATTCAGGGTTTAATCCCAGACGAATTCCGGTACGCGGCAAGGCAGAAGCAATCCTTTCGGGAATAATCTGGTTAGCCAGATAGATTACCCCGTTCCCAAAAACAGTATAAGTCATTTCGTGATATATCTTCGCTCCGTGCTTGCCGGTCCAGTTCATAACCACTGATACCTTTACGCGCCCCGGATCCGTTTTCCTGCAATCAAAATGCATCAGATGTAACTGCAGACTGTCAAGTCCGTAATACCGTATTGACCGGGCAATTTTCCGGTCATTATTAGTAGGCGCTCTCATCAGGTTCACCAACGGCCCGCCCGGATGGCCATCATATGCAGCCAGCAACTCCATCCCATTTACTTTCCATGAAGCCATCATTCCCGTACGGGTATCAAAAATGACCTGAAATCCCTCTCCGGACAAGCGTACAGATGACTCCTCCTGTTGTAACGACACTACCTGATCCGGTGAAATGCTCATGTCATACCGGGGCTGCTTCCTGACCGGTAATTTCATCTGGGCTTTCGCCAACGTATATCCGGCCGGAGCCCAGGATGTTGAATCCGCCAACCGTGCGGTAAGGTTCAGAAATATTTCTTCACCCCGGCCGGTAACCGGTATCCGGTAAGGCAGATAAACCTCTTTTGAATCACCCGGAGCCAGAGCAAACGGTTGTATTCTACCGGATTCAACCTGCTCGCCGGATACTTCAAGCGACCAGTCGAAATTAAATGATTGTAAATCAGTAAAGTTATACTTATTGGCAATCCGGATCTTCCCCTCCTGCAAATCCACAGGATTGAACCCGATATACTGATATACCCGCTTGACCTCCTGTAACTTGGGTGTAACCGTGCGATCGGGGAAAACCAGTCCGTTGATACAGAAAGAGCCGTCATTGGGCTGATCGCCAAAGTCGCCCCCATAAGCAAAATAAGAAGTACCCCGTTCATCCCGTTTTAATAATCCCTGATCTACCCAATCCCAGATGCATCCTCCGATCAACCGCGGATATTTTTCAAATACCTCCCAATACTCCTTCAGGTTGCCCACCGCATTACCCATTGCATGCGCATATTCACACACAAAAAACGGCTTGGGATTATCACTCTCTCCGGCATGAATAAGATAATTAATTGACGGGTACATAACACTCTCAATGTCACACACTTTATTATACCGTTCATAATGCACCGGCCTCGAAGAATCCAGTTGATGGGTCATCTTCGAAACAGCTTCGAAATTAATTCCAGGCCCGGCCTCGTTGCCCATCGACCAGATAATTACTGAAGGATGATTCTTATCCCTGAGGATCATGCGCCGCATGCGATCCAGATGTGCTTTTTGCCAATCCGGATTATTACCCAGGCTTCTTTCATAACTGTATCCCATTCCATGAGATTCGATATTAGCCTCATCAACCAGGTAAATACCATACTCATCACACAGTCGGTACCAGAATGGATCATCCGGATAATGACAGGTACGTACGGTATTAATATTAAACCGTTTCATAAGCAATATATCCTGCAGCATCGATTCCCTTGAAATCACATGTCCGGTTACCGGATCATGCTCATGCCGGTTCACTCCTTTCAACAGTACCGGTCGACCATTTACGAGCAATTGCCGGTTTTTGATCTCAATTGTTCTGAAACCGAATCTGTCACTTACCCGGTCGATCACCCTGCCTCTCCCATCCTTCAGAGTCACGATTACCGTATAAAGATTGGGCGTTTCAGCCGTCCAGGGCAGGGGATGGAATATCAAATGAGAAAAAGCCAGATTTACGGTATCCCCTTTCTTCAATTCTGTTTCCTGATCTATAGGAACCGGCAGAACAGGCTGGTGCTCACCATCATAAAGCTGAACCTCCACATTCCCCCTTTTTAAATTCTTTCCCATCGCATTTACCAACTGTACCGCCAGGTTTATCTGCCCGTTGGAATAATCATCCACCAAGCCGGCATGGATGAACAGATCGTTTATGTGTCTCTCCGGCCGGGCATATATAAAAACTTCCCTTTCAATCCCGCTGACTCTCCAGAAATCCTGATCTTCAAGGTAAGACCCGTCACTCCAACGATAAACCTTCAAAGAGAGTAAATTACGGCCCCGTATGATGTTAGAAGTGATATCAAACTCAGCCGGCAACTTACTACCCTGACTGTACCCCACTTTTTGTCCGTTTACCCAGAGATAA
>Ga0190359_1001483_pt1 | contig 14740 bp, 16 predicted proteins | sample 48721823_MG_FD_161269 | JGI IMG/M metagenome (GOLD analysis project Ga0190359, IMG submission 161269) | Hydrothermal vent microbial mat bacterial communities from Southern Trench, Guaymas Basin, Mexico - 4872-18-2-3_MG | ecosystem: Environmental > Aquatic > Marine > Hydrothermal vents >... | reverse complement strand
ACGATACGCTATTCTTACTCCAGGACCGCCGTTTGCGGTAATATACGGCTCAATAGATATCTGGGAAATGCCGGCCCGTTTATTTGCCCTGGAAGTATACCCAAGTGATGTGGAAACGGAAATAATCCTATCGCCCCCAATCCAGTTCCACCGCCCTGATTAACCGATCAAGGCGCTCAAGAAGGATAGTATTTCCGGATTTTTGATAAGAGTATGAATCAATCATTACTGCTATGATACCGACAATTATTCCTATAATGGCGATAATCGTTATTTCTCTTACTTTTTTACGGAATTTGGGTGTTTCAAGGGTGTTGACTATTTTATGCAGCCACGGCATTCGATGCAGCCAGAGCGGCCTCTCTTTTTTAGCAGAGATTCCTTCTTCAGCGTGGCTGGAGATGTGGATTATATCGGTATCTCTATCGAGTGTGTTAATTGGATTAAGTGTTGTTACTTTTCCATGCCGGATAGTGGTAATATCCATAACCATGAAGTCTTTATCGGCCTCAGTTTTACCGTTGTTGGCCCGGTTCTTATCATCTGTAGAAGTCATGGTTTATCCTTTTATGGAAAGGACCGGAGAATAGTAGTTATTGCGAATATCAGTCCTTGTAAATAAATAGCACTTGTCAACGGAGATGCGTCGGATGTTATAAATATATTAAATCTCCAGGAATTTCTTCAATTTTTCTTTAACAATTCTCACAGATCTACCAATACCGGATTATTCAATCAGATGATCAGCGCCTGTCCGGAATGACGGCGTCGGGATGAATGGTCTATCTTTAACAGAAACCGGTTAGATATACCCCACCACTTCCACCCCGGACTCATTCATCGGGGATGCCGTTGTGTATCAGATGGTCGCATCGTGTTTATATACAGAGCAGCCGCACTATCCTGCGCATAGATTCCCTGGTTCTTGGTGAAAAGTTTTTTTGCCTGTCATATTTCTTTGTGCTGATAGTGGGAAATAGCCGCCTCAAAGAGTGTGCTTGTCTCCATTTAAATAGTCAACTCGTCCTCAGGTAATCCGTCGAGTAGCTCGATGATAGCAACCGGTTTCTTTTCCCCCTTCACCTGAACCTTGCCGAGTGAGTGATAATGATAGACCGTCGGGGCCTTCGATGCGTCAAGCATGTCCCGGCTGATAATGATTCCCGCACCGTTTTTTCCCGAATGGGACCTTCCGCGCCGATGAAAAATGTTTTACACTGCCCGCCTTTTACATCAACGAAATTGGCGACATGCATGACAAGCGCAATGGTATCACGTTCCGGTAAAAACGGGGCAGTAACCGTGTTAATTTGGTTCTTTCAGTCGGTTCGACCTGTTGTATGGAATCAGGCGGGAAAAACCTGTTCCAGTAAAATTCCCATTCTCCCCGCAGCGGAACGGTTCCGTCAGTGGCAAAATCCCATAAGCTGAGATCGAGAGTACCTTAATAAGCTTTCGGAGGCGGCGCTGAGCCGGCATGCAGTGCATACGCCGCACTACTGAAAATCAGTATCAAAATCCTGAGTGTACGGCCTTTTATCATAACAGTTCGAATGGTCATGTGTATATGTGGTATATGTGATGAATACTATATAATACCTCATTCATTTTGTCCCTGTCAACAAAAAGTGGACAATCGTTTGTTGCTGTAACGCAACCGGGTGAAAGGTATTATTTTAATAGGTTGATTTCTTGGCGCTGGTATTTGAGGATAACAATTGACTGGAGAAAAGATATATGGCAGGTAACTACTCAATTCCCCTTGTCGCCCTGGAGAGCACAGAAGGAAAAAAACTGGTAAGAAAAATTACCCTGGGCCGTACTGCTCGGAATGAAGAGGTGCGGCGGGTCGTTGAAAAGGTTCTGTCCGCCATACAAAAACAGGGTGACCGGGCGCTCTTTGCCTATACTGAAAAATTTGACAGAAAGAGAGTAACTGCCAAAACGGTGCGTCTGAGCTCCGCTTATATTGAACGACAGGCAAAGCAGGTAACCTCCGAGTTGGCGGCTACTATACGGGAATCGGCAAAGAGAATAAAGGTTTATCACCGGCAGCAGAAAGCGCCGGCTTTTTCAATAAAAACGGCTGAAGGGAAACTTAGTCAGATTATACGTCCACTGAATCGGGTCGGGGTTTATATCCCCGGTGGATACACTGTTTATCCGTCAACCGTGCTTATGAATGTGATTCCCGCACAGATTGCGGGGGTGAAGGAGATCGTTGCGGTAACCCCGCCGCGGGATGAGCTTGATCCGCTTATTGCATATGTGCTTAAATTACTGAAAGTCGAAGAGGTGTATCAGATCGGTGGTGCGCAGGCTGTCGGCGCGCTTGCGTATGGAACAAAATCAATTCCTGCTGTGGATAAGATAGTCGGTCCTGGAAACAGCTATGTCGCCGCGGCAAAGAAACTGGTATATGGTACCGTCGATATTGATTCGGTAGCCGGGCCCAGTGAAGTTGCTGCACTGGTTGATACCACGGTTGATCCGTCATGGGTGGCGCTGGATCTGCTCTCCCAGGCCGAGCACGGTTCAGGGGATGAAATCGCGATATGCGTGACTGAAAACAGGCGCTTTGCTGAACGAATTCAAAAAGCACTGTTACAGGAAATTGATGTGTCACCGGTCAGGGGTGTTTTTACAAAACTGGCCGGGCATGCCATAGCGTTGTTTATTACCGGGAGCAGGGAAGCATCAATTGCATTTATCAACACCCTGGCGCCGGAGCACTTGCAGATAATGACTAAGACCTGCAGAGAGGACCTGAAAAAGATCCGCAATGCTGCGGCAATTTTTCTGGGCCCGTATACACCGGTGGCATTGGGGGATTACTTTATCGGTACGAATCATGTTCTGCCGACCGGTTCAGCCGCCCGATATGCGTCACCGCTCGGGGTGGAAAGCTTTGTAAAAAGGCTTTCCGTTGCTGAAGTGAGCCGGGCCGGATTGCAGCAGGCGGCTCCCCATGTGTCCCGGTTTGCCCGTGCCGAACATTTTATACACCATGCGCTCAGTGTTGAACGACGGGTGCAATAATTCGGTTTTCACTATCAGACCTTTAAAAACTGTGTAAAATACTATAGAATTTAAATACCTAATATGTATATTAAGGAATTGTAGCAGGTACAGATATGTTTAAGGCAGGAGGGATTGCATGCGGTTGAGAATTCTTTCACGGGTAACGTTTCTTTGTGTATTCTGTTTTTACGTGATGCTCTTTGCACAGGGTAATCAGGGTGAGGATATTGTTGTTGAAGGATTGGGCCGTGGGGCCAACGAAGCTGAAGCGCTGATGGCGGCGAAGCGCGATGCCGTAGAAAAGGGCATCGGTACGGTACTCCTCTCGCAGACTGAAGTAGAAAATTTTATGATGAAACGTGATATGATCATTACCAAAACTATGGGTGCGGTAAAAAAGTATGATGTTATTTCAAAGACAAAGGCAGCCGATGGTGTGCATGAAATCAGGATTAAGGCGGTTCTTTCACGGTCGACTATGCACAGTGATCTTGCTGCATTTCATATTCTGCTGGAATCCATGGACAAACCGAAGGTGATGGTTATTATTAAAGAAAACAATATCGGTAATGACGAGCCGACGAACCGTGCCGCAGAGAATGCCATTATTAAATTTCTGAAAACCCCCTATGATTTTGATATCGTTGATCCCTCGATTGTGGCATCTATCAGGAGCTCACAGGAAAAGATGGCCAAACTTGCCGGTGATGCGGCAGGTGTCGCTTCAATCGGTACCATGTACGGTGCGGAAGTTGTTATAACGGGAACGGCAATCAGTCGGGTGGCTGAGAATATTTCATACAATCTCGGCGGCATGAAATCGGTGCAGGCTGACGTTACGCTACGGGCTGTCAATTGTACGACCGGCAGAATTATCGCGACCGGCGATGCCCACAGCGCCAAGGTTCACATCAGCCCCAATACCGCCGGTACCATGGCAATCAGCGCAGCCTCAAAAAAGGCAACAAGTAATCTGCTTGATGCGATAATTGAAGACTGGAACAAACAGATTAACAACGGTATACCGCTGATTGTTTCCATTAAATGCGTCAATACCTTTAGAGATAAAAATGCGGTGGTGCAGACCTTGAAATCCATACCCGGTGTTGTGACGGTACATGAACGCGGGTGGAACGACGAGAGCAAGATTCTGCAGACCGATGTGCAGTACAAGGGAAACGCTAATGGGTTCTGCACAAAAAGTGACGGATTTAAAATGACCTCCGGCGGCGGCAGCCTTGCGGTTACCGGTCAGAACGGCACCCGCATTTCTCTGGTAGTGCAGGCAAAGTAACGACAACCGAAAGGGATGTTTTTATCGGCGGGGTTCAATGTGGCGAACCCCTTTATTTTATTATTTAATGGCTCATTGCTTGTTCGCAAGGCCAATTCTGCGTTTTTAAGGCTGGGATCTTTTTTATAATTAGTAAATCAGGATTATTATTCGGATTGGGCGAAGATATAGTTTAAACCTTGAGCGTTAAACGGGTGAACCGCAACTATTTTATAGACGGCTATGATTATACGAAAACATACACGGCAAATAATTGTCCGCGGGGTACCCATCGGAGGCGGGGCCCCGGTAGTTATCCAGTCCATGACCAATACCCATACGACTGACTGGGAAGCCACACTTGCACAGATAGAGCGTCTTGCTGCTGCCGGATGCCGCATCGTGCGTTTGGCAATACCCGATACTGCGTCGGTAAAGGCCTTTAAGAAGATTCGCCGGCAGACAGAGATGCCGCTGGTTGCAGATATTCATTTTCAATATAAATATGCGGTTGCGGCAATTGAGGCCGGTGCCGATAAAGTACGCATCAACCCGGGTAATATCGGTTCCGAGGAGCGGGTAAAGGTTGTGGTTGACGCGGCAAAACAGGCGAATATACCGATACGAATCGGAGTAAATTCCGGTTCCCTCGAAGAGCGCTTGCTTAAAAAATTCGGCGGCCCTACAGCGGAGGCTCTTGTTGAAAGTGCCCTCGATTATATTGTCATGATGGAGCGTTTCGGCTTTGAAGATTTTATTCTGTCAATTAAAGCGACTGATGTACTTACCACGGTGCAGGCATGCCGGCTTCTTGCGCGACAATGTGATTATCCGCAGCATATAGGCATAACCGAGTCCGGCACTGTTCGCAGCGGCTCAATTCGATCGAGTGTCGGTATCGGCGTTCTTCTTGCCGACGGTATCGGTGATACTATCCGTGTCTCACTGTCTGGTGATCCTGTGCAGGAAGTGTTTGTGGCAAAGGAGATCCTTAAATCCCTGAATCTTGCTGAGGGACCGGTTGTAATTGCCTGTCCTACCTGTGGAAGGACTGCTATTGATGTGGCGGCCCTTGCCGGAAAGGTTGAGGATATGGTTGCCGCGGTCAACCGGCCGATTAAGATTGCCGTAATGGGTTGCATTGTTAACGGCCCCGGCGAGGCGCGTGAAGCAGATGTCGGGATAACCGGTGGCAAAGGGATTGGCATCATATTCAAGCGTGGTAAGGAGATCAAGCGGGTGCCTGAGGAGGAACTCCTTGATACGTTGTGGACAACAATACAGGAAATTGTTGCTGAACCAACATCCTGAGACCCCTATCTGTGGAAGTTATGCACGTAACTATCGATTCCCCATTGAGTTCATCTTATTTCGATTCTTTTACGTCTTTTACGATTGATGACTATACCGGTTACGGTGATCCTGCTTTTATTGCCTGTGTAAAAAAATACCGTGATATTATCCTGAATGAAAACGCTCCGGGTGCAGTGATTCTGAAGAAAAAAGCAAATATCGTTTATACCGTTTCTTTCCCGGAAGAAACCGGGTTTCCTTTTCAGTCAATCGTGGTGAAAAAATGTCTCCCACGGAACGTCATCATGCGACTGTTACAGCCGTTGAAAAAAAGTAAAGCCCGCCGCTCCTTTGAAACGGCGCGATATCTGATTGAACATAACCTTGGAACACCACAGCCATTGGGATACCTGGAGAAAAGGAGAGGGAATTTGGTTCTGGCGAGTTATTTCGTTACGGAAAATGTTGAGCCCTGTTTAAAGATAAATCAGTATCTGTATTATCATTCTGATAATACAGAGGATATTAACTCTTTAATGCATGCGGTAGCGGAATATATCACACGAATGCATGCTTCCGGTTTACGGCACCGGGATTGTAACCTGACTAATTTTTTATTGAGTCCCTCTGGTGAGGGTCAACGCCTGGTGATGATTGATCTGAACCGCGCCCGTATAAAAAGAAGATTGTCGGCTTTTACCCGGGTTAATGATATAGGAAGGTTGTACTGGAAGCAGTATCGGCCAGCCTTTTTTAAACTATTCTGTGAAAAAAACACTAATGTTGCCCGGTGGGAGTGGTTTTTTAATTTTTATTACTGGTGGCGGAAGAAACGACGGAAGATTAAAAGACAGATAAATAAATAATGGTTTTTAACGAGCAGTTCATCGTGGGTGGAAAATTCGCCTTAAAGTCATTACCGTTATTTTATTTTTGCAAGCAATAAAAATTTCTGGGCATGAAGGACCGGAAGCAGCGTTTTTTCAATAACCGGTTTGAACCCCACCTGTTGCAGCTCCTTATAAAAATCTTTTTTTTTCATCATAAGAATCTTATGGCCCTTATTATTCAGCCTCTTCATGATTGAATGAAAAATCGTTGCATCGTAGTAAGTAAGGATTGCGTATTTTCTCGTAACCCGATGCAGTTCTTTCAGCATTGAGATGCGGTCCTCCTGAGAAAAAAGATGATGAAAAAAACGAATGGTAAAAACAATATCAATGCAGTTATCCCGGTAAGGTAGCTCTCTGATTGAGCCGTTGCAGAATGTGTGACCACGGCCGGCAAATCGTTCACGGCACCGTGCAACCATCCGGGGGTGCAGGTCAAAGAAATGAATGTGGATATTGTAAGATTGTATAATATCAGTGAACCGACCGAAGCCGCAGGGTACATTAAGCATTGAGCCATTTTCAACATGCGCTTTGGCAAGCAGTGTTTTAATTATGGTATGTTCCAGAATATTAACGATTTTCTGATCAAAATGGGCGTACCGTTTTTCTTCATACAGGCGGGTTGTTCCCGGTGGAGACAGAGGATTAGGGAGTTTTCCCCTTTTTTTTGTATTGACTTTTTGGTCTGCCATAAAATGTTTAAAACGTTTAATTATTTATCTGGAGGATCTACATTTTTTCCTTTAAAATATATGGTTTCTACTGCGATTGCTGCAAATAAAGGCATGAATTTCTTATAATAATTGAAGAAAATATGATTACTTTATTGATTTATGTAATTTGACGCATTTTTCATTTTATTTATAATAATTGTTTCAAAATAGAACCTTATTAATTATATTAGACAATTTGCGGTTCACTTTAACAGGAGTGGGTGATTGAAAGCAATGATAACTAATTCATTCTTTGTTGAAGATGGCAACCTGGGACTCTATCTCAGGGACATTTCCCGCTACAAACCTCTTTCTACCCACGAAGAATATGACTTGGCGGTACGGATTAAAATGGGAGATTCCGATGCCCTTAATAAGCTGGTGAAAGCGAACCTGCGATTTGTGGTGAGTGTTGCCAGAAATTATCAGAATCAGGGCATGTCACTGGTTGACCTTATTAATGAGGGCAACCTTGGTCTTATCAAAGCGGCGAAACGGTTTGATGAGAAAAAGAATTTCAAATTTATCTCCTATGCAGTCTGGTGGATTCGGCAGGCAATTCTCCAGGGTCTGGCGGATCATTCTCGTATTGTGAAAGTTCCCCTGAACCGGGTGGCAACAATTCATAAGGTGGGAAAAGCGCGGGTAAATCTCGAGCAGAAGTATCGTCGTCTTCCCAATACCAGGGAAGTTGCTGAGGAGCTTGGTATTACCGAGGATGATGTTACCAACTCGATGAAAATCGGCAGCAGTCACGCATCGCTTGATGCGCCCCTGTCCGAAGGTATGACCGGTTCCCTGATGGATGTCATGCAGGATAATAAAAATGAGAAGGCCGATGACTTTGCCATGCGAATGTCACAGAATCGGGTAATTAATAAACTCTTCAACGTACTGACTGATAGGGAAAAAGAGGTTGTCAGACTCTACTATGGTATTGATGAGGATGCCAATTATACCCTGACTGAGATAGGGTCGCGTATGAACATTACCCGCGAGCGGGTCCGGCAGATCAAGGATATTGCACTGAAGAAGCTGAAGCGCTCCAAAAAGATAAAAGATCTCAAGTATAGTGTTGTGTGACTATATATATCATTACCCGGATAATAAAAGAGGCCTGAATACGTTCAGGCCTCTTTTCGTTGTATCGTACTAACATAATACTCCTATTTTTCTCCGGCTTTTTTGGTAGTCTCCCTCTTCTCCTCCTTTTTTCCTTCGCAATCAAGCACTGCGAGGATACTGCCTTTGTCAAGAGTCACCTGCACCGTGACGCTCCACCCTTTGCCTTTAGTAAAGCTCTCCGATGTGTCTTCCTCTTTCTCCACCCGACGGATGCAATCCAGAAGTTTATTGTAATTTAATTTCTTATGCTTAATAGATGCTTTCAGCTTTGAGGTTGCATTGGTCAGTGCTTTGTTTCTCGCCTTTGCAGTCGCTTCCGACAACACCGGGTGTGAAGCTTTTCCTTTACCGGTAACCAATTTTACTGAGATATTATCGTTTGTTTTTTTCAATTCAGCCTTGTCTACAAAGCGCCAGGAATAATCGGGCGATAACAGGATAACCCGATTGTCATGAAGCGTAATAAAGATGGGTTCCTCCACATCGGGACTGTTTTTATCAACAAAATCCCAGGAATTATCCTCATGCAGTACATATTCTATACCGTCATACTCCATGGTCATATCAGCGGCGGTACAAGGTGTAACGGAAACTACAGTAATGAAAAGAAATGCCGGAAAGAGGTAAGTTGATTTTTTCATACACCCATCCTTTCTTGTATAGAATCTTTTTCGAAAAAAACACATCCTTTATAAATATATTAGATGTCCCTTTCCCAATAAAAAAAAATTGAAATTATAGAGGCTCATTCATTTTATATTGACGGTAAAATTGTTTAGGCTGCCGGAACTCCGTTTTCTATTTTAATTAATAGTCGGTATTACGGAAAAAGGAAAAAGAATTTATGGAGAAACATGCACGTATTTTCGTGGCGGGACATCGTGGACTGGTGGGATCCGCTCTGGTAAGAAAACTTACCGGCCAGGGGTATGATTCGCTCATTCTCAGATCGCATGAGGAGCTCGATTTAACCGATCAGAAAGCTGTTGAAGAGTTTTTTGCCCGGGAACAACCTGAGTATGTATTTCTTGCTGCCGGGAAAGTCGGCGGCATTTATGCCAACAGTACCTATCCTGCGGAATTCGTATATACCAATCTGCAAATACAGAATAATGTTATCCACTCCTCGTGGAAACAGGAGGTAAAGAAATTACTGTTTCTGGGATCGTCGTGTATCTATCCGAAGTTGGCACCTCAGCCCATGAAAGAGGAGATGCTTCTTTCAGGGTATCTTGAACCTACCAATGAACCCTATGCTGTTGCCAAGATTGCCGGTATTATCACCTGCCGGAGTTTTAACCGGCAATACGGGACTGATTTTATTTCCGTCATGCCGACTAATTTGTACGGGTCCGGTGATAACTATCATCCGGAAGATTCCCATGTCCTGCCTGCGCTGATTCGTAAATTTCATGATGCTAAAGAATATAACGCCGCACAGGTGGTGCTCTGGGGAACGGGCAAGGCTAAGCGGGAATTTCTCTACTCTGAGGATTGTGCCGATGCGTGCGTTTTTCTCATGAATACCTATTCTGGAGATGATATTGTGAATATCGGATCCGGTGAAGAAGTAGCGATTAAAGAACTCGCTGAGACCATAAAACGTGTCGTTGGTTTTACCGGTGAGATTGTATTTGATACTTCCAAACCTGACGGTACTCCCCGTAAATTACTTGACTGCACAAAAATTCATGCATTGGGATGGCGTCATTCCATTTCGCTGAATCAGGGTATTGCGCTCGCCTATGAAGATTTCCGCAGAAACGTGTCATAAGGATGGATAGTTACCGCTCACGCCATAACCGCAAACCGGTAGTATCATCATTTTCCCGTATAAGTGTAGTATTATCAAAGGCTTGTATTATATATTCCGCGGCAAAGACTATAGTACCTTGCGCCATATGACCGCCAAATGCCTTTCCTTCTTCATCAGCAAAAGTGATGTGGGCATGTACCATCGGTTTTCCTTCATTGAGAGAGATATTGCCGATACAGCTGAGAATCTCCATGTGTCTCGGTGTCTCAGTGTAGTGGTACTGCCTGTTCTGCTGGTCATAGTAGCCGAACCGGGCTTTCTGAACGGCGCCGATGACTTCAATTTTACCACAGGTAATGTTTTTCTGTTCACAGTAGGCAGTCAATTCGTCAAGCAGGTCTGAACCGTGGGCGCATCGTCCCATATACCACCTGCCGGGTTGCATTTCTGTTATCATACCGGAGAACTCCTTTTTTAATAATAGTATGGATAGATTTTTCTTTTTGCGCTGGGAACGATTATTTTATACTGCTATGTATTGATATACATAAATCCCCCCATCATGTGCAACACAAAACCGCGTGCGTTTTTTTGCAGCATGGATTTTTTAAAAATGTAAAATAAAGATTGAAATTTTATTGAAAATAAGATAATATTTAAAACTCATGAAAACATGATTGACTAGGGTAATTTCTCTATGGGGAAAACTTTGGAGATTGTAGTTGTTGACGACAAGGTAATGATTACCGATCTGTTTGAGAGCTATATCAAGCTTTCAGGAACGGCGGCAAACGTTTACACCTTTAATGACTCCGGTAAAGCGCTGGACTTTATCAACAGCAATACCCACATTGATATTGTTATTACCGACTACAAGATGCCTGGAGTAAACGGCCTTGAATTGCTTGAGGCCAGTCCGCAGGCGGCAACCCGCATTCTGATATCAGGATATGTTTCAGATATAGCGGAAGAAAAGCTGTCGGATCTGCATGCCCTGTTTTTCGAGAAGCCGGTACCCATGAAGCAGATCGGTAAAATTATCCAGGAAAGAAGTGAAGCTGATAACTGACAATCAATGCTATGGCAGACCGCCTAATGCCTTCCTTTTCAGGGAGGCCATTTTTTTGTTTGGTTGGTTGATTGACTTTTAAAAAGTTACATAAGGGGAAGCAAATCGTTATGTGATGGGTGCCCACCCAGCGCTTGTATTGTTGCGTCGGTAGCTCCCGATTTCCTGAGGTAGTCTATAACCTCTGAGCGTAAGTCCGGAACTGTTGTCAATAAAAATCCGGTGTGTTCCCGGGCAATTATCCGAATCGGGTCGGTAAAACAGGCTGCGGGGATAAGTACCGTTTGTCCCTGTGAAAAGGAGGCTGTATCATTGGCCGCTGAACAGGAAAATGTGCCGTTGAGAACAGAAATGACCGCAAAGGAATTTTTTTCTGGCAGAATAACAGCGGCATTCGGCTCGAGGGTATATTCTTCAAGAGCAAAATAGCGACAGACAGCTCTGAAGGTGTGGGAAACACCGCCACTATTTTCTGCAATAACCGGTGTAATTTTATGCTGTGTATGATATGAAGTGTCAAGTACATGCAGCGCCTCATTAATATGTAACTCTCGTGGTGTGCCACTACTGTCAACACGCCCCCAATCATACAGACGAAAGGTAGTATCCGATGTTTCCTGTACTTCAAACAGCAGGGTGCCGCCGAGAATCGCATGAACAGTACCTGCCGGGATGAATAGTACGTCACCTTTGGTAATGGGTGTCCGGTTGAGTAAGGAGCCAAGTGAATTGTCCTCGATACAATGTATAATGTCGGCTTTTGTAACACCGTTTTTGAAGCCAATAATAATCTCTGCCGGTGGTTTTGCATCGACCACATACCAGCACTCCGTTTTGCCGAAATCTCCCCAGCCGTGGGTACAAGCCTGGGTGTCATCAGGATGAACCTGCACGGATAAATTTTTTTGTGCATCGATAAATTTAAAGAGAAGAGGAAAGAACGGTGTCGACAGGATTGCACCTGCCAGTTCGTTGGGATAGTGCTTAAACAGGCGTTGCAGAGAAAACGTGTCAAATCCGGGCGTTATGCACTGCGAAGCATCGGAACCATAACCGGATAATTCCCATGATTCTCCGACAGGACTGTTTTCCGGGATATCTTTTGAAAGTACTTTTTTTAAGTTCTGCCCACCCCATAATTTTGTCTTGTAAAGAGGGGTGAATGTAAGAGGTTTAAAACTGATAGTTGAAGGTGTCATTGTTCCTTTGCTAAAACCTGTGCCTCGAATTTTTCATATGAATCATAAAGATAACCGTCGAACACTATATCAAATTTCAGTGTTTCAAAAATAAAATTGACATATTCATTAGATGAGATGAGATAAATTGCACCACCTGCTTTTTTAACTTTGTTAAGGTTATACACAAGCGCACCGACACCGCCGCTGCAGATAAAGGTAACCTCGTCAAGATTAAATACAATATGGTAAAAACCCTCTTCAACGATGGCGTTGATTTTCTGATCAAGAACACGAGCGCTCTCCCAATCTATTTTACCTGAAAGTTTTACAATCTTGAACTTGCCGGTTTGGGTAATTGATGATTCCAAAGTATTGTATCCTTTCCAGAGGTTGAAAAGAAAATGTACAGTGTAAAAAAATTGACTAATAATAAGTTACGGTACATCTTCAAAGTCGGCATCTTCAATTACCTCTCCCTGAGTGTTGTACCGCTTAATTGGTTCATCTCCTTCTCTTTTGCCACGCGAATTCTTAATCCGATTTCCCTTTGAAAAAAAAGACCATATCAATCTGAAAGCAAGATAAAACAGTAATATTTTTACCAGAAATCCCATGGCACATTAATATTTTAAAATGTAAAAGGGTTATTGTCAATACTATTCATTAAATTACATGCGTACTTTCCGATACGTAGAGGTATGGTATAAAATAATTAACTTGCTGTTTAAAAGGATGAAGATTATTAAAGTATTTCCTTAAAAAACGGCACGTGCCGTATTTACCGATTCAATATTTTTTTTATACCCGCGTAATATAAAATCACAGGGAGAAATCTCATCTGTTATCGCTGTAGAACAGTTTGTCTACTGCGATGGAGAAGGGGATAAATTATTTTTATCACATACGCAGAAGATGAAAAATGTACCGTACAGGGAAAGGACTGGATTCATGAGTGTTGATATCAGCGAGCTGAATGAGCGCATTAAGGAGGAGAGCAGTTTCGTTGCTCTCTTGAAAAGTGAAATGGGAAAGGTTATTGTCGGGCAGAATAAAATGGTTGACCGACTGCTGATAAGCCTGCTGTCAAACGGCCATATCCTTCTTGAAGGGGTACCGGGACTTGCAAAGACTCTGGCCATCTCTACTCTTTCCAAGGTTGTTGCCACCGGGTTTAAAAGAATTCAGTTTACCCCGGACCTTCTTCCGGCAGATCTTATCGGCACAATGGTCTTCAATCAGAAGGCCGGAGAATTTGTACCGAAAAAGGGGCCGGTTTTTACCAATTTCATTCTTGCCGACGAAATAAACCGTGCGCCGGCAAAGGTGCAGAGTGCACTGCTCGAGGCCATGCAGGAGCGGCAGGTAACTATCGGAGATACCAGTTATCCTCTCGAAAAACCATTTATGGTTATGGCTACCCAGAACCCGATTGAACAGGAAGGGACATATCCCCTGCCGGAGGCGCAGGTTGATCGGTTCATGCTCAAATTAAAGATAGACTATCCGACCCGTGAGGAAGAGCGGCAGATCCTTACCCGCATGGCCGGAGGTACGGTACCCGGAGTCGATAGCGTTATCTCTGTTGATAAGATTATTTCCGCACGAACGGTAGTAAATGATATCTACATCGATCCCAAGGTCGAAGAGTATATAATTAACATTGTGTTTGCAACACGAAAGCCGGCGGAAAGTGGTCTGGAAGAGCTTGCCGGTCTTATTGAGTATGGTGCATCACCTCGTGCCACTATATTTCTTGTGCAGGCTGCACGCGCCCATGCCTTTATCAGGAGCCGCGGGTATGTCACTCCTGAGGATATTAAATCGATTGGTATGGATGTGCTTCGGCATCGAATCATTACTACCTATGAAGCGGAAGCGGAAAATATCACCGCTGAAGATATTATACAGAAGGTTTTTGACAATGTGGAAGTGCCATAGTATAATACAGAAGAGAACGATTGGATAACCGGTTCTCGAAATATTGGCTCGATCAATTGTTCGTAAATACCTTTTATACCGGGAATTGAATGTGTCTGTTATGATTAAACAGTTTGTGATTATGCTGGTGATTATCTGTTGTATTTATGCAGACAAGATCCTCATTTATGATGAAGAGAAGGGAATAATCTTTGTTGATAAAGACAGTCAAGCGGCAAAGAAACCGATAAAAGAGAGCGTAAAGCAAACGGAACCGGCACCACCCAAGACAATTCAGCAACAAAGCCCCCAAAAATGTATCGGCATAACACGTGCCAAGGACCCAAGCGAAATTCACATCAACAGAAAAAAGGATCCGCCCGAATTGTATTTCAAATCAGGTCTTGAGTATTATAAGAATAATGATTTTCACAATGCATTAAAGAATTTTAAATATGCCGCGGATCAGGATATTAAGCCTGAATATCTTCTCTGGATC
>Ga0190359_1001482_pt1 | contig 14743 bp, 10 predicted proteins | sample 48721823_MG_FD_161269 | JGI IMG/M metagenome (GOLD analysis project Ga0190359, IMG submission 161269) | Hydrothermal vent microbial mat bacterial communities from Southern Trench, Guaymas Basin, Mexico - 4872-18-2-3_MG | ecosystem: Environmental > Aquatic > Marine > Hydrothermal vents >... | reverse complement strand
GAAATTGCTAAGTGTTATATTGGTCTTTAGAGGTAAATAAGACATGGGTACCTCCTTTCCATAGTTGATTGGGGGTACCTTTCTTATTTTTATCCAAAATTTCAACAGAAAATTTAACAAACCCGCCCTGATCAGAATATTCCCATCAATATTAATTGTACCACTGATTACTTGATTTCCTGGGGTTTTAGCCACAGGTATAGGTTCCCCTGTAATCATGGATTCATCTATAGAAGTACTTCCCTCTAAAATAATACCGTCAACAGGTATTTTTTCACCGGGATATACTTTTAAAGTATCATTTTCTTTTACCTCCTCAAGATCAACTTCTTTTTCTTTCCCATCTATTACTACGTGAGCTTTTTTAGGGTATAACTTTATTAATTCTCGTATCGCATTACCTGTTTTACTCCTTGCTTTTATTTCTATTAGTTGTCCGATTAATATTAGTGTAATGATGGAAGCTGCTGATTCAAAATACACGGGGAGCGTTCCGGAATCTGTTCTTAAAGACTCCGGGAATATTCCCGGAAACATTGTAGCTATCAGACTATATAGAAAAGCAACACCTGTCCCAATAGAAATTAGAGTATACATGTTAGGACTTTTATTTATGATTGAATAATATCCTCTTTTGAAAAAAATCCAGCCGCCAAAGAGAACAACAGGAGTAGTAAGTAATAACTCTATAATGGGTGATATTTTACCAGGTATTATTGTAACTTTAAAAAACATATCAAGCATTACAAGAATAAGGAGTGGAACAGTAAAGATTAAGCTAACAATCATTCTTTTTCTTATATCGATATATTCCCCAGAAGATTCACTATCTAACTCTTTCTCAATATTAGGCTCAAGTGACATTCCACAGTAGGGACATATTCCCGGACCTTCCTCTAAAACATCTGGATGCATAGGGCATGTATATATTCCGGTTCTAATTTTTCCAACATTTTTCGATTTTGATGATTCTTTTGAAGAAGTTTCGGGATTGCAGTGTGAGCATGAAGAAGTATTCTTTGTTTTCTGGTGTATGAACCTATCTGAATTTTTCTGAAAGGTATGTAAGCAATGGGTTGAACAGAAATAAAATTTTTCTCCATTAACTATAGCCATTCCCGAGGATGTCATTGGTGTGACCTTCATATTGCAAACAGGGTCAATAAAAATATCTTTATCTTTCATTTTACCTTTTCCTTCTTCTTATTCTTATAGTAGTCATCAATGGCACTCTTTAGGGCTTCCTCCGCAAGTACCGAACAATGCATCTTAATTGGTGGTAAACCACCAAGTGCTTCTGCCACTGCTTTATTGGTTATTTTCAATGCTTCCTCAATAGTTTTCCCTTTTACCATTTCCGTTACCATGGAACTTGTTGCAATAGCAGCTCCACACCCAAAGGTTTTGAATTTTGCGTCAACTATTTTTCCATCCTCAACTTTGATGTATAATTCCATTACATCACCACAAACTGGGTTACCTACTCTACCAACTCCATCGGGATTTTCGATCTCCCCTACATTTCTTGGATTTCTAAAATGGTCCATTACTTTTTCGCTATATACTGACATCTTAACCTCACTTTTTCTCATACAAAGGAGACATGCTTCTGAATTTATTCACTATTTTTTTAAGTTTTTCAACCACATAATCAATTTGTTCTTCATTATTGGATCTGCCAAGAGTAAATCTTAAGCTACCATGAGCAATTTCGTGAGGTAGTCCGATTGCCCGAAGAACATGTGAGGGTTCCAGTGAACTTGATGTACAGGCAGAACCAGTGCTACAGGCGATTCCTTCCATATCAAGACTTAATATTAGTGATTCTCCCTCAATATATTTAAATGAGAAGTTTGCATTGTTAGGTAGTCTTTGAGTTGGATGTCCATTTAATATTACCTCGTCAATTTCGGATAAAATTTTCTCGATTAACATATTTCTCAAACTCGCTAATCTTTTACACTCTTCCTCCATATCCTGCATTGCGAGCTCTATTGCTTTACCAAGACCGACAATTCCAGGAACGTTCTCTGTCGATGCTCTTCTTCTTTTTTCCTGATCACCACCATAAAGGTATGGGACTATCTTTGTGCCCTTCCTTATATAAAGAGCTCCCGCTCCTTTTGGTCCATAAAACTTATGAGCAGATAGGCTTAGTAAATCTACATTTAACTCATCAACATTAACGGGAATATGACCCACGGTTTGTACAGCATCAGTGTGAAAAATAATTTCCTTCTCTCTTGCAACTTTACCAATTTCAGCGATTGGTTCAATGGTTCCGATCTCATTGTTTGCATGCATAATGGATATCAGAATAGTTTTGTCTGTTATAGCTTTTTTCACATCATCGGGATCTACAATACCATATTTATCTACGGGTAAATATGTAACTTTAAAACCTCTTTTCTCCAGAAATTTACATGGGTTGATAATAGCATGATGTTCGATTGAGCTTGTAACAATGTGATTACCTTTTTTCTGGTTTGCCCAGGCAACACCCATTAATGCAAAATTGTTGCTTTCGGTGCCACCACTTGTGAATACTATTTCATCATGTTTTGCGCCTATAAATTTTGCTACTTTTCCTCGTGCTTCTTCTATGACTGTGCGCGATTCCTGTCCTATAGAATACAGACTTGATGGATTCCCATACTTTTCGCTAAAAAATGGAAGCATGGCTTTCAGAACATCTGGATTGGTAGGTGTCGTAGCTGCGTGATCCATGTAAATGTATTTCATGATACCTCCATTGAAATTCTGTTCAACATTAAATCTTCTAATGTTATAGTTTCCAATGTATCCGATATTTGTTCGTTCAACTTCTTCCAGAGTTTATTTGGAACACAATTATTACTACGATTACAATACTCGGGTGACGCGACACATTCAACAATGGCAATAGGTCCTTCTATACTCTGGACTATTTCTTTTATTGTTATTTGTGATGGTTTTTTTGCAAGAATATAGCCACCTCTGGCACCCCTTTTAGACAATATGAGTCCACTATTTTTAAGGTAGGGTATGATTTGTTCAAGATATTTAAAACTTATATTTTCCTTTTCCGAGACATCTTTCAGAAATACCATTTCTCCCTCATGCTGAGCTAAAAAGATAAGTAGTCTAATTGCATATCTAATTTTTGTTGTGATTTTGATCATTTTTCAATTCCTACTAAAACCATATGAATAGTAAGTATATTTTTTTGATTATGCAAATACTTTTTTATTTTTACCAAAAATTTCTCCAAAATGCTCTGTTTGCATTGTTCCATCACTGTAGCGTTCGGCAAAAAATAAGGAACTTTCTTCATGAAGAGAGTTCAATGTAGAAACAAGTTAATGCTACCATCTCAGAGATACTATGAACTCCAGAAGCTAAAAGGGCAATACTTGAGAGGACAGATATATACGGTAAAACACATGATATACGGGCGATAAGAGAGACCAAAAGTCTTAATTTCTCTCTCTTATCGGACAGCATTGTAAAAAGATAGCGTGCGACCGACCCAGTTATTCTAAATAATCCTGCAACGAGAGAGAAATATCCTGAATATTTGCGTATAAGAAGAAGAATGCTTAAAGAGATTATCCTAAAGAGAACAAGTCTAATCGATATACTTTCAACCCTGTAAAACAACTCATCTTATTTTAACCGAGCACCACTGTGAGTAGTCGTTATTTCTGTAGCAAATGTTGCCGTTGCTTTTCCCAATTAGTTCGAATATATTAGAAAGTAATTTAGGAGGAAGGAAATGGTACAGAAATTAAACGAGTATTGGAAAGCGTGTTGCTATTTAGCAGCCGGGATGATTTATTTGTATGACAATCCTCTTTTAAAAGAACCTTTAAAGCCTGAACATATTAAGAACAGAACCCTGGGGCACTGGGGAGCAAGCCCAGGCCTAAGTTTTACTTACGTCCACGCAAACAGAGTAATTAAAAAGTATGGTATTAATACGATTTTCATAGCGGGACCGGGACATGGCGCTCCAGGTGTTATTGCACCGGTTTATTTGGAGGGCACCTTAAGCGAAATATATCCTGAATTCAGTCAGGACCAGGAAGGCATGAAAAACCTGTTTAAAGCATTTTCTTTTCCTGGCGGTTTTGGAAGTCACTGTACACCAGAGCTACCAGGATCAATCCAAGAGGGTGGGGAACTCGGTTACGCATTATCTCATGCTTATGGAGCTGTATTCGACAATAAAGACTTGATAGCTATAGCTGTTGTAGGTGATGGTGAGGCAGAGACAGGCCCAATGGCAACCTCATGGCATTCAAATAAGTTCCTTAATCCCATACGTGACGGAGCAGTGCTTCCGGTACTGTTACTGAATGGTTACAAAATAAACAATCCAACCGTCCTCTCCCGGATCGAAAATGATGAAATTATCTCTCTTTTCAAAGGCTATGGATACGATCCACAACTAGTAGAGGGTGAAGATCCCATTGAAGTTCACGAAAAGATGGCAAAGGTAATGGATTATTCCATAGAAAAAATTCAGATGATATGGAGTGAAACGAGATCTACAGGGGAACCAGTAAGAGGACAATTCCCAATGATTATACTGAGAACGCCTAAAGGATGGACAGCACCAAGGAAATTCGACAATCATTATTTTGAAGGATACTGGCGGGCACATCAGGTACCTTTCTCTGATGCAAAAACGAATCCCGACCATCTAAAAATTTTAGAAGAATGGCTAAAAAGTTACGAGCCTGAAAAGCTTTTTGATGAAAAAGGACGTTTGAGAAGTGACCTTAGGGAATTGGCACCTGAGGGCAATAAAAGAATGAGCTCTAATCCTCATGCTAATGGAGGATTGGTTAGGAAAGCATTGAAGCTACCTTGCCCAAAGGAGTTCCGTGTTGAAATAAAAGAGAAAGTCGTTACACGGCATGAAAATACGAGACCTCTTGGAAAGTTTTTGAGGGAAGTTATTAGATTGAACCATAACAACTTTCGAGTTTTTGGCCCCGATGAGACAAAATCAAATAGACTTGATGCGACTTTTGAATTTGGCAAGGCCTGGATGGCTAAAGTATTACCCGAGGACCAAGATGAAGGACATTTATCTCCTTATGGGAAAGTCATGGAATACTTATCGGAACACACCATTGAGGGCTGGATGGAAGGATACATTTTAACTGGCAGACATGGTTTCTTAAATACATATGAGGGTTTTGCTCCTATTATATCATCCATGGTTAGTCAGTTCGGCAAATGGATAGATATCTCAACTGATGTACCGTGGAGAGCGCCGGTTTCTTCGCTTAATTTACTCCTTACATCCGTGGTATGGAGACAGGATCATAATGGCTTTACTCATCAGGATCCGGGGTTTATTAATTCCATTGTAGATAAATGGCCCAACATTGTTCGTGTGTACTTTCCGCCTGATGCTAATACCTTGCTCTGGACAGTCTGGCATGGGTTGCAGACTACGAACAGAATAAACATAATTGTTATTGATAAGCAAAATCATCCACAGTTTCTGAGCGTTGATGAAGCCTTTAAGCATGCCACAAAAGGTATAGGTATCTGGGAATTTGCAAGCACATGGACAGAAGATGAGCCCGATGTAATAATAGCAAGCTGTGGTGATGTACCAACGAAGGAGGCAGTTGCTGCTGTAAAGATACTAAAAGAAAGTTTTGATGATCTGAAGATAAGATTCGTAAATGTGCTTAATCTGATGGTATTAACTCCAAACTCAGAACATCCCGATGGTTTGACAGATAAAGAGTTTGATTCCTATTTTACCAAAGACAAGCCGATAATTTTCAACTTTCATGGATATCCATGGTTGATTCACAGGCTGACTTATAAAAGAACGAACCATAAGAACATGCATGTCCGTGGATACAGGGAAAACAGGAAGATAGGAATAGATTCTACGTACCTTGTAACCTTTTTGAAAGGCCGAGGAGGTATTACCACTCCAATGCAGCTTGCAATAATGAACCAGATTGATAGATTTAGTATTGCTATGGATGTTATAGATAGGGTGGAAAAACTACAGGGTAGGAGCGGAGCCTTTAAGGATAAACTAAAGGATATGCAGATTGAAGCGCTGGAATATGCTTATGAAAATGGGGTGGATAAACCGGAACTGGGATGAAAAAGAGTAAAAGTTTACTTTGAAAAATTATTCGGAAACTTTTGATTTGTGTTCTGGCAATTTTGTAATCTTTAAACTCTGATAGGTTGAGGGAAAAATAAACTTTTACACTGTTACATCTTTCTCCTTATCTATTTTTTCCCATCCGGTGAATGTTTAAATTTCAGGTAGAATGAGCGAGTTAAGTTCTGATCTGGAAAAAAAGATCGAGCTTAAGGGAATGGATTTGAATGAGATAGGTGTCATTATTAAGAATCTCAGGGAAAAACCATTCAGAGCAAAACAGCTTTATAAATGGCTTTACAGAAAATCTGCATTTTCCTTCGATGAAATGAGTGATTTGCCATTGATTCTGAGAAACTATCTATCGAAGAGAGCAGAGCTAAAACTGTTAGAGCCAAAGAAGAAAGTGAGCTCAAAAATTGATGCTTCTACAAAGTATTTATTTAAGCTGAGAGATGGTAATTGCATTGAGTCTGTCTATATGGAATATCAAGGGCGAAAAACTGTTTGCCTTTCTACACAGGTTGGTTGCTCTTTGAATTGTTCTTTCTGTTCTACCGGGAAGATGGGGTTTATAAGAAATCTCTCCACTGGAGAAATACTTGATCAGTTCCTTTTTATCAATCGGGAAAGCGATTTTTCTATAACTAACATTGTTTTCATGGGAATGGGGGAGCCTTTCCTTAACTATGAGAATGTAATAAAGGCTGCCAGGATATTAAATAGTGAGCTCGGTCCTGAAATCTCAGCAAGGAAGATAACTATCTCCACCAGTGGGATAGTGCCGGCAATATATCGATTTGCTGATGAGGGGCACAAATTCAAATTAGCTATCTCTCTGAATGCAACAACTGATGCTCAACGGGACAAATCCATGCCGATTAACAGGAAATATCCGATTAATGTCCTTCTTGAAGCTGCTAAATATTATACAAGAAAAACAAAAAGAAGGGTTACCTTTGAGTATGTACTAATAAAAGATTTTAATGATTCCATTGATGACGCTAAGAGACTTAGGAAACTTCTTTCCGACATTCCATGTAAGTTAAATTTAATTCCTTACAATGAAACCGAATTTTCCCCTTATAAAATACCTGATGAAGAAAGACTTGAGAAATTTATAAAGGAAATCCACAGAGCACCTTTTGCTGTTACTGTTCGTCGTAGTCAGGGAAGGGATATTAAAGGCGCCTGTGGACAGCTTTATTTTCAGATAAAGAATGAGTGCTAAGATATTCTAAAAGAACCTGGGCTACCTGCGCGTTGTAACGGAAACCATTAGATTCCCAATTCTTTTATAAGTTTAGCAACAAGAGCTTTACTTGTTTTATTTGCCACCTTTATCTCAGCATCTTCTAAGGAATTTCCTGCCTCTTTTTCTTCGTGGACAAAAGAAGCCAAGAGTTCACCTGTTAAAGTATTGTAAAATCTCACCCCTGCGTTACACCAGGCAAAATAAAATCCTTCGTCTACTTTCCGATACCGTGTGATATAGAGATATCCAACAACTATAAACTTACACTCATCACCGGAGGTATTCAGCTCTGACATGGAAAAATTATTAAAGTTTTTTATGTTTTCACCAAGACTTAATGTATTGTATGTAATCCTGAAATTTCTCCGGGTAAGCTCCTGGGAAATAAGATCTCCAAGGATATGCAGATTATTCCTCCCAGAAAAGCGCTTCTCATCTGTAAGGAGAAGAGCAGAATTGTCTTGATTAATAAAGATCTTACACTTTTTATCTTTTATCCCAGAGTCCTTGGGAAAGACTGTTCTCGCTTCTATGGTAATGTTTTGGGGAGACTTTATTCTATCTACGATGCAATAAGCTACGCCATTTCTGTCTGTTTTTGAAGATGTTGTAATATCGGCTTCCCCAGAGGTTACTTCGAAATTTACTGGAATCCCTTCAATAGGAACTTTATTTTTATTATCCAAAAAGAGTCTTACTTTCACGGTGTCATCTAATTTTTGTCCCCACACTCCAGTATAGCTTTCTCTTAAAGGCTTCAGAGTGGTTCTCTTTATCATAATCCTTCTGAGCCCCTCTACATCGTCACTAAGATACATTATATCAAGCTTAAGAGAGGGTCTGATACCTGTCAGTTCAAGAACAGGTTTGATATTCTTTTTAATGTCCCGGATTACGCCCATTGCTTCAATAACTTTTCCCCTTTCCATAAGTTTGAGAGCCCGGTCATATAGCTTACTCCCTGCAAGGAAAGAGCTCGCTATATACTCCATTATGAATTTATTGTGATCCTTTTGAGAAAATGGGACGAGCACATACGCCCTGAAAAGTCTATATCTTTTTAGTCCGACCCTTTTCTCCCACTGCTCAATGTAAACCTTTTCGGGTTTTACAGAAATTATGTTTCTAGAGATTATTTTTACTCTTGAGATAGAGAATTCGTCTCTGGTTTCTATTGTGCCACTTCCCTCTGCTATTTGGTCAACCAGCTCCGACTCTATCAGTCCACCAAGTGATTCCACAATTTGTTTCCTTGCGTCGGCCATTGCTCTTGACCTAGCTGTATATTCATCATTGCAAATGGGAGACACTCCCACAAAGTATCCATCCTTTATCTCCTCAACCCAGGATGGTTTCGGAATCTTAGAAATAGGCTTCTCACTCACCCATATTGACGAACAACCGGTCAAGAGAACCATGATGCTCGTAGTCCATACCACCTTACTTTTTATAGACATTATAGACATACTCACCTCTCCATTTTTACCTGTTAGAATAACTATTTTTGCTGTCATTTTCAAATCAAAATTGTGGTGAGGGTATTCTTCTGTCCTACTGATGAGTGTAAATCCGAGAACACCATAGTTCTTATTATATAAGAATAAGCACAGGATATCACCTTGTTTTGTTAAAGCAAATTTCTCTTATTAGGAAAAATGTTTAAAGAATTGGTGCAAAAGCTTGGAATGCCGGCGTTATTTTAATATAATTATCCGATTTTTTAATTAGAAAATGCCGATTTTTCTAACGATAAAAATAGTTAAGGGAATATGTGTAGGACTTTAAATTGTTTGAAAGAAACTAAACCAGAGAGTAGCGATAAAGGAAAGTGGTTTTATTCAAAAGGCCTGGAAAAGGTAGCTGTTAAAGAAACCTCTATCTCAAAGGTTAATGGTGAAAAGGGGAAATTGATTTATAGAGGAATAGACATTACCGAGCTTGTTGAAAAGTCCTGCTTTGAAGAGGTCGCTTTTCTAATATACAATGGCCATCTACCGACCAGGGAAGAATACAGGGAATTTTGCAAACAACTAAAAAATTTTAGCTTTATTGATGAAAAACTGATCGACTTTATCAGAACGATTAAAGATATAGAAGATTACATGGATATATTGAAGATAGTTGTCTCTTATGTAGGTTCTTTTGATAAGAATGATGAGAAACTTTTGGACAAAGCACTAAAACTGGTTGCGATGATGCCCGTTATCCTGAGTTTCGCATACAGGATTAAAAATGCAGTTGAACTTATTTTTCCTGATGAGAGTTTATCTCATGCTGGAAATCTTTACTATATGTTTACCGGAGAGAAACCTGATGAAGTAGTGGAGAGAATTCTTGATGCTGCACTGATTCTCCACGCTGAGCAAGGGATGAACGCATCAACTTTTTCTGCTCTTGTGATATCTTCCACGATGACGGACATTTATTCTGCTATTTCAGGTGCGTTAGGATGTTTGAAAGGCCCTCTGCATGGTGGGGCGAACAGAGAAGTCCTGGACATGTTTGACAAGATAGGCTCCCCGAAGAATGTGAAGAAATATGTTGAGGACGCCATAGCAAAAAAGAAGAAGATAATGGGGTTTGGCCATAGGGTTTATAAAACTTTTGATCCGAGAGCATTGATACTGAAGAAGTTTGCAATGGAGCTTCAGGGAAAATATAATTCTCCTTATCTTGAAATAGCGCTGGAAATGGAAAAAGAGGTTCTGGATAAGCTGGGGAAGAAATCAATTTATCCAAATGTTGATTTTTATTCCGGCATTGTTTATGACATGATAGGCTTCCCTCGCGAAGTTTTTACCTCACTTTTTGCTGTTTCCCGAGTGGTCGGATGGACTGCTCATATTATAGAGTACCGTTGTGACAATAGAATTTTTCGCCCCACTTCGATTTACACAGGTCCTACAGGGCTTAAGTATATACCATTTGAAGAGAGGTGATAATGGGAAAAACTCTTGTAGAGAAAATTATCTCAGAAAACGTGGGAAGGGATGTTGCCTCGGGGGAAATAGTGCTTGTTAGACCTGATATCGCTTTTGTTCAGGATGGAACTGGCCCTCTGATGATTAATGAATTTCAAAACATGCAATTCAAGGAAATAAAAGCACATAAAACATTCTTATTCTGTGACCACGCATTTCCGAGCCCTAGAAAGGAACTTTCAAATACACAAAAACAGATGTTTAAATTCTCAGAAAAATATAACTCAAAAATTTTTTACGCATGCGAGGGTATAAGCCATCAGATTATTTATGAAAATTACGCAGTTCCTGGAAATATAATAACTGGTGCGGACTCCCACACCTGCAGTCTGGGATGCCTCGGATGTCTGGCTACGGGTATGGGTTCCACAGATGTAGCCATTGCCTTTGGCCTCGGAAAGGTCTGGATGAAAGTACCAGAGACCATTAAAGTTAAGCTCGAGAAAACTCTAAAGACGGGAGTTACTGCTAAGGATGTTATTCTGTGTTTTATCGGTAAAATAGGTGCAGATGGAGCCATCTATAAGGCACTGGAGTTCACAGGGAGTTTCATTAAAAATACCACTATGGAAGAAAGATTCACTCTTTGCAATATGGCCGTTGAATGTGGCGCAAAAACTGGGATTGTACCTCCCGATGAGATTACTTTAAAATTCTTAAAAGAAAGGAACCGTGAGGTAGACATTTCATCACTTACTCCTGATGAAAATGCAGAATATAGCCAGGTGATAGAGATTGATGTTTCGGAAATAGAGCCAGTTGTTGCTTGCCCTCATAGAGTCGATAACATTAAAAAGGTTAAAGAGCTGGATAAGGTAAAAGTTGATCAGGTATTTATTGGTACCTGCACGAATGGAAGAATATCTGACTTAAGAATGGCTGCTGAGGTTATCAAACGACAGAAAAAATCATCGTGGGTAAAGTTTATCGTTGTTCCAGCATCCAAGGAAGTATATAAGCAAGCTATAAAAGAAGGCCTGATTGATATTTTTCTTGATTTTGGCGCTATGGTACTACCACCTGGATGTGGACCGTGTGTTGGTACTCATGAAGGAGTACTCGCGGATGGAGAGGTTGCATTATCAACTCAAAACAGAAACTTCAAAGGTAGAATGGGCAATCCCAATTCAGAAATATATTTGGCTTCTCCATTGACAGCTGCAGCCTCAGCTATAACAGGGTACATAACTGACCCAAGGGAGTTTCTATAAAAAGAGGGATAACAATGATATTAAAAGGTAGAGTTTGGAAATTCGGAGATTCTATTTCAACTGACGATATAACACCAGGTAGATTCTTTCATTTAAGGTCTAATTTACCAGAACTTGCCAAGCACACTCTTGAAGATGTAAGAGAAGATTTCGCTAAGAACGTTAAAAAGAATGATATAATAGTCGCAGGGAAAAACTTTGGGCTCGGTTCTTCCCGTGAACATGCCGCAAGAGTTTTCAAAGTCCTTGGTGTCTCGTGCATTATTGCAAAATCATTTGCAAGAATATTTTTCAGAAACTGTATAAATATAGGAATGCCACTTATTGAATTGAAAGAGGTAGATAAGATAAATGATGGAGATATTTTAGAAATTGAACTGGAGAACGGTATTATAAAAAATCAAACATCGAGTGAGTCATATAAATTTCTTCAGTTACCAACCTTCGTACTTAATATTGTAAAACACGGTGGTATAGAAGAAGTTATAAGAAAATTTGGGAATATAGAAGTTTAAAAACCTATAAAGAAAATATTGTTTCCATCAAATATCTTTTCTTCATTTTATAATTCAACAATTCTTCCAAATGCTTATCCCCTCTAACATTTCCCTTTATCCAATTTCATTTATCTTCTAATCTCTTTAGCATCTCGAGCTCCTAAACTAACTACCAAACTACATATCCTATACACAATTTTCATTCAAATCCACAGCCAGGCCCCCAAATTCCACGTTTGCAGTACCTCCAATATAATGATAACTACCCTTTAGGCTCTTTAAACACATCATTCAAGTACTAGCGGAGGCGGAGGGACTCGAACCCCCAAGGGCTAACGCCCGGCGGTTTTCAAGACCGCTGCCTTACCAGTTAGGTCTACGCCTCCGTTTTCAAATTTGCACGCAAATTTATACAAAAATCATCCGGCAATCAATACGTTCTTCTCATTCTCTATACATTTCATCAACTACATCAGCAAAATGCTCCAGAACAACTCTTCTCCTAACTTTCAGCGATGGAGTAAGCTCATTTTCCTCCATTGTAAGATCACGAGGAAGTATCCTGAATTTCTTTACCCTCTCAAAATTTGAAAATCTCTCGGTTCGCCTTTCGATCTCCTTTGAGATAAACTCCACGAGTCTTTCATCCCTTACAAATCTTTCGTAAGGTTCCATCTCAACCCCATTTTCCAGAGCCCAGCCTCTAATATTCTCTCTATCAAGGACTATGAGAGCTGAAATGAACTTTCTCCCATCACCGACCAGAATAGCTTCGGCAATATAGGGACTCTGCTTTATAGCATCTTCCACCGGCTGTGGAGCCACATTCTTGCCTCCTGCTGTAACTATAATGTTTTTCTTTCTATCGGTAATAAACAAAAAACCTTCTTCATCAAGATAGCCAATATCTCCCGTATGAAAAAAACCTTCTCCATCAATAACTTCTCTAGTCGCTTCTTCATTCTTATAATATCCTTTCATTACCTGTCCGCCCTTCACAAGTATTTCCCCATCCCTGGCAATCTTTATTTCTGTACCTGGAATTGCCTTCCCCACGGAACCCAACCTTACTCTACCCGGACCATTTAAAGTCAAAACAGGAGCGGTCTCGGTCAATCCATACCCCTCATATATCTTCATACCGGCAGCCCAGAAAAACTCCGCGATCTCTTTTGACAACGGAGCTCCGCCAGATATGAACCTTTCAAGCTTTCCTCCTGTAAACTCCCTGAGTTTGCTAAAAACCAGTTTATCAGCAACAGACAATTTAAACCTTTCAAGTGCATTCAGTTTAGCTCCCCCAACCTCTTTTTTAATACGTAACTTTCCGGCTCTCACTGACCAGTGGAAAATTTTCTTCTTTAACCTGCTGGCACTCTCTATATTCGTTAGAACACCCGAATAAATCTTTTCAAAAAGCCTTGGTACACTCACAAGAATTGTGGGAGAAACCTCTTTCATATTCTCTACAATCTTCTCCAGACTCTCCGCAAAGGCTATACTTGCACCACACAGAAAAGGGGTATAATATCCTCCCATTCTTTCAAGAACATGGCTTAAAGGCAAAAACGACAAAAATCTATCCTCAGGGACAATTTTAACTATCTTGGTACTATTCAAAATGTCGAACACAAAATTTCGGTGAGTAAGCATAACTCCCTTTGGCTTTCCAGTCGTTCCCGAAGTGTAGTTTATACACACAAGATCGTCGGGGCTTACCTCCTTCATAAGGCTGGTGAACGTAGCTAAACTATCCTCGTTTATCCTATCGGCATCTTTAATTAAATCTTGAAAGAAAACCACTCCGTCTGTCTGAAACTGTTCAAACGTAACAACTTTCTCAAACCTGCACCCAATTTTCTCTATCTTACCATATAGCTCTTCTCCCGATAAAAAAAGAATCCTCGGTCTGGCATCTTCCAGTATAAACCTGATCTGTTCCTCGCTCAAGGTGGGGTAGATTGGCACATTTATAGCTCCGATAGAGATAATTGCCATATCCGTAATTACCCACTCCTCCCGATTCTCAGAAATAATTGCCACATGATCACCTTTTCTGACACCCCAGGCATTGAGCATCAGGGATAGCTTTCTTACAATATTGCCTACCTTCCTATAGGATTTTTTCTCCCAGACCCCACCCCTTTTAGACATCAATGCTACTCTCTCAGAGAATCTGTCCACATTCTCAAAAAATAGTTCAGGGATGGTTTTTTCACACATATTTCCCCCACATAGCTTCATTCATTCAACACTTCCATTTCCGATTGAATTTACCGAAAAATTTGATTAATTTCCTACGATTATTAACAATCTATTGCCCTGGAGAGGTGGCCGAGTTGGCTTAAGGCGCTCGCCTGCTAAGCGAGTTTCTCGAGTAATGTCGGGAACCCGGGTTCGAATCCCGGCCTCTCCGCTAAAATGCCTGATCTTATCGTTTATACCTAAATAAAAAATGTAATTCCCAGTTACGATTTCTATAATGATAAAACGATAATACGGTAATCTACGGGAAGTGTTTGGCTGCCCAAAGTCGTTATACTAAAATTCAATATCGGTCAAAGGAAACCCATAGTAGGTATGGTAAAAGCAGATAGGTTGCAATATAGTGCTGTTTTCGTTAAAAATTACTATGGTTGCAATTATTGCAATTCAGAGAATAACTGTACCGA
>Ga0190359_1001481_pt1 | contig 14744 bp, 18 predicted proteins | sample 48721823_MG_FD_161269 | JGI IMG/M metagenome (GOLD analysis project Ga0190359, IMG submission 161269) | Hydrothermal vent microbial mat bacterial communities from Southern Trench, Guaymas Basin, Mexico - 4872-18-2-3_MG | ecosystem: Environmental > Aquatic > Marine > Hydrothermal vents >... | reverse complement strand
TACTTTTGGCGGCATATCCGGTGATTCCCTGAGATCAGGGTAGACTTGTTTCTCTAGAAGGGCTTTTGCGAATCTTCCATAAGGTTGGGCATATCTGATGAAATAGCTTCCTGCAGGATACTCCACGCCGTCTGCTGTGAAAGGCTCCACCGCCTTATCTACATCGACGTCACCCATCCTGAGAACCCAGACGAGCTCCGTAATTGCCGCAGGGTCACGTTGTGCTGCTGGGATAACAAATCCATAAGGGCCATTCACTGGATTCAATGCTCTTCTACCCATCTCAACTGTTCCCCTGAGCCACCGTTTTCTGAACTTTGCCGCTGTTTGGAGACACGCCATCGCTGCAGTGAACTCGTAGTCAACTATGTCTCTGAGGGTCCATCGTCCTCCCTCCCATGGGATTGGATGGTTCCAGCGAGCCTCATGTGGGTTGAAGCCTTGTCTTCCCTCTAGTTGGTCTTTTCTTAACTCAATTGGAGACGCGATATCTACAGAAGCAGCTTCAGAGAGAATCCTGATGCCTCCATGATAGTGCTGATATGCCCTAGCAGGCGTCCAGCCGTCAAATACCCAGTGAACCGCTACGCCTCCTTTTCCCTCCCTTGCTAAGGCATCTGCCATGCTGATTCCCATGAAGTTGACTCCACTCTGTAGGATTGGATCAACGTTGGGCTCCATTGGGTCAATGAATGGAGGCACATAGAATCTGGGGCCTGTCTTTCCCATTTGGTGTATGTCGTAGACTATCTGGGGGTGCCATACGTTATGGACTTTGGTGATTGTGTGCTGTGTTTCTTTCAGTGTGAACATGTACCAGTCTCGGTTATTATCATGTCCAGCGTATTTGTGGTAAACAAATGGAGGCCCACTGCCCTCATATTTTGTACCCAGATACTTCTCATACCACTCTACAACCATCCTGTTCCCATCAGGGTTCAAGGAAGGAACAAGCAAGAAGACCACATTATCAAGAATCTCCTTTACCTCGGCGGACTCACTTGTAGCCAACTCATGGACAAGATCCATGCTCATCTGGCTACCGCCAACCTCGGTACTGTGAATACTGCAGCTAATCATACACACAGTCTTCCCCTTCTCAATCAACTCAGCGACGTCCTCATCACTAAGCTCGACAGGGTTACTCAGCTTCCTCTGAATCATCCGCAACTCATCAAGATTAGCAATGTTTTCTGGGCTGGAAACCGTGGCTAAAAGGAACGGATTACCCATAGTTGTTTCACCAAGGTCTTCAACGATTACTCGTGGAGAAGCCTCGCCTACTTTTTTGAAATATTCAACTATCTCAGGCCAGTCAGCCAGTTTTTTATCGGTGCCAACTAAAAACCCAAGATGCTCCTTGGGCGATATTATAGATGTCATACTTGAAACTAGATTATTCTACTAGTTAAGCTCGACGAATAAACCTAAGAACATGGTACCGTATAGTTACGTTAATGGATGAAGACAACTGGGATAAATTGGACGAAGAAGAGGATGAAGAAGAGGGTGATTTCTCTGAACCAGAAACAACCACGTCCACAGAACCTACAAGCAACGACTATATGGCTGGGGCAATACTCGCCAATGGTATAATATGGCTATGGCTTCAGTCACTGCAGATGTTCAGTGGTTTCACCAGTAGAATAAGTCCAAGTATTCTAGCCGACTTCACCGCGGTTACCATTGTAATTGCTGGATTCATCTCATCCCAACAAGTAGCAAAAAGAAGTGAACGTAACCAGTTGATCGTTGCATTACGGTCAGCTTTGTATTCTTGGGCTGGGTCATTATTCATGATGCTTACTTCTCCGAATGCATCGATTACATTCTCCTTGATTCTACTTGTCTGTTTACTGGCTGGCGGTGTCCTAGGTAGTTATATGTTGATACAAATGAGGATTAATGAACGGAAAAGAAAGCTTCAGGCAAGCTCTTAAATCCGCCACTAATTAGAATAGATCATAACTCGTGAACACCATGTTTTGGGACGAAGAAATAACACAAGAAGAAGAGGAAGAAATCATCGAGTGGATCGCACACGAGTTCTATAAATACGGTTTAGAAACAGCTGGGATCATGTTTCTTGAAAGCATGAAACCCATTAGCAGATATGGTTCAAGCATGGGTCAGATATTCATCTCGCCTATGTTGCCCATTTTAGGCGACAACCTGATGATGAAGGGTGATAAAGCAATGCGTGTTTTCGAGAGAGATGAGAATGTTGAGAAGCTTATTCAGCGACTAGAAGATATGGCTGTTAACGGCATTGAAGATGAGAAGGAAACAAAAGAAGAACCTAGTAACAAGGAAGATGAGGAAGTAGTTACGGAAGAGAAAAAGGGGTGGAGGAGATATCTCCCCTTTTAGTATATTAATTGATAATTCTCGATATATTGTAATAAACATGCAATAAACAAGTTAATCTCAAAAAACAAGAATATCATTAAACACCAGAAATAAAAACAATTTTAGCCTTTATTTCTCCTTTTTTAAGCTCCATCATACAAAAAACATGAGCTAGAGACCCAAAAATGTCATAAAAATGGCTATATTTGAAAAAAGTATTATATATACTTAGCAATTATACTGAATTAAGTCTATCCTTCATCGTGAGTAGCCCGTATGTCGCAATAGCGATTATTATGGGTCTCGACGGTGAATAGGCTAAAATAAACGGAAGGAAAAACAATGGCAATTATAGTAGAAGGACGGTTGATGACATTCATCTTAATGATCATCTTCTTCGTCCTAATGTACTACTTCATGTCGATAAACAAAGAACAACAGTATACTATCAGAGCAATGCCAGCACTACAAGCCATACCTGAAGCCGTAGGAAGAGCAGCCGAGATGGGCCGCCCAGTTCTATGGACTCCAGGTATATCTGGTGCATTGAACAACTCATCGCAAGGACCACAGATCCTTGCCGCTATCAGCATCCTCGAGTATCTAACAGAGGAATGTGTCAAGGCTGGTGTACATCTTCAAGCGATTGTACCTCTACCAGACGCACTACCACTTATCGAGGAAACGATGAGAACAGCTTACCTCCGTGAAGGTAAGCCCGAGGAGTTCAACCCAGATCAGATTACTTTCATCTCAGAGCAGTCACCTTACCTAAGCGCAACTTTAGGCTACATGCAGAGATATGAGCCTGCGTCAAACATATTTGTCGGTGGCTTCTACTACGAGTCTGTAGTCCTTGGTGAAGCGGGTAACCACATTGGAGCGATGCAGATTGGTGGAACAAACAACACCCACCAGATGCCTTTCCTCGTAGCAACATGTGACTACATGCTGCTAGCAGAGGAGCTTTTCGCTGCAGGTGCGGCTATCAGCCAGAACCGTGACATGCTTGGTTCCATCAAAGGAGAAGACTTCATGAAAGTTATTCTGGTAGCAATTACAGGTGTTGGATTCATACTAGGTGCACTCAACATAACAATAATTGCTGACCTGTTAGGAATGTGATGAAAAATGTCGAATGTATTAAAACAAGAAGCCGTATACGCGGTAACAGGAATAGTTACCATCTTAATGCTAGTTGAATACTTCTTCTTCGCAGATACTCAGATCTGGGCTGAGACAATCCGAACATGGGCTGTTATAATCTATAACATCTCACTCGGTCTAGGAGCCGCAAGGCTGCTAATCTCGCACAGCGCAAGAGTATCAAAGAAGGGTAGAGACTGGCAATTCAGTGGTTTACTACTCGGACTTTTCGCGATAATGCTTCTTACAGGATTCGCAGGTTACATCATGACAGGTGTACAAACAAACAACGGAATATACAACTGGATGTTTAACTACATCTATACACCACTAGGTGCCACATTGTACCCAATTACCGGCTTCTATATTTTCTCAGCAGCCTATCGTGCATTCAGAGCAAGAAACATAGACGCAGCCCTCATGCTAATTGCAGGCTGCTTCGTCATGCTCAAGAATGCACCAGTTGGTGAGGCAATATGGATCGGTTTTGCTACTATTGGTAACTGGTTCCAGTTCACTGGACAAGTACCAGGAATGAGGACATTCGCAATTGTAGGCGCATTAGGCCTGATTGCATATGGCTTCAGGGCACTACTGGGTAAAGAGCGTGGATTCTACGCGGGAGGCGGCGAGTAAAATGAGCGCACTCAGTAAACTAGCCGATATCGATCGCAGGGTATTCTATTGGATACTCTTCATCGCTCTCATGGTTCCATTCCTAAACCCAATTGGTTTCCCCATCACAATCGCGCCAAACACACAAGATCTCTATGACGGGATCACAGGCGACCAAGTCGATGAGGGAGAAGTATGGATAATCAACTTTGGCTACGGCGTAAGCGCATGGTCAGAGTGTCACCCAGCTGTTACAGTTTGTACAAAAGCACTGTTCAGAGAGGGCGCCAAGATAATATTCATTGGTCCCCACTATGACGTTGAGTTAACTTACAATAAGCTACAGGATACCTGCAGAGAAGATTTCGCTACAAAGGAATATGGCGTTGACTATGTCTTCCTAGGCTACTTCACTGGTGGTGAATCAGTAGTTGCCCAGTTAGCTTCAGACATCGCAAGCGTCTTCCCACAAGACCACTTTGGAACTCCGATAGGTGATATTCCAATGATGGATGGTGTTGAGGACGTACATGATATCGATGGCGTGCTTTCCTCAGACACAGGCGACTACGGTGGTCACTTCATGACCCAGTGGCAAGGCCCCTACGGAACCAAACTAGCAGAAGTTGGAATCGCAATGAACGGTTCAACCGACCTACCAAGATGGCAGGCAGGTAACTTCTTCGGCGTAAGCGTTGGTTCACGAGGCGGTGCAGAGCTAGAACTACTCATTGGAGAACTTGGAGAAGCAACAACTGCAATGGACAGCATTAGCGTAAGCCACTTGCTACTAGTATTAGCAATTATAATAGGAAACCTCGGTACAATTACCGAAAAACTAGGAGGCAAAGAGTAATGGCATATCCAACAGCAACCCTGGACGTAATCGGCCTTTGGGTCGGATGGTTCTTGATGCTAATGATTTACAGCTATCCGCTGTACAAGGAAAACGTTGCCTATCGAGCTGCTGAGCATATGTTCATCGGCGTTACTTTGGCGATTACCATAATCACCAACTTTAGTAACGTCATGAGAATGTGCATCACACCCCTTACACAGGGAAACATCTTGATGATAGTACCCTTGGTACTTGGACTCTTGATGTTCACGATGCTAATTCCAGAATATAGATGGCTTAGCCGATACCCAGTAGCATTACTGGTAGGCGCAGGCTTCGGTCTAGGCATCCGTGGAACTATCAAGCCTAACTTGCAGGACGCGATTATCGACACCATCACGGCTCCAACAGGAGGCGCTATGATCGATTGGTTCAACTACCTTTACGTAGCTGTAGGATTAATCTGCAGCATCATGTACTTCATGTTGACATTCGAGCACAGCGGACCACTCAAGGCGCCGACTAGAATAGGACGTCTGTTCATCATGGTAGGACTTGGAGCCTACTTCGGTAACACCGTACTGTTCAGGTTCACGATGTTGACAGGTAGAGCGCAGTACTTCCTACAAGTGCTGAAACTGATACCGATGTAACACAACCCCTTTTCTTTTACAATTCTTTTTCAAAACACGTTTAACCAGAGAGAACACAAGGTTAGATGAAAGCCATGGAGCAAAACAAACTAGAGGCGTTCCTTGAAGAGAAAAACATCTCTCCAAAAGCAAAACTTGAGGCATATCTAGCTACAAGCCTTAATCTACGCCCAGCAAGCCAGATCACGATACCAGCAGAGTTCCCAAGTGGACTCCAGATGGGTCATCAAATAGATGAGATCGTTCAACCTCAAATGACACAGCTTCAACAAATACGGGATTTACGTGCCCGCGCCATGGCGGTTCAGACGTTAAAGAAGCTTCTAGAGAAACAGTTTGAGACCATAGTGGAGGACTCTGATGAGTACCGAATTCATTATGATTGGGCGAAACAACTGGAACTAAGAACCAATCAAATCAAGGTTCGTCCAACCGTCCACGAGTTATATTTCTATAAGGAAAGAAAAACGGGCGGAAAAATCAACAAACTCATGCGTGAACGCGAGAAGATAAGGAGAAAGGTTCAACGCAAGCCGGGTGAAAACGTAAACAGCATCAGGTTCGCGTATCCCGAGGAATTTGATTACAAGTGGCTTCTGAAACTTGGCACAGAACTGGGATATCCTGAATGCTGCGTCAAACAATATGCAGAGGACCGAAAAAACAACATAAACGTGGAGGCTAGGGCTGCACAGCAACTTGTAGAGCAAGTGAAGGAGACTGAGGTAGATACCCATGTCTATTATACTGGCTATTTCTTCCCCTGTAACCCACAATGCGAGAACGCGTTGAAACAGGGGTACAAGTGGCAGGAAACCTTTGACGAGTTACACGAAAAACTGGGTGAACTCTACACTCAAAATATCTATGTGAACACAGAGCTTGTTCTCCGACAACCAGAGCTCATCCAGAAATACCTAGCTCAGTTCAAACCCAAGACTAAGGATTAGGATAAGGCGGAGGATATTCTCCCTGCTCCACCTCTATTCGTTCAACCTTAAAGACCACTGGACGCTCAGAGTCAGGACAACTATAGTAAACGATCTTATCCATATAGTCCCACGGCTCAGTTACATCCCTTGTCATAGCACTTGTTAATGGCAGAATTGCGCTGAAGGCTGCAAGGCAGACACTATCTGTTTCTTCAAGAAGAAGTCTACCCGGGTTTCCTGTTACTGTCATCTTATCTCCTACCTTGTACATCTTGCAGGGTCCAGTGACATGGGTTGGGTTCCCGTCGATGCTTTTTGGTTCGCCTACTTCAACTACTGTGAAAACGACTTTGTACATGGTGTTTGATGGATTCTGGATTGTAAAAGGTTTAAGATTCCCTTTGTTGGGTATATTTATACGCTGTGAGAATCTACCGTTGCTAAAATGCAGTATCATGTAGTCCTCACCGAGATATGTAACAAGCAGTGCACTTACTGTGGTGGTACTCGACATATCAACGGCATACCATTGAATGTTACTTACGCCATCGAAGACCTAATCGCGTTTCTAGCACAGGATCCTGAGCCAGTTATCGGGTTCTATGGCGGTGAACCCCTTCTAGCAATGGATTACATGTACGAGATAATGGACAAGATACCCGCAAAAGCATTTACACTTCAAACTAACGCCACTAAACTCGACCAAATCGAAGACAAGTATCTGCATAGGCTGGATGCGATTCTTGTGAGTATTGATGGCGGTAGATGGGTTACTGATAGCTGCAGAGGCGAGGGAACCTATGATCTTGTTACATCTAACCTCTTAGAGGTTGAAAACCGGGGATATAAAGGTGATATTATTGCCCGTATGGCTTTCAGTAAGAACGGGGACATCTATCGAGACGCATCCTATTTGCTGAACACCAAATCTCCCTATTTTGATCACGTGCACTGGCAGCTTGATGTATTCTGGTCCGAGTTGGAGTCATGGACAGACCTAGAAGGATGGCTCAAAAGGTACGAGAACGGTATCACCAAGCTAGTCTCTGATTTCGGGGCATCATTCAAGACAGGCAAACCACTGGGCATCGTACCATTTATTCCGGTGTTCAAGACCCTCCTCACAGGCATAGAGACTCCACACATACGATGTGGGTCAGGTTCAACGAGCTTTACAGTTATGACCAATGGTAGAATCGATGTATGCCCCATCGCACCAGAACTACCCTACAGTAACGTGGGGCATATCAAGGCATCGAAGCCAGAGGAACTCCGAGGGGTTCTCCCAGTTGGTCCACCTTGTACCGAGTGTGATGTGCAGGGAATATGTGGTGGAAGATGTTTGTTCTCGAATCAGACTATGTTCTGGGGGCTTGACTGGTTCAACAGGGTATGTGATACAATTAAGCATATGATTAATGAGCTTCGTAAACAGGTGCCAGTCGCAGAGAAACTAATCGATGATGGAGTTCTTGATGCCTCTGTTTTTGATTATCCTCCGATCAATAATGGCTGCGAGATAATTCCCTGACAATCATAAATAGTGCTTAGCGCAACAATATCTGTCACCCATTGGAGTACCTAGATACTGTTCTCAACTCATTTCCCGTCGATACGGGCTCAACTAAACGACTCCCTCTCAGAGACACCAGCGAAACCACACGAATATACCGGGTTGAAGCAGAAAAATCGCCAATCCTATGGAATATACATGGACAATTCTACTTGATTGATACGCCTGCTGGTCGCAAAATGGCTTGTTTTCCCCATCTCGTATCTGGTGAGTTATCCGATCTATGCCTTGAGGCAGCCCATGAGTTCAAGAAAACACTTAATGAACTTGGTTTAATCTCTAAAAACTCAGGTATATTGCATATTCTCCGTGGCAGCGGAGGATACATGGTTGATAGAGCATTACCCGATTTGCCTTTGACCAACATACGAACCCAGTACATGGAAGACGGGTATAGGGCACACTCTGATGATTCAAGAAGAATTACTGTCACCTACAGCGACTATAAGTCAACAGAAATTGATACACTAGTGGTACCCGATACATATGCAACAGGTCGCAGCGTCGAAGCTGCTCTAAGATACATGTTCCGACAAGGGCTAAGTCTCGAAAAAGTGGTCTTATACGGTTTTATTGCCTCTGCTGGAATAGAGCGCGTCTACAAGCTCCTATCAGAGTATGGGGTTGAACTAGTTGTATTTGCTATCTGCGACATCACTCAACTATACTCAAACAACTATGACATGCCCCTCTATGGTTTAGATGAACACCTCTACAAGGAAACTGGCAAAATCAAGCCTCTAGGCTCAGTAGTATCCTTGGAAACCTTACGAGACATGCTACCCCACTATGTCCCGGGAATGGATCAACCCGGAGACTGGAGCGAACGACACACAAACCTATACAATGGCTATGGTGAGGAAACCGGGGATATCAAGGGGCACTTGGAGAAATCAATTGAATTAATCAAATCACTGGATGAGTTGAACCGAAAACAGCCTTGGTACAATGATCAAATCAGAAAAATAACGGAAAAGGAGATTACGAGTCTCCAGAATCGAATCTACTCGCTCCACTGATAATTACTGAACTCGATAGCCTTCAACACCTTTTGCCCGAAATCCTCGTCCCGGCACTCAAAGGTATACATTACGAAGCCATCGTATGCGAAGAAATGCATCCTACCTCTATGATATATGATACTTGGTTTCGCAATATTCACTAGTTCAAGGAACTCTGCTCTTCGGAATTTTACCCTGTAACTGCTTGCAGTCACTGATGCTGCGGCTGTTGTTCCCGCTGTAGCCACTAGTTTTCACCTCTCATCTCATCATCAAAACTATACACGTTCTCTATTGGTTCATTGAAGACCTGCGCTATCATCCACGCCAGTCTCAGACTGGGGTTATACTTGCCTTTCTCCATAAACAAAATAGTCTGTCGTGTGACATCAACTAAATCTGCTAACTGTTGCTGTGTAAGCCCATGTTTCTCCCTTAGTTCTTTGATCCGCGTCTCCACGGGGTTACTCTCCCTTGTAGTTGGCGTGGTAGAGCCATGAAAGTAGGAACACTAACCAGCTTAGATAGACTACGTACATGAGTAGTTTTCCTACTGGAATTCCTTCTAACGGTCCACCCATTTGACTGAATAGCAAGGAAGCGCTTAATCCCGCGTTTACTGTCACGAAGGCGTTTCGCGCTGCTTTGCTAAACATGCTACTCATGCGTTCATCGTAGAGTTTCTCCCATTTCAGACCAATGACGAAGCTGAAGCCTATACCCGCGGTGAGTCCAAGCATAATATCTCCTGCTATGTATCCGAAAGCTAAGCATCCCAGTATGCATGTGCCAAGTAAGCCCCATGAAACTGTTCTGCGCTTCTTATCTTGGATGATTTCCTCACCCGAGAACGCTCTACCGAAGGCTACCCCGTATGCTACTCCCATGCCTGCGCCTACCGCGATGTTGTCTATTGCGAGTCCTACTCCAAATCCGAGTATCATGCCCACTATCATTCCGACGAGTCGGGCGTTTCTTTTGTTTTCCATCTTTTTCACCATGTAAACTATTTCTAACGTTAAGTATTTCTAACGTTAACTCTTTTTAACATTTCGGTAAAAGGCTACTGAACCTCCAGCAACAAACCAGAAAATCAAGAAAAAACAGGGAAAAAGAAACACAAAACCCCTAAATGCTTATTGTCTCAGAATTATGAAACGTAAACACCCCAAAAATGCCTTACTTTCATATCCTCCGCGCTTTCAGTACCATGACTACCCTTACCAGACTCAGGATCAACATGAGTGCCATGATCAGGCAAGAACGCGATCACTCGATCAACGCCCTCATATCTCTTGTTAAAGGCATCAGCTAGCATTTTGAATGCTATTAGATGGCGTCTGAAAGCCTCTATCGCTGCTGGGTCTGTTGGGGTGGAATCATGCATGAGGTCATCATATTCCTGATTATAGGCTACGATCAGGTCATAGTCCTCTTTTTCAAGTAGTTCTAAGATCCGACTGTTTACTTCTGGATCGTATTTTTCTGTGTAATAGTCGATCTTCCTGTCTCTAAATATGAGATCAATGCTACACTCCTTGACAGCTACAAGAGCCACCTTCAAACCAGCGTTATATGCGGCATCAAACAGAGTCTCAACGGTGAGCACTGGCTTCATGTACTTGATGATTCCATGTTCAGATGGCTTCATACCAGTGAACATACTTCCATAACATACCGGAGTATAGCTTGGAACCATACTTCTAACTGGTACCTGTATTGGAGCTTCAGCTATAACGTCCTTGAACTCTGGTTTATGGGCTTGGAAAAGCCATTCTCCGATGGCGTCTGGAGCGAATAATAGTGCTTTCTTGATTGTTTTTCCTTTGGCTGCTTTAATGATCTCTTCAATGGGTTTTGCAGATGCGCCTTCTGGTGGTTTAAATCCCATTAGTTTACTAACTGTGGGTGTCACGGAGTCAATACCATACATGGTTTTTGATGGTCATCTGTGGGTAAATCTTTTTTCATCCCCCCCAGAAACAATGTGTATATATAGAATATATATCCTATATAGTTAGAACCTCTATGATGTCCCTAAACCAACAATTAATTACCGTATTCAAACTTTGTCTAGCCCTAACACTAGCAGGTGTAATCGGTTATGAACGAGAAAAATACAGCAAACCAGCCGGACTTAGAACCCACATGATACTATCAATAGGATGTACTATACTCACAGTACTCAGCTTCGACGCATTCCCATTACCTACAGACAACAGCCGAATAGCCGCCGCAATTATAACAGGAATAGGATTCATCGGCGCAGGCACAGTACTCCAAACAAGAGAAAGAGTCGTAGGACTTACCACAGCAGCATCAATCTGGTTAACAGCATCAATTAGTCTTGCAGTGGGAACAGGCAATTATGTGATAGCAATAGCAGGTACATTACTAGGATACTTGGTACTGGAGAGTAAGCCGTTTCAGTTTAAAAAAGGAGAATAAAGAAAGAAAAATGGCTCGAGGTTTACTCGAATAGATATACTATGTGTACATTCACGGTTACGCTTAGATCGCCGCTGGTGATAGGAGTTGAGACATAGCTCTTTGCCATATCCACACTTGCTTCAGCGTAGCCATAGTCATAGCTTCTTACAGGAGTATAGCTGCTCTCAGTTACACTCTGAACACCTGAGATGGTTAGTCCGAGGGTCTCAGCGATTAGATCTGCCTTGTCCTGTGCGTCAGTGATTGCCGCGATGTATGCATTGGTTTTTAGTTCCTCACGCTTTGCGTCACTTAGCTCAAAGGAGATTCCGTTGATTGAGTTTGCGCCATTATCAGCTGCTGCATCAATAACGTCACCTACCATGTCTAGGTCCTTGACTGTAACTTGTGCTAGGTTGGTCACACTATATCCTGTGAACTCTCTGCCTTCCTCTGTCCAGTCATACTGAGCATAAACACTGTAACTAGTGGTAACAATATCATCTTCATCGATTCCAAGGGCTTTAACCGCGTTGATAACTTCAGTCATCAACTCAGCGTTTTCCCTGATAGCCTCCTCGGCCGTCTCCGCTATGGTCTCCACTCCGAGATTTATCACTGCTTGATCTGCCTGTGCGGTTGCCACACCTGCACCTGATAGACTGATGGTTTTAAGATCAGAACTGGTTGCCTCAGCTACTCCGGCATAGAGGGTTGAACCGCTTACACCGACACCAGAGGGGAACCTGAATCCCGCTGGTAGTCCTGTTGTTACTTGTTTAACCATTCCTGGTTTGTAAGCTATGATTGCACCTGCCAAGATTATACTTAGGCAGATGGATGCGACCGCGAATGTTTGTTGATTCTTATTCATTTGTCGTCAGACATTCAGATGCCTGTGCGGGATATATACCCATCAAATAGAACAGGTGTTCAAAGCCTTAGAACAAGGCTAATAGTCCTTGTATTCAAGGAAGGAATCATAGATTTCTTGAGCTCTTTCCTTGAGACTCTCGGGCATATGCTTATCGTTCTTGATGTCCTGTTCAAGTTGTGCCATTCTGTGCTTTAACCAGTAATAGTCTTCAAGAATCAGGCTATATCCCAATTCATAATCTGTTGCTTTGAGATGTGCATCATAGATCGTTTCTTTCGAAACCGATTTTATTGTCTTTGGATTTATCTCGACCCCTGCATCTTTTAATCCACTGATTTCAATGATTGAGTGCAGAAAGAGGTACTCGTTTCCCAACCGGTCACGGAAGGTAATCTCAGAGTCCTTAAAGTTATCACCTGTAAGATAATCGTATAGCTCTCTCGGTGTGCATGTGTTTAATTCATATTCAATCTCGTTCAGTAGTTCTACTACTTGATTGAGTCTGAATTCAATGATTTCAGCGATTTCCTCAAAGGCTGGGGCTGCCATGTAGAAACAGCAGCCCTCTGTATGTTTAAAATTAGCGGAAAAACATTGAGAAGAAAGCTAACGTTTGCCTGGTGTAGGGATATGCCAGTCATATCCTCTTTCGGTGACCACGTATTCAGGCCAAGGCAAGTCAATAGGTGGATTCCACTCTGGATCAAGCTGAGGTGTCTCATACTCTTCCTTGATACGTTTCTCCCACTCATCCTTACACGCCTTGAGCTTGGCAGGGTCTTCAGCTAAGTCCAGCAAGGTTCCGCTAATAGCTTTACCCGCAGTATAGATTGTTCTGTCAATTGGACCCTTGACGCCACCTAGATAATAGTGTGGCCATCTTGGCAAGCGTTCACCGGGTACACTGATCTGTGGTCTGTAGACCTGTATCCAGACACCAGGGCAGTGCCACTGGAACTCTACATAGTCATCGCTGCCGAATTTCTTCTGGTGGCTCGGTATGACGCTTCTCCACATCTTCTCCCACTCCTCTGGGGTCGTTAGTTTCTCGCTGAGAGGCTCCTTCTGCTCGGGGTAGCCTAGGTTTCGTAGAAGCTCGTTAGCTATCTCTTTGTCTTCTTTTGTGAATTTTGGTGGTCCAATTAGCTCAAGGTTCTCATAAGCTAAATCGGCTAACGCTTTGTTGAATAAACCGGTCCTTTGTTTTGTGATCCAGCGAACAGTAAGCTTGGTGCCAGTTATCTTGGCAACACTTTCAGCGTTATTGATGAGTACTTTTGCGATCTGTTCCTGTTGGGTTAGGCTTGGGCTTCTGAAAGCGAATTGAATTATGCCTAGTCTGGGTGACATATTATCTGCTGTGGCTTGCCCAGCCGCCATAACCGCCTCGTTCATTGTCCAGAGACCCGTGTTTGGCAGCATCGCCTCCTTCAGGTACTTGGTGGATGTATACATCAAGGTTACAGCATCCAGTGCCCCGGGGGCACGCGCATTACGAGGCAAATCATCAGCGTAGGAGATCCACTTTTCGGGTTCATCACATTCAAAAACGAATGCAGCGTTCCAGTAGCTACCCCACTGAGTCTCATACATGACAGTGGTTGAACCTCTAGGGTGCCATCCGACCATGGCGTCAAGTCCATCGAATCTTCCTTTTGTAGCGAACCAGCTCTTGGCGCATACCTTCTCGGCAGGTGTACCGAATACCTTGATGGTTCCCTCTATTCCATGTTCTTCCATAGCGTGTTTTGTGGCTACTGCTCCAATCAATGAACCAGTGCCCAAGGCGCTGTGAGGGTCTGTGTGTCCCGCTCGGTATGGGTTTGTGGCTGATCTGTATGGTACTTGGTCTTGCCAAGCTGATGGTACGGCGTCGTATTCAGTGTATGTGCTGAGGACTGGTTTCCCCTCTCCCCAAGTCGCCTCATATGCGGTGGGCATTCCCGCTACACCGTGGATTACATCAAAGCCTTCTTTTCTGTGGAAATCAACGAATGCTTTTGCTGACTTGTACTCACGGAAACTGGTCTCAGCATAATTCCATATGAGTTGATGGAAATCAGATATCCTCTCGGCGTTGTCATCGATCCAATTAAAAGCCGTTTTTTTTGCTTCAGTTAGCTTCGTCAAAACTTGTTCACGAGTATCTACGGTCAAATGTTGTATAAAACAATACTAGCCATCGCTATTTCTAGGTGAAAATGAAAAAAAAAGAATAAAATAGAGAGGGTGTTTACCTTGCTTCCTGAAGAACCTTTTTGGTCTCTTCTGGGAAGTCTCGGAGCAGGTTTCCAAGGACTACTTTTGCGACGTATTCTTTGAACTCTGCC
>Ga0190359_1001475_pt1 | contig 14769 bp, 15 predicted proteins | sample 48721823_MG_FD_161269 | JGI IMG/M metagenome (GOLD analysis project Ga0190359, IMG submission 161269) | Hydrothermal vent microbial mat bacterial communities from Southern Trench, Guaymas Basin, Mexico - 4872-18-2-3_MG | ecosystem: Environmental > Aquatic > Marine > Hydrothermal vents >... | reverse complement strand
CACCCATACGGGTATCCAACACACTCTGGGGCGACGGTATCTCTGAGAACACCGGAGAGTCAAAGATAGATGCTTCAAGCCTATTCATCACACCCTCCCTCACTTTGTTGAAGAAGTCTAAGTGAAAATTCAGCTGACCAAGTGGGCCACAGACGAACTGAATCCATGAAGCATAAGCCGCCTCTGCGCGAGCGCCAGTAAGACGGCGTTTGCCCAGGCCCATAAGAGCTATCAGTGTATGCCCGCTAGCTAACTCAGTATATCACATACCAGCCAGAATCTGGAGATAGCCAATTCCAGAGGGTCACGTTCATGAAGCCGACCAGAAGGGTCGTCAGAGTAAACGTAACCACAGGCTAGTCTTGGTGTTTCAATAGGCATTGGGAATCAAGACATAGCACCGTGGCCAGGGTCTTTTGCTCATCGCCAAAATCCAGAAACCCGTTATACTTCGAGATGTATCGCAAATGTATATGGAGGCTGGGACGTGTTTAGAGAGACGTTATATTGGCTGGCCAGGCCCGTGCTTGGGCTGTATAGCCGACTTCTGAAGTTGAATGTATACCGCCACGAGCGGCTCCCCAAAGGGGCGAAGATCATTGCTGTGAACCATCCCAGCACCTCCGACCCGTTCCTGATTCTGAAAGTTACCGATGAGCCAGCCCGAATCCTGGTGATCAACCATGCTTTCAACGTTCCTATCTTTGGCACCTACCTGAGACAGGCCGGGCACATTCCAGTGATCCCTGGCCAGGGCCGCAAAGCGTTCGACGCTGCCGAAGCTCACCTCCGCAAGGGCGGCACATTGATCATCTTCCCAGAAGGACACCTCAGCCCACCTGAAGGGGGGTTCCGGGAGCCCAGATCGGGCATGGCCCGGCTGGCGCTGTCAACCGGTGCTCCCATTATCCCGGTCGGCATCAGTCTATCCCCCAGGGGCCTCTGGCATGTGCAGAGCGCCATGGGCGATGAGTGGGTGGAAAGCCGTTGGGCACTTCACGGGCCCTACGGCGTGACGTTCGGCAAGCCGCTACAATTCGAGGGGGATGTTGAGGACCGCAACAGGGTAAGGCAGATCTCACGTTACGTCATGCAACACATCAGGGAATTGGCCCATGAGAGCCAGGAGCGGCTGAGTGTGCCGCATCTCTGGCCCTCGATTCTGGAGCCACTGCGACCTCGATAGTGCCCAGATTCAACTAGTGACGGCGACGCGCCAGCTCTGCGCGCACATCATCCAGAGATAGACCTCGATATGCCAACAGCACCAGCAAGTGGTAGAGGAGATCTGCTGCCTCCTCTATCACTCGTTGGTCACTTTGTCCCTTGCCAGCCAGGATGACTTCAACGGCCTCCTCTCCCACTTTCTTGAGGATCTCATCACCATTGGCCAATAATCGCGCCGTGTACGACCCAGGTGTCGGACAACGCTTGCGCGTCTCGATGACCTCGCCGAGTTCGTCCAAGATATCACGCATCAGGTCTTCCCTCCCGCTGCCACATCCTTCGGAAGAAACAACTCTGGGCCCCCGTGTGGCACGCGGGGCCAGCCGGTTCCACCTTCAGAAGCAGCGTGTCCGCATCGCAGTCCACCCAGATCTCACAGACCCGTTGAACATTGCCCGATGTCTCACCTTTGTGCCACAAGCGTTGGCGGCTGCGGCTCCAGAAGTGGGCCTCGCCGGTCTCCAGCGTCAACTCCAAAGACTCCGCATTCATCCAGGCCACCATCAAGACCTGCCCCGTGTGGACATCCTGGAGCACCGCGGGGATCAAGCCCCGGTCATTAAACTTGAGCTCAATAGGCTCCATCATTCGCTCCTTACAGTCGCACTGGAATCCCACGATCGCGCAGGTACGCCTTGACCTCACCGATCGTCAGGACATGATCGTGGAAGAGCGACGCAGCCAGCGCCGCGTCGGCTTTCCCCGCCGTAAGCACCTCAGCAAAGTGTTCTAACGTACCCGCTCCACCGCTGGCGATCACGGGCACCGACACCGCCTCGGCCACAGCACGGGTCAGAGCGATGTCGTACCCCTGCAATGTCCCGTCGCTATCGATACTGGTGAGCAAGATCTCACCGGCCCCCAGCTCCACCCCCTGCACACACCAGGCAACGGCATCCAGCCCGGTTGGGATGCGGCCACCGCTGATATAGACCTCCCAGCGCGGCGGCGTGCTGGATACGCACTTGGCATCAACTGCAAGCACAATGCACTGGCTGCCAAAATGCAGCGCCCCCTCCGTGAGGATCTCCGGCGTCCGCACGGCAGCGGAATTGATACTTACCTTGTCCGCCCCTGCCAGCAGCAAGTTCCGCACATCATCGATCGTCCGCACGCCCCCGCCTACCGTGAAAGGCATGAAGACCTCAACCGCCACCTGTCGCACGACGTCGATCATGGTCCTGCGCCCCTCGTGCGTCGCAGAGATGTCAAGGAAGACCAGCTCATCAGCCCCCTGAACGTCATAGACCCTCGCCTGCTCCACAGGATCTCCAGCATCGCGCAGGTTGACAAAGTTCACGCCTTTGACCACACGACCGTCTTTGACGTCGAGACACGGAATGATCCGTCTAGCCAGCATCCTCACCCTCCGATACCTGCGCCACGGCCAGCGCCGCGGCAAGATCGACTTGGCCCTCGTAGAGAGCGCGTCCGATAATTACGCCCGCAAGGCCTGCGTCCCGTGCATCACGGACGTCCTGAAGCGTCCGGACGCCTCCTGAAGCGATGACCTGCAGATGGGATATGGAGGCAAGGCCCGCGGAGGCTTTGACGTTGACGCCTGTACCCATCCCATCCCGCGCGATATCAGTATGGACCACCCAGCGCCCACCCATGGTGGCCCAGCGCTGGGCAAGGTCGATCGCCAGCAATCCAGTGGAACTCCGCCAACCCCGCGCATGCACGACGCCATCCCGAGCATCAATCCCCAACACCAGATGCTCGGGCCCGAAACGCGCCAACGCCATCGCAACAAACTCAGGAGCCTCGATGAACGCCGTGCCAATGACCACACGCGCCACACCAAGCTCGAGCGCGCTCTGGAGCGAAGTCATGTCACGGATGCCCCCTCCAAGCTGCACCTTGACCGCAACCTGGCTCAAAATGCGCTGAAGCGCCGCCAGATTGGCCCCCGATTCCTCTCCAAAAGCACCGTCCAGGTTCACCACATGCAGCCACTGCGCCCCTTTCTGTGCCCATAAAGAGGCAACATCGGTTGGGTCCTCAGCATACATGGTCTCGCGCCGCGGATCCCCCTGGCGTAACCTGACCACTCGCCCACCCCGAAGGTCAATCGCTGGAAAGACCTCAAAACTCCTCATGGGCTCGCTCCTCCCCGTCTGCGAGCTGGACGAAATTCCGCAACACCTGAAGCCCCACCTGCTGACTTTTCTCTGGATGAAACTGCACACCAAAGAGGGCTCCCCGTCCTACCATCGCCGGGAAGGGAGAGCCGTAGTCAGCCGTCGCCAAGATATCCCTAGGGGCTGCATCACAGTAGAAGCTGTGGTTGAAGTAAGCCCAGGCGCCCTGCGGCACCCCACGCAGCAAGGGCGTGTCTCGCACCGAGCGGATCTGATTCCATCCCGTGTGCGGCACTTTTAGAGGCGACGCGACCTCAAACCGCACCACCCGACCCGGTAACAGGCCCAACCCCTCGCGTCCGCCAAGCTCCTCGCCATACTCGAACAGCACCTGCATCCCCACACAAATACCCAAGAAGGGCGTGCCACGAGCCACCACCTCCAACACAGCCTCAACCAACCCCAAACGCTCGAGGCTGTCCATACAGTCGGCGAAAGCCCCCACACCCGGCAATACCACCTTGTCCGCACTCGCCACCACGGTGGGGTCATGAGTCAGGGAGACCTCAGCCCCCACGGCCTTGAGTGCCTTGTGGACAGAGCGCACGTTACCGGCACCGTAATCGATGAGAGCGATCATCCCAACACCCCTTTGGTCGAGGGTACCTGGTCTCCCCGCCGAGGGTCAAGCGAAGCGGCGATGGATAGGGCCCGGCCCAACGCCTTGAAAAGTGCCTCTGCTTTGTGATGATCATCCCGACCGTACTCCACACGGGCATGGATGTTGGCTCTGAGTGCAACAGACAGGGACTCGAAGAAATGTTCCAACAGGGTCACTGGCAGCCCCCCTACTTCATGGCCCGTCCAGGGCACCTGGACGACCGCATAAGGCCGCCCAGAGAGGTCAACAGCCACAAAGGCCAGGGCCTCGTCCATCGGCACATAGGCAGCGCCAATCCGCACCAGGCCCCGGCGCTCTCTCAATGCCCTATCCAACGCTGCCCCCAGGGTCAGCGCCACATCCTCGACCGTATGGTGCGGGTCTACCTCCAGATCCCCTTGGGCTCGGATCGTCAGATCCATCAAGCCATGCACCGCCACATGATGCAGCATGTGGTCGAAGAACCCCAGACCCGTCGCGATCTCCGCCCGGCCCTGGCCATCGATCTCAACGGTCACTTCGACTTGCGTCTCGTTCGTCTCGCGCGAAACCTCTGCTCGTCGCATCTTTTCCCCCCAAAAAAATACACTACACCCAGCGACGTAACACGTTGATAACAGCCTCGGTGTGCTCCGGCCGCCCCACTGTGAATCGCACATGATCCCGGAGACGGGGTGTGCGATAGTACCGTATCAAGATCCCTTCCTGCTCGAGATCCTGTTTGAGTCCTTCCGCCTCACGTCCGGTCACCCTGCACAGGATGAAGTTCGCCCGTGAAGGATAGGGCTCCAGGTAGGGAATGGCCTTCAATAGCCCATAGAACCGGGCTCGCTCCTTCACGATCCGCGCCACTTTATCCTGCAACCACGCCAGATCCTCCAACGCGGCAATCGCCGCCGCCGAGGCGGCGACCGACACATTGTAAGGTTGCTTGATCTTCCACAGATGGGCCATCAGCCGCTCGGGGAAAGCCCCATACCCCACACGCAGTCCGGCGAGGCCAGCAAGCTTACTGAACGTCCGCAACACGATCAGGTTGTCATGCTCGAGCACCCACTGTATACGGCTGCAGTGCTCTCCGGCAAACTCGACGTACGCCTCATCCAGCACCACGATGACCGGCAGTGCCAACAACTGCTCCAACACCTCGTCAGGCAGGTAGCTGCCGTCAGGGTTGTTGGGTGAAGCCAAGAAGAGAAGCTTGGGACGGTTCAACTCAATGGCTCTGATAACCGCGTCCACGTCAACCGAGAAATCCTGCCGCCTGGGCACGGATATCACGCGAGCGCCACAGATCGCTGCGTCAAAGGCATACATGCCAAAGGTAGGCGGGCAGCTCACGATAGCGTCCCCCGGTGCCAGAAACAGCCGCATGACGAGATCAAGCAGCTCGTCGGCACCGGCACCTGCCAGCAGAAGCTCGGCTGGCATCCCTGTGAATGTCGACAACGCTGCACGCAGCGCCCGGCTCTCAGGATCCGGATAGATGTGCACATGCCGCAGACGTGCCAGCGCTTCCAGCGCACGCGGCGGCGGACCATAGGGGTTCTCGTTGGCGTCCAGTTTAATGATCTCCGACTCCGATCGCCCCAGTCGTGCTGCAAGCACATCAAGCGGATAGATCGGCGTGTAGGGCTCCATGGCGGCTATCTCAGACCGCACAAAGGATGTGACATCCATAGCCTTTCCCCCTACTTGTCCTGAGCTCGATAGCGCGCGGCCGCCTCATGGGCTGTAAGGGACTCGGCATGCGCGATCTCCGCAGCCTGGTTCGCCAGGAGCCTGGCCGTCGCCGCATCGAGCCCAATGATGTTGATGACCTTGACGAAGTCAAACACGTTGAGTGGGCCTTTGAATCGAGCCGTCCCCCCTGTGGGCATGACGTGACTTGGGCCAGCCACGTAGTCGCCCAGGACCTCACAGGAGTGCTCTCCCAGGAAAATCCCCCCTGCATTGCGGATCTGTCCCACCCAGGCCTGCGGATCTGCCACCGACAGACAAAGATGCTCAGGAGCAAAAGCGTCGGCGACCTCTACGGCTGTCGCAAGGTCCGGCGTCAGGACGATCCCGCCCTGCCCCGCCAAAGCCGCCTCGATGATCTCCCGACGGCTGAGCGACTGGAGCTGACGTGAGACCTCCTCCTGAACCGCGTCCGCCAGGCTCCGCGAGGGCGTAAGCAGGATCGCGGTCGCCAGGGGATCATGCTCAGCCTGAGCCAGGAGATCGGCAGCCACCCAACGCGGGTCGGCACTGTCGTCCGCCACTACTATCGTCTCGGTAGGGCCGTACAGGCCATCCAGGCCCACCAGACCATAGACCTGTCGTTTCGCTACCGTGGTGAAGAGCCCGCCCGCTCCCACCACTTTATCCACCTTGGGCACGGTCTGCGTACCGAAAGCCATCGCGCCCACAGCCAACGCGCCACCGATGGCAAACAGCCGATTCACTTTAGCCACGTGAGCGGCAGCAAGGACCAAAGGCGACGGCATCTCTCCCCCTTTCTCTGCAGGTGTGCAGACCACGATCTCCGTCACACCCGCCACACGGGCCGGCACAGCAGCCATGAGCAGGGAGGAAGGTAAGGGGGCCGATCCACCCGGCACGTAGACTCCCACCCGCTCCAGAGGTACCAGGCGCTGACCCAACAGCCCCCCCAGCTCTTGTGTCTGCCAATGGGGGATTGGCTGGCGGACATGGAAGGCCCGGATCCGGTCGGCGGCACGCTCGAGTGCCCGTCTCAATGAATTCTCCAGGGACTGATAGGCGGCTTTCCATTGAGCCGGCGGCACCTCAAGGGCGCTCACTGTGGTACCGTCGATACGCGCTCCCCACTCCCGGATCGCACTATCCCCACGCGCCCGAACATCAGCCAGCAGCCGTGCAACTGCCGCTTCGGGGGTCAAACGTTCACCAAAGACTCGCTCAATGCTCTCCATCAGAGCCGGCGGCACATCATCCACCGAGGACATGCCGCGCCGCGTAAGGATACCTGCAGCCGCATCCAGGTTCTCATAGATTGTAATCATGCGCTCTCCCCCTCTCCGTTCCTCTCACAACAGCCGGGCGTCTCACGCACCGCCTGCAACATCTCCCTGCACCGTTCTGGCTCCTCCTCGAAGATATACGTGACGGGCGTCACCACAACGCCGCTCCCGCCGATTGCGCGGAGCTCAGCGATAGCCTCGATCAGATCGTCACGACGCACCACGATCTGGACCGCATACCAGTTTGGGTTCTCACCGGCGACCACTACCGGGGCAATAGTGGGGCCCTGTAACCCACCCAACACGCGTTGAGCAAACATACGCCTCGCGATCATCTGAGGCGACTCTCCTCGCATGTTGGCCACCACCATCAGGTGTTCCTGAGCCCGCAGATGGGCCTCGGTAAACTCGAGTAAGGTTCGCGCGACCTCCAGCACCTCTCGTCGTCGACGCAGGGCCTCGCGATTGGCGATCAGGGCGGCCTCAGAGCGCAGAATGACACCATCCGTCAGGGGCTTGAGGCGATTGTCTCGCAGTGTCTGCCCCGAGGAGACCAGATCGACGATGCAGTCAGCATAGCCAATAGCAGGGGCCACCTCCAAAGTTCCCTCGGCGTAGACGAGGGTCACAGGCTCAACACCGTGCTCCTGCAAGAACCGCTGGGCCAAGTTGGTGAACTGCGTCGCGACCCTCAAAGGCCGTCCCAACTGGGTAGTATAGTGGGCCAGGTCATCGACATTGTCCACGTCACTCCAGGCCTCAGGCACAGCTACCGCAAGGCGGCACCCCCCAAAGCCCAACGCCTCATGAAGCACCAGGATCTCATCCTGAGACCCACCGTGCTCCCGAGTCACGTCCAGGCCTGTGATACCCAGATCAACGCTCCCATCCCGCACACTGACCACGATGTCAGTGGGACGCTGGAAGAGCACCGTGATACCCGGCAAGGCCGGGATTGTGGCCGCATACTGCCTGGGGTTGGGCTTATGGATCTTGAGGCCACAGGCCTCCATGAAAGCCAGCGCGTCATCTGCCAACCTTCCCTTGCTCGGCAACGAGAGTCTAATGTCATCACGCGTCTCCACGCTCACCTCCTCCTACAAAAAGAACCCCCCGATCCAATCCGGGGGGTTCTACGTATCCTATCGTGGTAGTCACCATGCACGATGGGACTCACCTCCCGCATTGGGCGGCGTCCGCTCCGCATGGTGATGATGAAAGCGTCGTCCCTGTGCCATGGCCTCTACCATACCACGGATCGGAGTCGCGTCAACTCAACGCAACGCGGCGACAGCTCACCATTGGGACAAAAGAGCTGAAGACGCAGCCGCCGGCACGTAGTCATGGCTTCCCCTTGTCAGGCCTGTCTCATCGCGCAGTGGCTCCCGGTGCGTCCCGGATGCTGGTCACAGGAGCTCCATCCTCCGCAATTCCCTCTCCCATGACCTCTGGCTAGCCACTCTCATCCGGCATCTGAGGACACAGGATCACTTTCTTGACATCCTCGGCCCCAGTTTCAATCAGATGCACCCCCTTCTCGAAACCTGCGAGCGGCAGACGATGCGAGATCAAGGCATCCACGCGCACCCGACCGGAGCTCAAGAGTCTCACCGCCTGATAGGAATTGCGCAGTGATGTGTAGGACGAGCTGACCCTGACCCCCTTCTCAAAGACCGTAAATGCATCCAAGACCAGACGGGCACCCCGTGGAGGGACCCCGAAGAGCAAGACCGAGCCGCCTTTGCGTACCAGTGACAGCGTATGCGACATTACCTCGGGCACACCTGTGGCATCAATCACCACATCATAGGCGTCGGGAGTCAGTTCCTCAAGGGTTGCCACGGCGTGCATTGCTCCCAGACGGACCGCCAGCTCACGGCGCGCGGCCTGACGCTCAAGCACGGTAATCGTCGCAGCACCTCGGAGTCGAACGACCTGTACCATCAGCAGGCCAATCGGCCCCGCCCCTAAGATGGCAACCCGGTCACCCAGGCGGATCCCCGCGCGCTCCACGCCATGGATGACACAGGAGAGCGGTTCCATAAAGGCTCCTTCAGCGAAGGACAGAGAACCGATGTCGAACACCGCAGGCTCAGGTGCAACCACGTACTCCGCCATGCCCCCAGGCAACGTAACCCCAATCGCCTGCCAGTTCTCACAGAAGTTCTGCCGGTTGTTGAGGCACGCCTCGCAGTTGCCACAGGCGATGTTGGGTTCCACCGCCACGCGATCCCCCACCCGGAAACGAGAGACGCCCTCCCCCACAGCGACAACCTCACCGGAGAACTCATGACCCGGAACCAGCGGGTACTCCCCCATATACTCGCCACGAAAGATGTGGACGTCCGTCCCGCAGATACCACAGGCCGCTACCCGGATCAACACCTCGCCAGGGCCTGGAGAAGGCATCGGGACCTCAGCAACTTCCGCGACACCTGGCGATCCAATGACCAGCGCCCTCATACGTAGCTATCCCTCAAACTCCGGATACGCAATGCCGCCGCGACGGCGTCCACACCCCAGGGCTCCTCCAATCTCAGAGAGACGCGGTGAGATCGCCCAGCGGGGATATCGAAGTAGTTGTCGCTGAACTGTCCGAAATCCCCTGCCCAGCCGTCCAGCGAGAGCTGCACATAACGCGCCAGAGTCTTGGCAGAGATCTCTATCTCGAACCCGTCAGGGACCTGGCTGACCGTCGCCGCACACTCAGGGGCAGCGAGCTCCAGGTGTTTGTCTGGCACAAAGGGAAGCACCCCTCGGGACAGAACCTCCGCATCCTTGAGAAGCTCGTATACCAGCACAACCCGACGCTCGTTGTCCCGATTGATCCATTGCGTCAGGTCCAGCGTGCTCACGTGCGTCGTGCTAAGGGGATCAACGGACACATGAAGCTCGTCGTCAGCCAGTACCTTGCCGTTCACGTCCTCGAGGGACCATCGCACAAGCCCCTGCCACGTTTCCGTGTAATCACTGGTGAGCGAGAGATCGACCCGCACACCACACCACGACTGAGCAAGATAGGGACTCTGGGGCTCGCGTGGTTTCAGCACGGCCGAGAGCAAGAGGGGGGCGTAGAAGCGCCGAGCGACGTAATGCAGGGCTTTCCAACGGCCGAAATAGTCAATACTCGACCACGAGACCACAGGCCAGCAGTCATTGAGTTGCCAGTACAAGGTGCCGGACGTGCAAGCCCGGTTCCGGCGCCAGTACTCGACACCGAACCGCATGGCTTCAGCCTGCAAGATCTGAGAGAGGTACACCAGGGATGGGAAGTCCTTGGGCAGCCTGAAATACTTGGTCATATAGGTGACGATCTTACCGTTGCCCTCACCGTTCCGCTGATGGTGCTCCATTATGTAGGAGGTCATGTTCCAGTCTTCGGGCGCCGCAAAGGCCTTGATCGTCTCCATGGGGGGCAGCGACTGGAAACCGAACTCACTCACGAAGCGAGAGGGATGGTTTCGATAATGCTCAAAGGGGTAATTCCCATGCCATACCTCCCAGTTGTGGGTGTCTCCAGCCCGCACACTGTTGGGGTCCTCAAATGGCACACCTGAAGACGGAGAACTGGGCCAATAGGGCCGATCCGGGTCGTAGGTCGCACAGAGCTGAGGGAGCAGATGATGGAACATCCGGTCATAGGCTTCCTTGTACCGAGGATCCATGCGTTGCGCCCAACCCCAGTCGACCCAACCCCACTCCATCTCGTTGTTGCCGCACCACAGTGCGAGGGAAGGGTGATGGCGCAATCGCTTGATGTTCTGAATTGCCTCCTGACGCACATTCTCGAAGAAAGCGTCATCAGTCGGATAGACACTACAGGCGAACACGAAATCCTGCCATACCAGGATCCCATAGCGATCGCACAGAGCGTAAAAGCGCTCGTCCTCGTACAGTCCCCCTCCCCAAACTCGCAGCATAGTCATGTTCGCCGCAGCCGCACTGCGGATCAAATGCTCGAGATGGGCATCCGTGATCCTCGTTGGGAAGGAATCGGCCGGAATCCAGTTCGCACCTTTCGCAAAGATCGGCACGCCATTGACAACAAAGGTAAACGATGTCCCATAAGAGTCAGACTCCTGCCTCAAACTCAGCGTGCGCAACCCAATGTGCCAGGTGCCCCTATCAAGCTCACGTCCCTCCTGTTGGACGAGCACCGTGACCTCATACAGCGGCTGCTCCCCATATCCGTTGGGCCACCACAGCTCTGGATCCGGGATGGTCAAGGAGAGAGCCGTGACGTCTTCCTCACCTTCCACGACCACAGATGTCGCCCGACGCACGCCCTTTGGAGAGACCACCTGGAGAACAACCGTCAAATCAGCACTTCGCCAACGCTCCAGGTCAACCCTGACATTCAAGGTCACTTCCTGCTCAGCATGTCGCTGGCGCACGTGCACATCCGCCAGCCGCGCAACACTATACGCCTCGAGACGCATAGGTCGCCAGATTCCAATGGGAGGGAGTTGAGGCCCCCAGTCCCAACCGAAATGACTGGGAGCTTTCCGCACGTGGGAGCCCCCCGGGATGGCCTGCGTCGGTCCAACAAGAGGTTCCTCCTGCTGACGCTCGAGTATATAGCGTACTGTCGAAGCAAACCGCACGTGCGCCTCATTGCGCCCCGCCTGCGCCCAAGGCGTGACATCCCAGCGGTACTGGCGGAACATATTGTCTGTATGGCCCAGTACATGCTGGTTGAAACCAACATCTGCCAGCGTATCCAGACCATCACAGACCAAGAACACCCTGTCATTCTCCAGGAAAGCAGGATCAACATCGAAAGAGACCCTGTATTCCCAGTCTCGCTCTGCAACCCACTGAACTGCCAGTTCCTCATCTCCCACAAATGGGTCTGGGATACGTCCAGCTCTCAGAAGATCAACATGTACCGATCCCGGAATTTCCGCTGGCAACCACGGTTTATCTGTAGATGTCTCGCGAAACTCTGCATGATCTGGTCGGATTTCTCTCATCATAACGCCACCTTTGGTTCTAGATAGGGTCTATGTCTATCAATTCGATAATGGATCGAACAAGTCACTCTTGAGGTCGAGCGGGGGAACCGCGTTGGTCTTCTCCGTCGGCCGTGCAAGCTCAAAGCACCAAACGCTCATAAAGTGCTTCAGGGCTCAAATCTGGGCAGACAGTATCCTGACATTCGAGCGTACACGCTGCCGCCGCCATGCCAAGGCGCACGGCCTCCTCTGGCGATACCCCCTCCAGTAACCCATAGGCTACGGCAGCCGTCAAGGCATCTCCAGCCCCCGTCGGGTCCACCACCTCAACCGGCAGCGCGGGCAAACGACCACTCTCCTCGGATGTAGCATAATAGAGGCCATCGGCCCCCAGCGTGATGATCGCCAATTGAACCCCCAATTGAACGAAACGACGCGCCCCCATGCTGATGGCATCCTCGTTATCCATCCTCATCCCTAACAGTGCCTCGGCCTCATCGCGGTCTGGCGTGATGATTGCAATACGCGGTAGGTAGGCATGCAATCTGTGAGCGAGCAGCGCAGCCGTCGGGTCCACACAGACAGGGGTCTCGTATTGCTCGCACAGGCGGAACAACGTTCTCAAGGCAGGTTCGGAGAGGTTGGCATCGATACAGACCAGGTCGGCCTCACGCACCGACCGACGCAGACGATAGAGATGAGCGGGGGTAATCTCTCGGATGACGGCCATATCATCGAACGCCACCCACAGCCGCCGATCAGTATGGTGAAGCGCCACGTAAGAAGCCGTGGCCCTCATCCCCGAGATCACACAACCACTGATATCGACACCAATGCTTTCGATGTCCTGCAACAGGGCATGTCCCCACCAATCGTCACCCACAGCGGTGACCAGTCGGACATCAACCCCCAAGCGTGCCAGATTCTCAGCGATGTTCCGTGCCACCCCTCCCCAAGCCCAACGGATGGTCCCTGGGTTGGAACGCGCCGGTTCCACCGCCGGTTCTCGAGGGAATACCTTCAGATCAAACCCGGCAGCCCCAATGACGAGTACCTGGCCCCCCCCTGTTCGCATGGACCCTCTCCCTTCCAGTCTTCCCAAAATACTGACGTCCTTTCCCCTCGACAGAGCCACCCAGCCCGACAGCTTCTCCTCATACGGAAACCACAAAGCACTACGCCATCTACAACAGAGCTACGATCATCTCCCACAAACATTGGGCGCAGACAACCCCATGATGATTTTTCATAGTTTCGAATGGCTGACAAACCGCTGGGGATCTCTTCGGTGACCTTCTGGGAATCTCCATGAGAACCTTGCCCTCGGTCACCCAATACTAACGCTGATCGGACATGGCACAACCTCACAGACCATCATCCAGGGTCACGGACAATCAAGACACCCTGACCTGGCTGCAACGAGTGAAACGCTAGGTCACGGCGGAAACTTCAAAACCGTATTCAGGTCCTGGCATCTCTCTCAAGCAGATCAGTAAGCTGTCTCAAAGACTCACCCTGCTTCAGATCCCGCAGGCTTTGCAGGAAGGTTGCGATCACGAGATCGTCCGAGAGCCCCCCCTTGCGGCGGGCAAGCTGATCCAACTTCCTGACGAGATGAGCAATGAATAGCGCTCGTGCCCTACGCTGTCCATCCTCCACCAAAACGCGCGGCCTTGTCTCTCCTGGAGCCGCTTGAAGCTTTGCCCCCCAATGATCTAACCATTGCTTCGACACAGCCTCCTCCTCTGGATAGACCACACCCACTTCAACGCGCTCCACCGCGACCCCATACCGTTGCCCCAACCGTCGCACCTCCCACTCGATCTGCTTCTCGATCTCCGACATAGGTTGGGGCTCCAGAATAGGCTCGCCCTCATCCCCCCTGGCCATCCAGTATTGTGGATTCAGGAACTCATCCAGATGCAGTCGCTCAAGCCGATTACGCACGGTTCGAGCAAGAACTTCATGGGCAAAGTCTGAGGCCCAATCAGACAGAGAGACATGTCCTCCATCATCAACGAGACATCGTGCTGTTGACACCTTAAGGGCCATCTCCTTGTCGCAGCCGAAAGGAAGTAAAGTCGCTTCAGCCCCTTTGAGGCCACTGGCAGCTCCGCTTCTCGAAGCCACCCGACAGACCACCGTGGCCTGACAAGAGGCCGGGATCCCATCGCGAGTCATGAAACGGACCTGAACTGAGCGGCGTTGGGGACGGAGATCCAGTACGTCCCACACTCGCTCATAAGGCTCTAGCGCATGGGCCCCTGGCCCCACGACCCGCCACAGCCAGCCCAACCGGCTAGTGACAACAGCACTGGCATGATCCACAATCAGTCTGGCTGGCCCTCCCACGCGATAAAGCAGAGGCGGAGCCTCCATGTCCAGCCTGCCAGATCGAATATGCATAGATAGCCGTCCCTGAAGGAGGCCATTCCCCAACAGGCGCGATGTCAGCTCTCGGGCATCCGCTGGTTCCAACCCATGGATGCGTTCCACCGCGAACTCAAGCCAATGAAGGGCCTGGTTTCGATTGATCCACAAGGCCAGACCGAAGGCCGCCACCAGCAGACCGAGATCGAACCATCCAGAGAGCCCGGGACGCATAAGCTCCGGCCAGAACGCGAGAAGGGCAAGCGTCACGAAGGCCAATGGCAATACGAGCGTCCCTAGCAGGAGGACCTTTCTCTGCAAACTCATTGCCCTCCCCCTTCCTCGCCCTGGCGCGAGATGAGTGTGGCATGCAGGTCTTCGAGGAACGAAACTGCATGTTCGGGCAGGAAGTCCCCCACATCCGGTTGCTGCGCAAGCTCAATCAACGACGTCAACAACCGCGAAGCAACCCAACTGCGGCTCTCCCC